>Ga0265797_10001412_pt1 | contig 42175 bp, 42 predicted proteins | sample P2T30metagenome_FD_192433 | JGI IMG/M metagenome (GOLD analysis project Ga0265797, IMG submission 192433) | Plant litter microbial communities from East Loma Ridge, Irvine, California - P2 T30 | ecosystem: Environmental > Terrestrial > Plant litter > Unclassified | place: USA: California...
GTGGCAGCCACCGCCAATGTCCAGCCTAAGAAGCAGCTGGTCCTCAATGCCTTTGTTGAAATGTGTACGCCCTACTATAACCAACAATTTACTCGTAAGAACTGTTAACTGACAACACGCAGGCTCCGGTCACCAATCACCCGGTCTCTGGAAGCATCCCGACGATCGATCTGCAGACTTCAATTCCGTCAAACACTGGATCAACCTAGCCCAACAGCTCGAAAAGGCCAAATTCCACGGGATCTTCATCGCAGACGTCCTCGGTGGCTATGATGTATACGACAAAACTCTAGCTCACGCAGTAAAATCTGGCGCTCAATGGCCCGTCAACGAGCCTCTGTCGCTCGTGCCCGCTATGGCCGCGGCAACAGAAAGCATTGGTTTCGGCTGCACCATCTCAACGTCCTACGAACAACCCTACCACCTTGCTCGTAGACTGAGTACGGTTGACCATCTCACCGGAGGCCGCGTTGGCTGGAACGTCGTAACCGGCTACCTCGACTCCGCCGCCCGCAACCTGACCAACGGCCAAAACCAACCCGAGCACGACGAGCGCTACGCCATCTGCGAAGAGTACATGTCCGTCGTCTACAAACTCTGGAACAGCTCCTGGCGCTCCGACGCAGTACAACTCAACCGCGAAACAGGAATCTACACTGACCCGGCGCTCGTCCGCGAGATCAACCACGAGGGCAAGTACTTCACCGTCCCCGGGCCACACATCTGCCAGCCTTCGCCACAGCGAACCCCAGTGATCATGCAAGCTGGTACTAGTACTGCTGGCCGTGCCTTCGCTGCCAAACATGCTGAGGCGATATTTGTATCGACGCACAGCCCCGCCGGCGTCAAAGGCTCCATCGCCGACGTCCGCGCGCAAATGGCCGCCCAAGGCCGTGATCCAACAAGTCTCAAGGTCCTCGCGAAGTTCTGCCCAATTCTAGGCCGTACGCAGGAAGAAGCAGACGCCAAGTACCGGGATCTGGCGCAGTACGGTGACTACGAAGGCGCCCTGGCACTTTTCGGAGGTTGGACTGGCGTTGATATGGCACCATATGGCGAGGACGAGGAGCTGAAGTATGTGAAGAGTAATGCCATACAGGGCTACATCAGGAATCTGATCAAATCTGCGCCGGATCTGAATGGTGGCAAGTGGACGAAGAAGACGCTGGCGCAGCACATCATGGGTAAGCCCAGTTTTGGTCATTTTTGACTTGTCGTATTCGAACATCTGCTAATTGGGACAATTCTGCAGTCGGTGGTCTCGGCGCAACAAGCGTGGGCACCCCCGAAAAGGTCGCAGACGAGATGGAGCGCTGGGTCAACGAAGGCGACGTCGATGGCTTCAACATCGTAAGTCGAACCAACCTTCCACGCCCTAGAAAACCACACGAGCTAACTTCCACCCCAGGCCTACGCCCTCATGCCCGGTACCTTCACCGACGTAGTCGAGCTCCTAATCCCCGAGCTTCAGCGAAGAGGCATCTACTGGACCGACTATGCCGTGCCCGGCGGAACATACCGCGAGAACCTAACCGAGACCAAAGGCCAGCGTGAGCCCAGGCCGGACCACCCGGCCGCTGCGATGATCTGGAGAGCGCCTGAAAGCAAGGTCGAGAGTAGGAAGGTGAATGGCTCACATAAGGTTGCGTTGACCAATGGCTGGCATGGAAATGGCGATGTTGACAGTAAGGGCGAGGAACAGCTGGATCCTGTGTCAATGCAGTTTTGCTGAGGGAACTCACTCTTTGTAGTTTGCCATAAATAGAACCCGGATTAGCATATTAAAATTTCCCGCGCAAGCGAATCGCGCAGATATGATTAGCTTTCGACAAGGCTGGTATGTTGGAGATCTCCTGCTGCGTGGATCGGCTCATCGTACATTTGCTTGAACAATTTTGCACCATGACTGGAAAGTTCGAATGAACTTGAACGTTGTTTTGGAAGAACCGAATTCATTGCGTTCCTACAAACAAACGAGTAGCGAAAAAGCATAAAGCGCTGGGGTATATACGTCAAACAAGCAAAAAGTGTTCCTCTCGTTCGCATCGTCGTAGCGTTCGTGTCTGTATAGCGGTAAGAGCAACCAACCCGAACTTGCGAGGCAAGTCATTCAACGAAGATTGCATGGAAAGAAAAGCGAAGAAAGTCGTCGAGTAGCGCTGCAATCAAACTGGCTGGGCGAAATATAGCGAATATGACGAGGGTGATCACTCCCTCCATCCGCCCACAGTGCCACTGCCATTCACAGCTCTGAAACCACCAAAAGAAGGGCGGTAGTCTTCGAGGGCCGCGGATGGTGCAGCAACTGGAGAGACATGTTTCGCAGCGCCTGGCGAGGCGTTCGCGGTATCAATGCGGTGTGGGTTAGTTACTGGTGTTGGCGCTTGTAGTTCAGCACCCAAGCCAGTGACATTGGCGCTGTGTTGATGCGTGCGCGGCGACACTGCTTGAGGCGATGCAGGCTGATGCTTCTCTGCAATCTCGCCGTTTGTGGTTGTGCGCGGGTGCTCTGCTTGGGTTTCGCCGCCGCTCGTGACGTTCGATTTGATGCCTTCTTCCCATCCCATGCGAGATAGCTCCCTTGCATTGCGGAGTCCCTCTTCTTGCTCTTCAAGTGCCTCGAGATCTTCCAATGGGTTGCTATCGTCATCGTCGCTTTCATCGTGACCGTTCGTGTAGCCGTAGCCATCGCCGTCATCAGCAAGGCTGTATGCGCCTTCCATACTCATGTCTAGGCTTCCCAGTTCCTCTCTGGTAACATCACGCCAGTGGCAACGAGCGTGCTTACGAGTGCAGCCAGCGCAGCTTGTGAGGTTCTTCACGCAGTCCATTCGAAGCCTTCTGCATCTATCACAAGGTGGCATCACCCGTTGTCCGCGCGGTAATGAGTCCATGTGACCTTGACAAAGTGGCCGAAAGGGTTGACTAGACTCCAAGGCTGGTGGCAAAGGTCGGGAGAAGTTATGCTTGACGGGGTTGTACGATGGCGTGTTCGTGGAATTTCCAGCGTTACTCGATGAAGGCCGATGGTTCGGAGGCGCCACTGTAGATGCAGGACGGTGAGCATCACTGTAGTAAGCCGCATCACTGGCATAGTTGTTAGTCGGCATGGGAGAGAGAGACGATGCAGTTGAGCCTGTCCGGTCAAGGTGCTCCTGAAGTGGCATGGTTCCCGTTTCCGGTGGACGTGAAGACGGGAATGGTGAATCTTGCGGTGCAGCTACGGACTGTCGAGACTGCGTTCGTCCTTGGACTTGGTTTTGCGGCAATCCTTCAAAGTGCCGCAGCAGGTCGTTCTTGACTGCAGTTGAGGAACCCAGACTAGGCTCGGACACATCTCCGTTCGGCCTACCATTCTGACCGTTGACAGCAGTGAACGCAGCAGAAGCATTACTTGGCGGAGCCGTAGTTGTCTGTAAAGCATTCGCTTTTGCAGGTGTTCCGCTTCCACCCTCAGCTCTTCTTTCCAAGATAGCTGACCTCCTGCCCTTCAAGCGGTGACCCAGCTGCCTCGTCCTCGCAGCAACCATGTCGGCAGCATTCGTGAGCTCCTTGAGCTTTGCCTCGAGCACATCGCAGGTGCCAACCTCCTTTTCTTCGTCTTCCCAGATTGGCAAAGGCGGAATGAGCTCCTGGCATCTTCCACTGTTGATGAAGAGGAAGTCCTCCTCACTAATTTGCACGCGCAATTGCTTTTGCGGATAGTAGAATTGGCAAACTCGTCGACCTTCTGAGAAAGTGCTCAAAGTGAACTGAGCAGGGTGTGATCGCGCAAACTCAATGACCTCAAGCCATGTGATGTTGTGCGTCGTGTCGTCAGGGTTGCTGGCAGCTCCTTTGTGATGTGAGGCGACGATCTTGGGCGGCGCATCGAAGCAACGCTCGAAGCGCTTGATCAGAATTGGTCCTAGAGGTCTTGCGCCAAGGTTTGAGGCTAACGATTCATGACGGTCCAGTATGCTGGTGTATGATGAAAGCAGTGAGAGTAAGTTGGGTAGATTGTCGTCCTTGCTGATCAGAGGCAGGTCCTCGTGCAGCTGGCGGGCCAGGTAGTTGATGCTAAGCTGGTTAGAAGTCTTGGGTGCTTTCGCAACGGGCTGGACTGAAGCGGTTGGCGTCGCATTCGCAGAGGAAAGGCTCGGGCTTCTCTTGCGCTTGAGTGCACTCGCGGGGTCTATGGGCGACGTAGCAGTGGCAGCAACGGGAGGTTGGAGAGCCGGATTAGGGCTGGCCGAGTCCATGGTGGTGGTGGGTGTCACATGCGACGGCGGAGATGCGCTGTGGTAGAGGTGGGGAGGGTGGTGGGAAGAGGGAGTGGTGGCGAGGACAGTATGAGACAGGCAGAGGAGTGGAAAGCGAGGAGAAGGGAGGGAGAGGGAGGAGGAGGAGGGCGCGAGACAGAGGAGAGGAGGAGTCGAGACGGGCGGGACCTAGCTGGGCGGCGCTGGCTGATGAGCGGAGCATTTGTGTGGTGGCGCGGCACCCACGCACACCCACGCGCATGCGCGAGAGGGGAAGAGATTGGAAGTGCCTGCGGGCGGCGGCGGCGGCGGCGGCGACGAGGCCAGCAGCGGCAGCAGCAGCAGGAGAGCAGGGCTGGACAGCGAGAGCCGGCAGCCGGCGGTGGGCGTGGGCGAGTGGGTGAGGGTGTGGCACACGCACAGGCGAGATGACTAGCCCGCCTGCGCTGGCTGTGTGGTGATGAAGTAGTGTGGGCGGGAACAAGGGAGAGAGAGGGCTCATGGGGAGTGGTTGATCGGAATTGGCTGTCCTCGCCGCCGCCGCCGCCAACACGTCGCCCTGCATGCAGCGAAAATCGCGCGCACAAGCAAGTACAGTAGCAGTAGTGGGAAGCCGGGAGCCGGGTGGAGTGCCATGGCGGAGTCCACGTAGGCAGAGGTGTGTGATGCCGCTGGCTGAGAGAGGTCCGTGTCGCATGCATCCATCTCGTCACGTGCCCTCTTCTCAAATTCGCCTAGCTTTGATGTACCTCACGTGGCGCCAACATCACAGAGCAATCCCGGGCCACACCGCCGGTCAAAAGCACATTAAAACACCAATCACTCGAATCAAATGTCAGAACGCGGCAACTTTCGAGGCGGTGGCCGCGGCGGCGGAGGACGCGGTCGTGGCGGTGGAGACAGAGGCGGTCGCGGCGGTGGTGCTGGCGGAGCCGGCGGCAAGGACGGTGGCGAGCGCAAGAAGGAAAACATCCTTGATCTTAACAAGTACATGGATAAGGCCATGACCGTCAAATTCAACGGCGGCAGAGAGGGTGAGTTTGGGACTTTGATTAATTCTGGACTGATGGTGTGTTGCAAATGCTAACGAAACATTCTCTAATAGTCACCGGCACGCTCAAAGGCTACGACCAGCTGATGAACCTGGTTCTTGATAACGTTGAAGAGGTCACTCGCGGTATGTTGTTCTCTTTTTGATATCATTTGAGACAAATAACAACTAACACTCCCAACCAGACGAAGAAGGCAACACCTCCACCCGCTCTCTCGGCCTCCTCGTCGCTCGTGGCACCCTCCTCGTCCTCATCGCCCCCGTCGACGGCAGCGAAGAAATCGAGAACCCCTTCGTGCAAGCCGAAGACGACGAGTAAATTTAGCGACTACATCATGATCACGAAAAACTGGCTGGAAGGCTATTACCACCCAACCTGTACGAAATACATGATCCAGTCTGACCCACAGCCCGTTGGCCACGACTACTTATGTCGTGGAACTGAAAACGGCTGGTACCTTGTGCATCTCACCAATGCGCAAATCCATTCGTCAGACGCCCTACGCCTTGGAGCGGCTGCCGTAAATGCCAGGTCGAGGTATCTAGCAATTGCACCGCCCACACCGCGAGGCAACACACCGCGAAATGAAACCCTTCAGACGTTCAAAATTCACAAGAACTCACACGAAAACCCATCCCAAAACCATTTGTTCGTTCGTGTTTAACTCATGAAATATAGCATAGTTCGTCCAACCAAGACAGCAAAGTAAAAAAGGTGACGATTCGCTTGCAATCCGCATTGAACTCCATCAATCCACACAAGCCCACCATCTCAAACCCACACCATAACTACTTCGCGTAATGCCCAGCAATAGCCTCATTCCCATCAGTTCCTCCAGTTCCATATCCATACTTCCCAACATTCATCGGCAACCCAGTAGTACTATCCTTCACCATACCATCGCCCTCACCGCCCAAACCAGGCTGCTCGAAGCTAGACTTCCCAAGACCCTGCTCACCTTCAACAGCGCTCGAAGAAGGTGCACCCCGACGCTCGAAGCCCTCCTCACCAGTACTCGAAGCAAGACCGCCGCTGCTCCTGCCCTCCTCGAAACTGCCGCTCGTCCTAGAAGTACCCTCCGTGCTCTCGCGCTCGTAGTGCTTGTGGTGGAAGATGCGGTGGAAGATACCGCCTTTGTCTTCGCGCTCTTCGGGAGCTTCCTTGTGCAGCTTGTTGTGCTTGTGCTTGTTTTCAGCCTCGTCGTGGCGGGCAGCGGCGAGTTTAGCGTCTTCCTTTTCCTTCTCGTGCTGTAGCTTCTCGAGTTCCTTCTGGCGCTTCTCTTCGGCCTTTTCTTGTTCTTTCAGACGCTTCTCCTCGGCCTTTTCTTGCTCCTTTAGACGCTTCTCTTCAGCCTTCTCGGCTTCTTTGGCGTCGTGCTTGGCTTGCTTCTCTTGCTCTTTGGCGTGCTTCTCTTCTTCCTTCTTTTGCGCTTTCTCGGCTTCTTTGGCGTCGTGCTTGGCTTGCTTCTCTTGTTCTTTGGCATCGTGCTTAGCCTGTTTCTCTTGCTCTTTGGCCTGCTCCTTCGCGAGCTTCTCCTGCTCCTTGGCCTGCTCCTTCGCAAGCTTCTCCTGCTCGTGCTGGTCGTAAGCTTGAGTGGCGCCGTATGCAGCCGCTCCAGTACCGCCAACGACAGCAGCGTCGCGACCGTAGTGGTGATCTTTGTCCTGGTCTGCAGGAAGTTGCTGCTGCTGCTGCTGCTGCTGCTGCTGCTGCTGCCCAATAGGCTGTGTTGCCACACCAGTCGCATACCCGTGGGCCTTGACATCAGCCTTGTTTGGATCAGACTCGACCTTGGGATCCAGCTTGTTGAGAGTATCGGATTGCCATGGCCCAGCGGTAGTGTGCTCTTTCATCTTCTCGGGCTCAGGGCGGACACGAGGGTCGACGATGTTTGCGATGTTGCTCTCGTGTGGGCCGATGGTCTTTGATGCTGGGCCTGTGTCTCCACGGTCGTTTTGCAGAGCAGCGTAGCCGGCAGCGCCTGCGGCACCAGCACCTCCTGCGAGAGCCGCGTTGCGACCGTAGTGGTGCTCGCTGTCTTGGGCAAGCGGCTGTTGCTGTGTAGCTTGCGTCTGGGGGTGTGCGGTGGAGCTGGTCGTAGCTTGACCAGGCTGTGAGACGGCATTCGAAGTGGCCGAGTAAGGCTGCGCAGCTCCGGTAGACGTGGGATCGGTCTCGCCACGGTCCTTCGAGTACTGATAAGCACCGTATCCAGCAGCTCCAGCACCGCCAGCAAGGGCGGCGTCGCGACCGTAGTGATGTTCCTTGTTCGGGTCAAGTGGCTGTTGAGTACGCGAGACCTCTGATCCAACAGGAGGATTGTTGTAGTGAGAAGCGATCGCCGGGTTCGCGTCAGTGCCTCCGGTGGCCGATCCATACTTGCCAACGTTCATTGGAAGACCGGTAGTGGGCTCGGTGACGATACCATCGTTTCCGGTAGAAGAAGAACCCGGTGCGTGACGGTCGTTCAGGTACCGATTCGCGCCATAGCCAGCAGCTCCGGCTCCTCCAACAAGTGCGGCATCGCGGTCATAGTGGTGTTCCTGCTGAGGCTCTCTGGCTCCGGTGAGCGGGTTACCTGGCACATGCTGGGGACTGTGACTCCGCGCGATGGGTTTAGATCCAGTCGACTCTGAAGTGCTTGGGTGCAGACCGCCAGAGCTTTGAGATTGCTGCAGATCAGCGGGCTCGTTGCGGTCTCTTGTTGCTGCATACGCGCCGAGGCCTGCTGCACCGGCACCTCCTGCGAGAGCAGCGTTGCGACCAAGATGGTGGTCGTTGGACGGCCGCTCTGCTTGGGCGTTGACCGGGAACTCAGAAGAGGCCAATGCAGGAGAGCTATGGCTAGAGGGCGAGTAAGTTGGCTGCTGAGTGGGCACAGTGCGATCCGCTAGTGCTTCGTGGCTACCGAGAGGCGATGGGTAACGGTTGGCAGTGCCAGTCGCAGTCGATGAGGGTGGCTGCTGGACTGGAGAATTGTGGCTCTTCAGAGCTTCATGAGCACCTAGTCCGGCCGCGCCAGCACCGCCAACAAGTGCGGCATCACGACCAAGGTGGCCTCCACCAGAAGGCTCAGAGGGCTCAGTAGTGTGGCCAAATCCTGTAGCGACCTCACTATTGTGAGGGTCAAGGCCATCCTCTCTAGGAAATTCTCCGGGAACATGGGGATCCAGCATGTTGGCTGCAACAGTGGCATGTGGGCCTGGAACATGTGGTAGAGTCTTCTCAGCTGGCTCAGTCTCACAAGGATCGCCATTGAACTCGTGGCTGTGTCCACTGTGATCGATCGCGCTGTGTCTCTCAAGTCCCAAGTTGGCAAGAGCAGCATCGCCTGATGCGGCACCAACACCTCCGGCAGTTCCTGTGTTTAGTCCTGCAATGTGGCCAGTGCTACCAGAGGTCGATCGCTCTACAGGGGCTTCTGAACTGTATGTGGAAGATGCCGGGCGGTTTTCGCTGTGAGGCGCGACTGAGCCACCACTCAGAGGGAAGGAGCGATCGGTATGCGTCGACTCTTCAACATTATCGTGAGGCCTCGTGGCAGCGTAAGCACCACCAGCACCAGCGGCTGCACCGGCACCAATCACAGCTGCGTTGCGGCTGAAGTTAGGTGGTTCGTCGCTACAGAATATCAGTCTCATGCCAAGGCGAAATCGTGCGATCAGATTATGCTCCAACTCACCGTCCACCCTGTGCTGTGATTCCATCCGAGCGCAGTGCACTCTCTTCAGTGTGCTGGTCGGGCTTTCCAAGAACTCCCGACTTCATGCTCAAAGCACTGCCGGGTGTAGAGTACTCTGGTCTCACAGACGAGGCATGAGAGGCGCCTGCAGGGTTGGTGGCAGTCTCGTGGCCCGCGAACCCAGTAGCGCCGTATCCAGACTCGTCTCTTGAACCGCTGCTCGGGTCCCTTCATTACAAGTCAGTTCTGATCGACAACAGCCACTTCTCATCGACTTACAAGACCTGTCTCTTGACGCTGTTGTCTCCCTTCGCATCACCCATTCTTGACTCCAAAACGTCTTCACGACCACCAAGAGTTGAGGTTGCTTGTGGCTCTCCGCTCACAGGAGCACCGTATCTCACTTCATCGTATTTGTCGCCACCAGGGTTGAGTATCTGCCTTGAAATGCCGTGGTCTTTCCCCTCGGAAGTCGTAGCTGTGGTTGGGCTGGAAGTTGCATGTCCGACAGTAGAGTCAGACTCTGCGTGTGCTTTGCGTGATGCAGGCGAACCATACACTGTAGACAGTGGTCAGTAGGTGGTACTACCGCCGAAGGATTGCGGTATCCTCTTACTCGTCTCATCATCCTTGTCATTGCCAGGTGAGCTAGCACCAAGTAGTCAGCATCATAAATCCGCCGACACACTAAACATCCATATACTCACAACACCTTCTTCAGTTTCTGCATTTTGGCGATCGTATATCTTCCGAGTTTCACTTAGAAAGAGTCTTAATTAAAGATCAATTGGAAACAAAGTCGCCCGTCAAGTATCCCGGTAGCACAAAATATAAACGACACGAACAAGCAAGCAGTAGCAGCGGGGCACACCAACAATGATGACGTACAGGCACTGTGAGCTACCACGTCTACCTGCACTGATCGACCGCCACAATGCCGCCAGAAGGGCTAGAAGAAGCTAGACCTGGCGCAGATCCCAGCGACCGTTCCAGAGGAACGGGAAACCATTTGGAAATCCCCCATCATCACCGTGTGCCTCGGTGTCTCCGTCTTGCTATACCTTAGCGCAAGTGCGTAGAGCTGTTCCGCCACGCGTTCTTTGCAATCAGGGAAATGGAGAGGATACATGTACTGCGCGCGGACGAAAAGTTGCTCGCCGTGGGTGGAGCCGGTGGCTTGCGCTGGCTGTGGGCTGGGCCTTCATACAGCGAGACTGGCGAAAGAGAGGAACATTGCTTGTTTTAGATACGACGCTGGCTACTTGTATGTCCTCAGCCACAGGTCCGATGAGCATGACAGGGACGATCATCAATGCGGATGTGGCGGTTCTACAAGACTTATTACTTCGAAGCAAGTGACCTTAAGCACCCTTGCGGTCTAGATTCAAACTTCGTACTGTCCCCTCAGCGGAAAGGCAAGAACTACGGACTTTGAAGCTAGACCGCGAGGCACCTAAGTCAAATTTGCAAGCCTCTGGCGCAATAACTGAAATACTCCAAATGCGCGAGGAACCAGCTGCTTCAGTGGCAGGACGCATCTTCGACACGAGGATTCTAAGAAGTGGGATTGAAATGCGCGCAAATATGAACAAACACACGAAAGCCCAATGACGACGGCACACAGGCGGATCCACGAGCTTAGCGCTGATCACGCTGGCACTCACACGGCACCCACGCCAACGGTATAACAGAACGTCGATGACGTGCGAGCCTTGCTTTCCGATGGTAGAAAAGCCATGTGACAACAAGCATAGAGTTTGCCCTTCTGCCCTGGTTCAGCGGTGAGCGCATATGGCAGTGCTTGGTCGAAGCACAACAGAAGCATCGAATCCAACGGCTTCTTTCTTCGAAGGTTTCGATGTGGCATGGCATAGCGGTCATGCATGGGCTGAGCTATATCGCAGACAGCTGTCACGGCGATATAGCAGGCTTGCATGATGGCGCTTGATCTACCGGGACAGTTCGTGCAGACGAACGGTTCTCGTCACGGCAGCTTGAACTATGAGACCTGGAGAGTCTGGCTCGTGTGCGATATCACGATTGGCTTGTGGTGGTTATAGAGCAGGCGTCCCAGCAAGTTTGAAAGTATGCGTATGTTCATGATATTCAATAGCACTCAAAAAGCGCAGTAATGCTACAAAAACAAGTTCCCAGTCCCAAATGCAAAAAACCAGATCACCGCCCATTTGCGAGGAATACTGTCAACTCGACCCAGTCCGTAAAACTCCGCGCCTTTTCGAGTGTTGGACCACGATATGTCTCATCTACACGGGCAGTCCGTTCAACACCGTAAGTAACTGAAAATTGCAAAAACCCAGCCCATATGCACAATCCGTGTTCCCGATATAAGATAAAAGAAAAAGCCAGTCCCAGATATGTTGTTGTTGTATGTGTGCGGTCCGCTCAGTTGTATGTGCAATGCTTTATGCTTGGACAGGAACGGTGAGATGAGAGCGCTTCAACGCGAGAGCCAATTCTTGCTCGGTGAAGGGAAGGTGGTCGTGTGCTTGGATAGAGTCGTGTGGTCCGCCCAGGTTTTGGTTTGGTGGCTGGCCAAGGTAGCCTCCGTGAGGGTTTTCTGCCACTGAACGTGGACGGGAAAGAGGGTTGCGGTCGTGAGAGTGCACGCGAGACATGCCGACTGGATAGTGTTAGTAATGTTTGCATGAGAACAGAATAGGGAGGATAAAACTCACCATTGAACACATCGTCGTCTCCCTCCTGCTCAACCTCCGTGCTCAGTCGTGTCGCTATCGCAGCGTGTGTGGTGTTGTGGTTAGGAACTCGCCTATCGCTCCTCTGCGATGGCTCCCGGCTCAAGATGGGACGGTTCCTCTGCGACGGCTCCCTGCTCAAAATGTGGCCGCTTCTCTGCGAAGGCTTCCTCTCAATCTCCCGCTTGCTCTTCTGGGACAATTCCCTCTTCACCGCACCACCGCTCTTGTGCGAGTCCACGCTGGTGATACTGCCACTCCTTCCATAGCTCATGCTCTTCGTTCGGCTGTACCAGCTGCTCCGCCGGCTGGGCGCCGCACTGGGGAGCCTGCTAGGCGCACGCGTGCCCATGGGAGAGTATTGGCTCTGGAAACTCTTGCGGCGCCAAGCATCGGCGAAGCTGAACGAATCTAGATGCTCTTTGTGCTCCTTCTTTGGCGGTTGGCGGTATTTGGGCCGCGGCATGGGCTCGCCGGGCTTGTAGACGTTGCTGGGCCATCGCTCGTGGGAGTCTGTGGAGTCGGTTTTGGAGAGGGTGTCGTCGTTGTTGCGGGAGCGCCTGAAGAAGGCCTTGGCGCGGGCGCGGATGGCCATTGTGGAGTGAGTTTGCGAGTGTGGGTATGGCGAAGTTTATGCTGGTGGTCCGGTGTGGCCTGTGTATGTACAGACGGGTTGCAAAGGACGGATTGGCAAGAAAGAGATGGTGTCTGAGACAGGCGGAGGAGCGCGGTTCGAGACACGAGATCCCCTCCTCTCGAAGGAAGGATGACGGAATGTGCAGCCGAGGAGTGGGAAGTGTCTAGTTCCCTCCACTCTCCGGGGTGTCTTGGTGCCGGGGTGCCGAGACGATAACTAGAGGAGGATGCCGGCGGGGGTTACAAGGCTTGATGTAATTGTTTGTATAGTGTGTGTTGGTAGTGAGTGACTGCCAATATTGATCAGAAGAGTCTGGGGCACAGCACGGGCACAGTCTTTGCTTATGTAGCGCGTGTCAAAAATGGTGTCTGGTGGGAAGAAACGGGCAGCAACGTTCGTGCCCTACCAGATGACGGATACCGGCGGCGATCGCGAGACGAGGCGAGGCGAGAACGCGGACTTATCGACATGTGGAGCGGCGATTCTCTCGGCGACAGTGACACCAACGGCGTGGCGTGCATTGGTCCAACACCTTAGCCTCTGCACATCCCATCAATTCTCCAAACCTTCCCCAGAGAAAATACGCTTGGGGCAGTGGAGAAGAAGAAACTGCGGCAGAGAGTTGATGGGCATGGCATGGGCATGGGCATGCTTTTGTTCTTCCCCATCAAGAGTGTTTTCCGTCTGCCGAGATCTGCTGGCAATTCAGAACAGGCACGTGTTGACCGTGCTCATAGGCTTCTTCTAGAAGATTGTGGATGCTTGCGTAGAGTACTTTGTACCTGACATGGTGGAGAAAACGGTGAGATTGGCCTGCAGTAGCTTTTCTGCAGGCACCGCTCTTGCGCAATCCGCTTCGTCCGATCGCCGTGGCCTGATGTTGTCGGTTTGCTGTATACCTGATACAGTGTTTTTCTCACTTACATGTACATGTGGTGACGAAAAGCATGGTCTGAGTCAGGTAATGATGGGAGGAAGAGTGTAGCGACTAGTGAAAACAACTGCCGCTGCAGTGGATTTGGGGACACTAAATGCCATGTAACGCCGCGACTCTGCCATTGACAAGTAGGCCAAGACAGCTCTTATCGTCCAGGGCACTTAAGTCTTGGACTATCAAATGGATGCGACACTTGATGATAAGAGCTTGATACAACAAGCGCCAGACAGAAGACCACATGTGCAAGCACTGAAACGGTGCTTGTCATACGTGAGGTCTAAGGACAACGCACTAGAGCTGTCAAACAGCCGCCCAAGTAACATTGGTGTTCGTATTGAGGCACAAGAGTCGTCCGAGCGCCTGTCGTGCTCTTTGCCCAGGCCAGACACTGTCTACGAGCCCAGCTTGCGACATTCAAGACTTGTGGACACGGAAGAAGCATTCATGCCGGACTGACATCACAGCTGAGCACAATGCGTATACGCATGGTGTTCATCGTCTACAGTTCGGATAAACAGCAGAAGAGTATGAACCCTCGAAGCCTACGCGAGAGGAATGACCCTCAAGATTCTCACCAAGCATCGGAGGGGAGCCGAACTCTCCGAACAAGAAAAAGACACCTACCTCAAACAAGACAACGCAGAATCCGTCCATCAACCCGGATCTCAGGACCGTCGAATCCAGCATGTCGTCCACCCGAGCATTCACCAGAACAGACCGTGCACTCACCTCACATACATACAACCCAACCCTTGCCGACCGTTGAAGAAAGTCTCACAGGCCCCACCACCACACATCTCAGGTCCCGCCTTCTCACTGACCACAACCACCCCCAGTATTGCAACCCTACAATGCGGGCAGGAATGGAATTGGTTGGGTTCCTGGACGGGCCGGCGTGGAGTGCATCGCTTTCTTCCGCTTGTTACGAAGCAAGCGCGCTGGTGGAGACAATCCGAATCCTGGTTCTTGTTTGTGTGACGTCTGGTGCACAATAGATGATTATAGCCGTCTCGCGCTTAGCCATGGTCCTAGAAGACAACGGCACGGATGTCTGTGCAAGGGCCCGCCCATTGAGGCGAAGAGCGAAAAGGCTGCAGCATGCAAGTCATATCCCGCAGCGCAGAAGAGCCCGCAATGGAGCTGTTGGTGGCGGCTCTATGTTTGCCTGGGGATCCGTGGCAGCGAGGCAGAGACACGGCATCCTTCGAGCTTCCAGGCCGCATCAAGTGTACGCAGAAAGGGAAAGCGCGCAAGTATGATGTCCTGCGTCTGCCAAGGCAACGAGAGACGTGCGCTTTCCGCCCTCCGGGTGCCTGCATCGCTGCTTTGGAGCTCCCCCCAGCGCGCAAGATGGCGTGTTCTGGCATGCGGGTTGTTTGGGAACAAGGATGTGCGCTTGATGAAACGTCTGGCTGGGGTGCGTGGTGGCGTTGGCCTGCGCCGGCACCGGCATGGAGATCAGGAACGCGCAGAACGCTGTGCAGGTGCGGTACCATTGTTTTTGCGCGGCGGGTTGGCTTATGGTGTCCTGATACTGAACCTGCAACCTGAGGCGGGATTCGGAGGAGTTCGTACGTAGTAGTACTGGAAGGTGGCACTAGGTCAGCTGCTTGTGGCGGTTTCGTGCGAGTTGGTGTGGACGTCAGTGCTACAATAGCCGATAGTGTGGTGCGGTATCGTCGAAGAAAAATCGGGAAACGATACAATTTCCAGCTGTTGAGAAAGACTTCGATACCTGCAATCAAGACGAGGCACCAGTGCGACCGGCGGCGATCATACTATCAAGTGCTCCTCATGTGTGGGTCGCGTCGAGTTGTTGCGCTGCCAGCCCAAGAATTCGCCGTGAACCGCCCTGTTCCCTGTCGACGCGGACGTCGTGTTACCCGTCTCTTAAGCTCCGACCACCCCAAACGCCTGGTCTAGACAGAACAGCAGCCCTCGCGGGCGATCGCTCACCACCTTCTTCTTCGCCCAGGTCATTCTGACATATCGATAACCATCTCGTGTGATGCGGCCACACAAGTCAAATCGATCGCGCGGATCGTTGCATCTGCGCCTATCCGCCAGCGAGTAGCCGAAGGGCCGCATGGCAAATGCTTCCATGTCCGGATGCCTGCATCGAATGGCAGGACTGTCATCGTGGAGAGCCGCGGAAGGCTGCATTTCGCCCATGGGGCACCTTGACTCGTTCTATACCGTCGTCCAAAGAGACATTGCAAGGCAAGCCCAACAGTCGCAGTCTCGACCGAGCCTGCGCAGAAGGGCAGGCGGCAAACCCTCAGACCCTTGGGAAACGGTCTTGTGTAATCTTGCCACTTACTGCCTGCATACTGAGGCTTTAGCCTCTTCGTACTGACCCTTCGGGGAGTCGGCCGGGCAAGAAGACGCGACCCGTGACCGGCGCAGCGAGACTCTGGGGATGTCCCTTCGAGGGAACATCCAATCGATTTGTGACCCCATCCCCAACGATACACAGTCTGTGCGCGCGCACAAGCAGTATGCGCACTATGGTTGAGGTAGCATTCCTAGACCGCTTCGAGCGGGGGAAGGGAAAGAGAAATCAAAACAATCGCACGGTGGTCTGGACGGTGCGAGTTCGAGCAAAATGGCATGGTGAGCTCCATCGCAAACCATAGGTTGCTGTACTTTCCCATGCCGTCTTCACAGCCAGTGGCGAGGGTGTGCTTGCGAGTCGGTTTGGCGTGGTGAGTGATGGTTGCATTCCTCGCTGGAGGCGTTCCCTGGGGCTGACATCGCTATGGGTCGTAGACCTATTAGGCATACCTCCATCTTTCGTTGTTCCAGAGCAACGGGATCGTTGGAGCGAGCACTGGTGCTGTGGCTGCAAGGTGAGTGCGATGGCCTGCAGTTGCTGCACAAATACTTATTCCTCTGCAAGGTCCCTTTGCATCGTACACCACCATCTTGTTCTCTTTGCAGTTCGCCGTAGCTGCGCGCCATTTACTCGACCTTGACTACCACCCCTCCGGCCCCTTGCTGGCCGACCACAATCCAGACTGCTATTGGAAGATTAATCGTTTGCTAATACCACTACCTGTGGTGCCGGCCTGAGGTTGGTGTTGAGAAACTCGGGTGAGCCTCGTGCCTGGCATATTCGCGTGGGCCTCGACTGACATGACATAGCCAGTGGCTGCCAAAAGCCCTGCACCCACCTATACGGTCCTGACTTGCGGCCTACACATTGCGCTCTAGTTGAGCTAGGTTCGTCGATCATCGAGATGTTCCACAACGGTTAGTTGAGCGATTCCTTCTATTCTGCGAGTGCTTGCTGGGCGATCGTAGCCTCAGTTGATAAGCCACACGCCTTCCCCGGTGTTCGTCAAGATGTCAAACTACGACTGTCTCGTACCTTGTTTCCCATATTAGCCATATACAGCTGCTGACTTACCAATCTACAGGAGGTAATTTGTCGTGTGAGTTGACTTTGGGCGATGCCGTATTCGATCAACCAGGCTGACCTTCAATTAGTTTCTTGTAAAGAAATGTCTGCTTCATCAACACCGCATCGGCACCCGCGTGCGGTCACTGTACCGTATATCGATACACGGGCACCAATGCCCAAGTCGGCAGCTGCTTTGCAGTGTGCTGGATGGCTGACGCCGCCACAATCTGCACACGAAAGCCGACGTCCATCGCTGGTGTATCCATCAGCAACTGATATGCCATATTCAGCGGCATCGACTGCGACGGTCTTCTCCATGCCGTCAACGCCATGTCGAGTTGTGCCTGATCAGACTCACACTCCCATGCAGTCGTTCTCGCAAGCACATCTGGGTCTTGATCTTCCCGCACAAGCGAGCCACGCACCTCTCTCGCAAGACTGGATGAACTTGAACCTGGACAGCCAGACGAGTTGCGATCTCGGGCCTGACGTTGCATGGCCAGGTCAACCGATCATTTCGAACGGACCGGAAGACTATCATGGTCACCTGGTTTCTGACCATGCCGAAGACATGTGGCAGACACACAGCGGCACAGACCACAGTTTCATGCAGCAGCCGACCGGATTGCAGTCGACATTGTTCCCAGTCACGCATGCCATGACCGCGAACCATCATGCCATGCCGGACATATACGATAGCGAAGCCTCTGCAATGGACGCTCACGTAGCAGACTTCTCATCCGAATACCAGAACCAGTATGTGGCCACGATGACTCCATACCAGTCTCCCGGGATCGTCGAGCCGGCACTTGTGAACCCGCACAACGAATACGCAGAGCACCACTACTCTATGCTTGGAAGTCCTGGATCAAGCCCACAGGATTTGTCGGCTAGTTTCAACTCCGAGTTCTCTTCTTCTTTTGAAGAAGTCCACACGCCTGGTCAGGATATGGACTGTTGCGAAGACATCGATGGCTTCCTCCACGTCAAGAGAGAAGCTGGAACCAGCCCGTTGTCGTCGTTCGAGATGAAGCCGAGCAGAACCAGATCCGGTGGACGCAGAGCCTCAAAGCGATCCCGTAAAGTCCAGCCATGCCAACAGGTGCAGAATATCAACGGCACAGGCATTGACTTGCACCTGGAAGGCGACGGTATCGCGTTTGAGGGTAACAGGTTCACCTACACTGACCACCCTCAAAAGAAGAAGTCATACGTTTGCGTGCACATCGGCGAAGACGGCCGACAGTGCAACACAGCTTTTGCGCGGAGTGAGCATTTGAAGCGTCACCTGAGCAAGCACAGCAAAGATCGCAAGTTCCCTTGCGTGCTGCCAAAGTGCGAAAAGAAGATCGGTCGTTCAGACAATGCATGCGACCATTTCCGCACGCATCTCCAGCTTCCTGGTAGGAACAAGCGGAACCCACACTTCCACTGGAGGTTCGTTGAGAGTCGAATTCGGGATGCATACCAGGACAAGGTTGCGGCGAAGATCATCGTCAACCTCGAACGCTGGCTCGAGAAAGAGTGCTCTACAAACGAGCTGCTCCGCAAGGCTCACAGCGACGACCAATGGCATCTGGAGGATAGCGATTTTGTGCTGAGGAAAGCGACGAAACGTGAAGTATGAGGGCGGCGATCTCATGTGCATTTACGACTTTCGGATATACCATGACGGCCGGACTTGTCTTGATTTTAGGGCGGATGGATGATATGAATGATATGACTCGCATTGGTTTCTGATCTTCTGACTTCGTTCATGATTCTTCTGTTGGTATTGGCTAGGTCAAGTCCTTTTATAACTTGATGGAGGTATGCATGCATGGATTGCCGGAGAGGTGGCTTTAGGCTTAGGTAGTATGTAAATGTCAAAAGCTGGAGGCAGCTATGTTTGTGAAAGTAGAGATGTGCATGATTGCATAAGCAAGGAGACCTTTATCAACAAGATATGCATGTGAAAGTGACGTGGTAAGGTGGATGCTCAAGAAAGTGAAGACTGGGCGAACAGACTAAGTGCACGTGCAGTCTTGCCGCTTAGCTCCCGCTTAGCCGCTGACGCGCTAGTGCGATCTCGAAATCCGCCGGGCCCTTCTTCCCTCGTTCCTTCAGAGCAAGCACTTCTTGAAACACCAACCCTGCACCACCGCAGCGCATCCTTACAAAAAACCATCGCGCAGTGCACCGTGACATCTCCGCCTACTCATACGAGCTCCAACCAGTGACCAGTGTTCGACATCACCCACATCACCTCAACCTGCGCGCCTCGCAGCGTTCTCACGACTTGCAGTTCACTCAACCTTGCCCACGGGCGTATCACCACCACCCACCGCCTCATACGAGCGCAGTAACATTAAACATCTGCACCCATTGCGCAGATACGCTCCTGTGAGCCCTCACGTTCTTGACATTAAAACACTCTCACCAACACCATGGCGGATCTTCAGAGCATCGAAGAGCTTCTCGACTCCGCAGAGCGTAAGCAGAAAAGCGAAAACCACCAACCCACCCCGATCAAGAGCGAAGACGCCAAACTCGACCACAATGCCGACTTCGTCTCCCTCGACAACAACAAAGACCTTGCCCTGCGCGAAAAGCGCAGCGGAGACAGGTATACGCCTGGCGGAAGCAGGCGCGACGACCGCATGAGCGAGGACGGAAACAAGAGTGACCGAGGCAGTGCTAATGGAAGTGTCCGGAGCAGGCGTAGGAGTCGCAGCCCCACTCGCGACCGCCGCGACAGAAACTACCGCGTCCGCGATGATCGCTCTGGCGGTGACTACTACCGTGGTGGCCAGGATGACGACGACCGCTACTACCGCCCAGGAGACCGTGGCGACAGGCGCGACGACAGGCGCGGTGATAGGCGTGACAGACGCGACGAGCGCCCCGACCGTCGCGATGACCGCCGGCGTGAGCCCCGCGAGCGCCGTCGCACGCCTCCTGAGCCCACTGACGATGAGCGTGATAGACGTACAGTTTTCGTGCAGCAGCTCGCCGCGCGCCTGCGCACCTACCAGCTGGTCGACTTCTTCTCCCAGGTCGGGCCTGTAAAAGAGGCACAAATCGTCAAAGACCGTGTCAGTAACCGCTCCAAAGGTGTCGGCTACGTTGAGTTCAAGAGCGAGGAGTCCGTCGAAAAGGCACTGCAGCTTACCGGACAGAAGTTACTCGGCATCCCCATTATTGCCCAACTCACTGAAGCAGAGAAGAACCGCCAAGCCCGCAACACTGAGGGCGTCGCCACACTGTCCAATGGCATTCCCTTCCACAGACTCTACGTAGGAAACATTCACTTCTCCATCACAGAGGACGACCTCCGCACCATCTTCGAGCCTTTCGGCAGCCTCGAGTTCTGTCAGTTGCAGAAGGAAGAGCAGGGTCGCAGCAAGGGTTACGGCTTCGTCCAGTAAGTTTCTCTAACACTCTTCCACTGAAAGCAATACTAACAATTTTGCGCTAGGTTCACTGAGCCCTCCGAGGCCAAGGACGCTCTTGAGAAGATGAATGGCTTCGAGCTCGCAGGCCGTCCCATCCGTGTCGGCCTTGGCAACGATAAGTTCACGCCCGAGACTACCCAGTCTCTGCTGCAGAGATTCGGTTCACAGGGACAGGGTCAAAACCAGCAGCAGCAGCAGAGGCAGTCTGCCCAGGGCTCTTCGTTCTCTGGCATGGGAGGCCGCGGCGCCCATGCTGGCGGCACTGCAAACTTCGATCGCGCTGGTGGTAAGGACGCCGAGAGGACCGGAGGTGCTAGTGCCCTTGACGACACCGACGTTGCAGGCGTCAATTTCTCCAACTACTCACGCGAATCGCTCATGCGCAAGCTTGCCAGAACCGAAGACACCGAGCCACAGGCCGCCCCGAAGGCCCAGCAGAAGAAGGCACCTGTCGACGAGGCTGCTCCGAGCCGCTGTGTCCTGCTCAAGAACCTCTACACAGAGAAAGAGTAAGTCAACCCTGCCATATACATATTGCACAGATCACAAACTGACTTTTCGTGTTAGCACCCAAGAGCCCGGATGGGACAAGGAGCTTGAAGAAGACGTCAAGGAAGAGTGCAACAGCAGCTACGGGCAAGTTGTGCACATCGGTGTTGCTCCCGGTTCCACTGATGGAGAGATCTACGTCAAATTTGACCGTGTCCAGGGCGGCGAAAACGCCATCAAGGGCCTGAACGGCCGCTTCTTCGGAGGCCAGCGCATCACCGCGCAGTACCTTGTGGACGCTGTCTACAACATGAACTTCCCCCAGGCGGCGAACGTATAGGTATGTACTTTCAGACTTGTCTCTGCATATGCGAGAGATGAACATTGAAAGCGGTACCGGGCATTGGGCAGCAGCAGCAGCAGTGAGCACAGCGGCATTGGGCAATATGGCAGCTCTAGGGCTAGGTCAAGTCAGATTCGTCTCTGAGTACAGAGATGAATATCAAAAGCGACACTGGGCACCACGTCAGCTTACAGGGCTTCGTCAGTTCGCTCGAAACTCGCTCGAGACATTTGGGCATGGAGGCATGTCTCGGATGAGGAGCTGCATAAACCAAAGCGATCAGCTTTGTCAAGCAGCTTGTCTTTGTTTTCAATTCTTGCTTTGTTTTCAGCGTTGCCATCGGACATACTACTATTGACTTGAACATTCTACCAGAAACCCAGCCAGCGTCTGAGGTACAGTATGGGCCAGTATGATTAAACTCAGTTAGCTTTGGGCATGAAAAATCGTTTACAATCATAGTGCGCTCTCCTATGAATCCAATACATCTGATCTGTTGTGATTGCTTTGAAACTGTTCCGCACAATGGGTTTCTCCTGGTGCTTTGTCTGTCTTGCAGCTCCCTGCTCTTCACGTTCACTTCTCGGGTTTGCGGAGCCAACAGGACATGATCAACGGCTGTGTCTAACAAGCAGGCTTATTTCACTGACCAGATTTGTGAATAGAAAGACTGACGCCTAGCCGACACCTGTGTTCACCTTTGCGGACAACGACGTTGTGTCTGCAGGTCAGCACGATTTAAATCACTCTTCAAACGCCCTCTTCTGCATTCCGTCTGCCACCCATGACAGACTTGACTAAACACATGTCAGGCAAATCATCTTCAGCAACAACCAACACGACCACCACGCAACACCACAGCAGAGCAACCATGCCTGCCACAAGCACCTCGCAACGCCCGACTCCTTTCGGAGTGCTACCCCCCAACAGCATAGGGCCTTTCCCAGGTTTGATTCCTGGCCTCGCTGGCAGTCTGCCAGGTCAGAAGCCTGCGAATGGGGAAAGCACCGACGAGCGTCTCAAAAGACTTGAGTCTCTTGCAGCTGACCAGGCTCAAGAGATCTATTCTCTCAGGTGGAGTAGCAGTGCTTCTCGCGAGGAGGCTGACGGTCTCCGCATACGTATCGCTGAGTTAGAGGCCAGACTTTCCGGAAGGCTATCTGCGATCAAACCAACTCCCGTGAGCGTCAACTACTCGCGGACGGACCCGGCGGTAGTGAGCATCAACTACCCGCACATGGACTCAGCGCCAATTCAGTCGATGCGCGAGACTTTAGCCAGCCACCAGCAGCGTAGTAGGTTCGGGACATTCCTCGAGCAGAAGGCTGCGGCATCTGCCGCTAGCGCCTCTACTCGTACGACCGACAAGGAGGCCACTCCAGTCCCTCAAGTCAAGCGTTCTCGATACGCAGCTCTGTTCGAGAGGATGGCTGCGGAATCCGCCAACAAAGCCACCATCAGCGGAGACTCCCACGGTAAGGAGGTGGAGGCCGTTCCTGTCCTCGACAGCACGCCCTCCACTGCCGTGGCGGCTCACTCCGACAAGATAGTCACTCCGCCCACACCTACTCGTGGGGACTCATATGGTGGGATCAAGGTGCACGATGACCCTTTCCCATGGGGAGGACGCTTCGGACAGCCGGATTTCAACTTCGCGGCCCCGGCCCTAATGACCAGTGTCTTCGCACCCGTCCCACAGTTCCAACAGTTCCCACAGTACAAGGAGGTGGACGTCTACGGCTGGCCCCTCACGCCTCATGTTCAGGAGATGGAAGAGGACGCCGATCCTTTCCCATGGGGACGTGGTTTCCATGGACAGCCGGACTTCGACTTAGCGGCCAAGTTCTCGGCGAGCAGCGCGTCCACTGCTGTCGACCCACACTGCAAGGAGATGCAGGCCTGCGGTAAGTTGCACGCTCCCCGTCCTATCCGTCCTAGAGCTCCTCTGCTCAACAGGATTGACTTTTGAAATGCATGTGGCCTGACACATGGACTGACACTCAAGCACAGGCGCTATGATGGCCTCGTTTGGTACATGGTGAATCATGACTGCATGCTTATCGGTTTTTCTGTTTTCCTTGTTGGATTTCTTTGCTTTATCTTTTTCGCGAGTCCAGATTATTCACCATGGGGTGAGCAACTGGGCTATCACTGGCCAGCGCTAATCGCGGTGGGTACATTACCTTTACTGAATTTGTTTTTGGCGACCACCTCTTCCACTGGGAGGTAGAGTCGCTACGCAGGTGAGAAGAATCCGAACACTTTTGCAGCAAGATGCAGATTTTACATTTCATTGGGAAGCACGTGAAGAATGACAAGATCAATGCAAGCAGAGTCTTAGAGCTAAACAAATTGAAGAACTACATCAAACCAAACTATACCGCAAGTTTGTCCAACGCTGAAGTGAAATCATCCCATACCCATCTACCTCTTGAACTTGCCAGCAATGCACTGAGTAACAAGCGGGACATCTGTCCAGCTGTTGCCGTTCTGGGTAGGCACCTCAGTGAGCTCGTAGCTGCTGCTGAACATGCCGGCGCTCCATCCGGTCCATCCAAGGTAGACGTCCGAGTAGTTGTTAAGCACGTCCAGCTGCTCGCAGACGGCTTTCAAGCAGCTCGAGTCGGTCGCTCCGCCACCGGTTTCGGTCAGAATCGCCTGGCGCTTGTTCTGGCGCAGCCAGTTGCCGAGGTTGGTGAAAGCGTCAGCGTTGTTGGTGGTGCATGTGGTGTGGGTGCCGCTGTTGTCGGAGTCGAGGTACTTGTGCACGTCGAAGATTAGGTTTGTCGTGCTGCCGTCGAGGTTGGTGACTTTGATCAAAGCTCCACCGGAGCCGTTTGAGATAAAGGCACCTGCTGAGGTGAAGTCGGTACCGGGGAGGAGAATCTTGTTGCCAGTGGCACCGGCTTGGCGGATGGCGGTTACAGCGGCCTGAACGGTGGTGGCCCATGTGTTGATGTTGAGGTCATGCTGTGACTTGTATTAGTATTGTAGCTTAATTTAGAGATCTTCCCAAGTAAAGCTTACCGGCTCGTTCATTAGACCGAATGCAATCTTGCTGTTACCCTTGTACTTCGCCGCGATCTGCGACCAAAGACTGGCGAACTGGGCGTTAGTGGGACCACCTTGACCCACGATGGCACCGTTCCAACGAGCATAGTTGTGAATGTCAACAATGCAAAGCGCGGCCCCGGCGTTCAGGCAACCTTGAATCTGTCTATCGTAAGTTTGCCAGTTGTTAGAATCGAGGGTGCCACCGAGGTTGTTGTTGAGAAGGAACTGCCATCCAACTGTGGATGGAGGTCAGAAATCGTTCATGCATGGGATTTTGTTCGATGCTTACCAGGAACTCTGAAGGTGTTGAGGCCATCATCGTTGATGAAGTGCTTGATTTGGTTGATGCCGGTCTGGCCAGGGTCCACTACGCCTGTAGTCTTGCAGGTACCATCGATGGTGCAGCCGAAGTCAAGACCTGCGATCTGTTCCGGGATTGCTGTCAGTTATGTTCGAAGAATAGTGATTGATATTGTACTCACGTTGGTGCCCGCATATGAAACGCGTCCAGAGCCAGAGCCAGAGCCGCCTCCGGAAGTCGGTGTCGGCGTAGAGCCCCCAGTACGAGATGTGGTGGTAGAAGCCCTGGTCGTCGTTGCGGTACCGGGCAGGCACTGAGAGTAGTATTCGCTCTGGCGTTGACAGGTGAATCCGGACACACAGGTCGTCGAGCCAGACCAGCCTTGTCCTCCACATTGACCATAAGCTGAGCTCTGGGCATAAGCAGTACCGGCTGCCGTCGCCGCGACGAGAGTGATGAGCGTTGACTTCATCTTGTGCACAGGGAATGAGACAGGGAATGATTCGATGTGCAGTAAAGCTTGCTGGACTTGGAACGTCGAGGCTTGAGTAGGAACAGATGCTTATATATACTCTCCGCGGTCAGTCTAGATCTAGATACAAATAATGTCAAATCGTAGTTATCATACTGCATGTAGATCGATCGACTTGTCACTTTGGCTAAGCTAATACGCGACGTTTTGGGTTGATGGATTAGTGCCACCGGGATGAGCTTAAAAGGGTAGACGGGATGTCATCGTCCGTACCTTCTCGACACGGTATGACCGGAGACGGATACAAATGTTTTTATTAAGATGACGGATCCACGGGCCAGATATTATAATGCCGTCCTGCTGTTGAGCCTAGAGAGTGTGCCATCAAGCTTGGAGATCACCCTTGTAATCTAAAACTGTGACACCACAGTGGGCCGAAGAACACGCTGATGGACAAAGAATCTTGGGGCTGGAGAGGCGGCTACAACGCATCACCTGCACACGTAGCAAGACCGTTGTGAGCCAGCGTGTGGAAATTCAAGGATCTTGTACATGCCACGATGTTGCGCCTCGAGCTGATTAGTGTGGTGGCGTGAAAGTAGGTAGTACAAACAGATGCAAGCCTTCCCGCATCCATGTGTTTCATTTGGTCTGCTAGCGCATGGCAGGGTGTAGTCCAGGATCGCCTCCGCCTGATGTGATGGAACCCGGCTAGTTGGGTGTGGAGGAGGCGGCTAAAGGTCAAGCATCTTCGACTTGGAGATCTGCCCTACCTTTCATGCTCTATCTGGACAGCATGTCATAGAGGGCAATGGCAAAATCTTTTGTCGCATCGTGTCCGGTATCGGGTTGATGGAGTAGCACGGGGAAGTGAGGTTATGGCGGATAAAGCGGTGTTTGTGAAGGGCGTGAGCAAGAGCATGCCGAGGGAACACAGCCTCATCAGCCCATGGCTGGTGAAGTGGGGTCTCGCTTGGAAGACAGCGACGACCTCGCACAAGAGCCGCCATTCGCCCTCCTCCTGATTCATCACCTTGAAATCATATTATCATTATATTGCACCTCGACATCACGTGGCTATCCTCCCGCCGCCATAATGCCCCAAACGCTCAAGCTTGCGGTATCTCAATCTCATACCTTGTCCACGCTTGCGGCTACCCTCGAATCGCTCAAAGCAACCACGCAGGAAGCCGCCCGCGAAGGCGTGGATCTGATTCTCTTCCCGGAGGCCTATTTGGGTGGATATCCCCGGACCTGCAATTTTGGTGCCGCTGTAGGTGCTCGCTCAGATGATGGCAAAGAGCAGTTCCTTCAGTACTTTAAATCGGCCGTCGATCTAGGCGATACGCCCCGCGGTGCCGGCGATGAATGGGTTGACCGAGAGCTCGAGGTTGGAAAGGGCAAGGAGTATCGTGGTGATGGTACGAGAGAGTACCTCGAGCGGGTCGCCAGAGAGACAGGTGTATTCATTGTCACTGGTCTAACCGAGAGGAGTGGAGGCAGCCTCTACTGTTCGGTTGTCTATGTCTGCCCTCGATTGGGATGCATTGGCAAACGGAGAAAAGTCATGCCTACGGGATCAGAGAGGCTTGTCTGGGCGCAAGGCTCGCCGTCTACCCTCCGTGCTGTCACGACGACGATCAAGGGCGTCAACCTGACAATGGCTGCGGCAATCTGCTGGGAAAACTACATGCCCCTGCTGCGATACTCGCTTTATAGTCAGAATGTCAACTTGTACCTCGCGCCTACTGCAGATGCCCGAGATGCTTGGTTGTCACTCATGCGCACAGTGGGCTGCGAAGGCAGAACATTCGTGCTGAGTGCCAACATGTGCGTCAAGAGGAAGAACTTACCAGACTGGATTACAGGAAAGAAGAGCTCACCAACCGATGCCAACAACGTCTCCAAGCCCGAATCTACCGCGCCCAGATCGCATGCTCGCAGGAGAAGCACACTTACAGTCACCGCGGAAAAGCACGAATTGGTCCTCCCTACTGCTGACGAGCACGCTGCCAACGGAAACACCTCTCTTGCAGATTCACTCTCACAGATCGCAATTGCAGATGGGCCAAGCTCCTCCGCAGATGAGGAGTACGTCAGCCGTGGCGGCTCCTGCATTGTTGGACCCCAAGGCGACGTGCTTAAGGGACCGCTATGGGAGGTTGAAGAGGGCGGCTTGTTGATCGTCGACGCCGACTTCGAAGACTGCGAGCGAGGCAGACTTGACCTGGACGTCGCTGGCAGCTACTCTAGGAATGACGCCTTCCACCTGGAAGTCGACGGACTGGATTTGGATCCACCACAGTAATTTCTTGGAAAAGTTTGTACGAAAGACTGGTAATTTCAAAATTCATCGCTATTGATCGTATGCCTGTTACTCAATGTTCTCAAACCCATTCGCGCCAAGAGTTGCACTATTGTTATACTTTTCCGAGACAATTCAAGCCCAGAGTCAGCATTCTTGTCACTCCTGTGACACGCAATATCAAAGTCTGCTCCCATAGCAGCCTCCGTTCAAGCGCACCTTTGTCAACAATAACACTCCTAGTGTCAGTATCACCTCTTATCTTCCATGCAGTCCTTTGTCGCACCCCGCATATCCAGGCTACTTCATCTTCATGTCAGCAGCTGAATGCTGGTGCAGGGATGAAACTGCCGGATCAAAGAGGCATTTCGGGCAGAGATCGTAGTTCTCACAGAACTGGCAGGTATGGTACGAAAAGCCCATGATCTCCTCGTTGCAGTTGTCGCAGATGCGAGGCTCAGTCTCGCCTTTGTTGGGTTTGCGCTTGAACAACTTGTTCCTACGCTTCTTCTCGGCCGCCAGCTCTTTAGGGGCCCAGTTCTGCTTGTCCGCCAGAGCCTTGTTGTCACAGTCATTGCACGTGAAGCCGCCGTTCTTGCGGTAGAACTTCACGTCTTCCAGCAGAGCCTCGCGACGGTTGTCCTGGTAGGAACCGTAGCCCTGGCGTCCCTTGCCGATGCACTGGGGGTGGTAGGCTTTCTCACATCCCTCGCATTGCGCCAGTGTGTCTGTGTTGTCGGTAACCGACTGGCAGACACAGGCTCTGTCGCCGTTCTCTGAGCCTTCTTTTTCGGGGTGCTCTGGGGCCTGTTGGTCGTAGTACATTTGGCCTTGGTTTTCAGAGCTCACCGGGACTTGCTCGTCGTCCTTGTTCGGGACGAGGATGCCTTCGTCATTGTGCTTGAGGGCATGTGCGTTGTAGGTCACCGGGACTTGTGCGTTGTCGACCTCCTCCTTGCTCCTCTCCGCCTGACCGACGGTCGGATCTTGAGCAACCTTTGGAAGGCCATTCAAGTCCTTCGCGACGGTCACTTGAGCTCCCTTCTTCTTGAGAGCGTTGACGAGTTGCTCCTCCGCAGCAGTCATGAGGCTGGCCATTCCAAAGACTGGCTTTGCACGAGGCTTGGGCTTGCGAACGGCCTTGGTGATGCCACGCGGCTTGCTGGGGATGAAGCAACTGATAGGATCCTTTCTCCTGCGCACGGTACGGTTTCTCAGCTTAAGGTCGTCGAACATAGAATCCATGTCGGTGGCTTTAGGGACGCTGGAGCTGGCCGCAGCTTGGCTGTCGTCAACAGGCTCCTCATCGCCGGGATCGTTAAAGCGTCTCCTCTTAGTAGCGTGAGGGTCCTCGTCTGACTTTGTGTTCTGCGCAAAGTAGTCGTCGACATCTTCATCCACAGTGGCTTGGTGGGTGGGTGTTGGGCGCTTGAAGTTGCGCGGCAGAGACCCAGCCCGCTTTCTCTTGCCCTGAGGACGGAAGGGAAGGGTAGCAGAGAAGGAGGCCGTGGCAGGCGGCGGTTTTGGAGCCATGATGAAGGGGTCGTAGGGTGATGTTTGTTTGTTGATGTTTTGTTGTTATGGGTGATGTTGTTGTTGATGATGTTGTTCGGATCCGAGTAACTCAAGTCGGATATGAGAGTGGGCTATTTTTTGGATGAGTTGAGGAAGGAAAGGAGACTGATGAGCGTATTGCCAGGCGGCTTATCAATTGACGTGAGTCTGATTAGTGAAAAGAGAGGAGCGCAGCTTGAGGTGTCGCGCGACACCAATGGCATTCACCTTTCGGCCCTTCCATCTTCGCGATTGGCTAGTCTCAAAAGTGAAATCGAGCAGTTACAGTCACAAAGGCTTAAGGATGTCCCAAAGTCACTTTCGTCTGCCTTGGGTGCTTGTATGTACTACAGGTACTGGTGTGATTGGCCACGGCCATGCAGCATCGAGTCACGATGGCGTCCTATTGGCTAAGCTTACACCTTAGGTTAAGTCGAAGACAAAGAATGACCTGACAGAATCATAATAGCATTGTCAGTGAATGTTTCGGGGTCGACTATGCCCGGGGGCACCTTCCGTGCGCTCGACGTGAGCGTCTTAGACTTCCTCGGATTTGGACGAGATGGTTGATATCCGTTAGGAAGATTTTCGCTTGCAGTCATCGTATGGATCCACAGCGGCAATGGCAACTTCTTTCTTCTATGTAATAGTCGCTGCAAACAATGCGTTCTTTCAACCTCAAATCTGAAGCGAGTCGAATCCAAGGGCAATGTCACACGGACAAAGCGACAAAGAATCGCTGTCTCTAAATCCAGGTTAGACAGTGCACGACGACACTTTCGACTCCTTACCTACACATAGATCCAATAGCCAGAAAACCACGGATATCACATCAAATCACATACATCAACGATGACCACCTCCAGATCCAGCCTACCAGTCCCGGGATCGCGTTTGCCGACTCGGGCAGCATCGCCAGCACCTGAACAACCTGTTCATCCCGCGAATGGAACACCAGGTAAGTCTCAGACACCGTTCCAAAAGCGAGAAATCCCTAGAATCAAGGGCTCGAGTCTACAAGACCCAAGAAGTAAAATACGCCGTCCAGTGCCAGTGTTGCCCAAATCATCGAAGCCCGTCGGAGTTCGTCCCGAAGTGATGACTTCATCACCTGTCCCTTCAAGCTCGATCGAAAATACCAACTGCGATGAGGCTGACAGTCCGGACAAACCATCTGGTGACTACTCGCAATACAATGGACCACAGCTGGTAGAACCTTGCGTTGGGAATGCTCTTCTCCACATACTGGGACCCTGCGGCCATCGAGTCATGACCCAAGACGTACAGCTCTGCGGGCAGAACTGTCAAGGGAGTGATTCGCCGTTCGCGAACAAGAAGACACGAGCCAAGTTCGTTTGTGCGGTCTGTATCTCCAAGTATGTCCATGAGCACTACGCAGCGAAGAAAGATTTGTACCTTCCCAGTCTCGACGTCCTCGAGAGGGCGTTGGGGGGCTTCAGGGCTGGTTGGAAGGAGAAGCGCATCGCACGCATGGAACGTGTCTGGAAGAACGATGCCCTCGAAGAGCAAAGAGCTTTGGAGAAGCTTGGTAGGCGCTGCGAGCCTGTATCCACGGATCCAGATGAAGAGAAGCTTGTCGAGGATGAAAGAACAGCTACACCAGAGGTTGAGTCACCTCAAGAGTACACGGACTTGAGTGGCAGAACTGTAGCCACGCTATCTTGTGTCGAGACCAAGAAGGACCGACTGCAGACTCCTGTGGCTAAGCGGCCGAAGAGTAGAAGTCAGCTACCAGTTCTATCGTCTGCGACAGCGGTTGACAAGAAAGCTCCAGAGAGTCAAAGAGCAAGAAAGAGAACGACCAGAATCCCAGTGGGTCCAAGACTTCCTTATAGATAGTGCAATCTATTGATTCTGTCCATAAGTCTGCACAATTCTTCATAGACCCTGATGCTGATATCGTCAGGAACTGGTGTTGTGAATGCGAACGTTCGTCGGTCAGAGACAACGAGTAGAACGCAAGATTATCTCAAGAGCTTGCACTGCTATCGTTAATTATTGTATTGACTAGGTTTTTGTCGTGTGTAGACTTCTGAGCATTCGTTGTACCTCGTACTTTGATAAGATACGATCCTCATATGCGCCAGAGTGATGACGCGCATATGATATGAGCCGTTGGAAAGATCGCGAATCTGACAATTCAAATGCTCTTCAACAGGTACGACCTACGTCAGATTGTCTGTCTTGAGATTTACAATGGGTTCTTTCGAGAAAAATAGGTGGGGTTGTTGAGCGTGATCGATCCTCTTCTGTTGTCACCATGACGCTGTATGAGGTCGAACGTTCGCAGAGCTCGAATTCTTAAGGAGGGACATCCGACATCCCACCTTCGACCAGATTAAATCATTATCAACACAATACTCTCTTAACTCTTACAATCTCACGCCAAAAATCTTTTACGAAACTCACAAATCCAATCATAAACAACAATGTCTTCCACCAACAACAACACCGAGGCTCTTACCAACCAGATGCCCACTGGCGGCTCTGGCGAGTTCAACCCCAAGCCTGCTGGCGCTTCTCGTGAGAACCACGATGGCGTAAGTACTCTTCAATGCCTTTGAGCCAAAGCGGTCACTAACAAAGTTCACAGCACAAGCCCGGTGTCCTTGTTGGCAACGACGCCGCCCCCGAGTTCAGCGCACAGGTCCTCCCTGCCGGCTCCGCCCCAGCCAACGCATCCTTCACCAGCAACACCCAAGAGACCCCCGCCCAGGCCTCTAACAACAAGACCGCCGCCTCTGAGACTCTCGGTGGCTCTACCTCCTCCGAGGTTCACACTGGCCTCGGCAAGCCCGCCGACGGCATGACCTCCAACGAGCTCCACCACGACGGCGGCAAGAAGTCCGCTGGCCAGGGCGGTCCTGAGGGTGTTGGCGGCAGCGCCAAGCAGTCCACCATCGACCCTCACGCACCTGAGTTTGCCGGCCAGCGTGCCCTCGACAAGGACGAGGCCACCATTGGCCGTGGCGGTGTTCCCAACGCTGAGGACAGGCTCAACGAGACTGCCGAGCGCGTCGCTAAGGAGAACAAGCTTCCCAGGAACTAGATTCTTTGATGGTGGAGATGAAAAAGTTAATCGCTATATGCGTTACGAGTTACGCTTTTGCAGACATGTTTCTTTTTTGAGAGCATTGGGTTGGAGTAATAAATTACTTACCATTCGAATTATATATTGATATGAACAAGCTCGTAAAGGTGCTATTCACGACCCGAAAACTGAGGCGGCTTACTCGTCATCGAAGCCACCCCATTCTTCTTCTTCACTGTCGTCGTTGCTTTCGGTTTCTGCGCCGTTCATCTCCACGTCAGGCTTAGACTTGGAGGCAGGCTTTTGGTCCACGCGACGTGCAGTCCGAATGGCAGACTCGTCACGCACAAACCCAGCAACGAAGAATCCCATTGTGCCATCTTCGGTGCTCTTGTCGCATCTGATAACGGCGTCGGCCACTTCTGCGTTGTCCAGCTCGTTGGAAGAATCTCCGGATGACTTTACAGCTGCTTCTACAGCACTGATATCACCACGTCGATGCCATCTCTTCATGCCGTCGACCTGCTCCTCGCGCTTCATCACACGCCAGCCGGAAACTCGCGCGGCATCTGACTGAAGAGCACGCACAACAACGCCCTCGTTCTCTTCGCCATGGATGGAGCATGTCGAGTATGTGATGCGCTTAGCAGATCCGAATGCCATGGCGTGCTCTATGATACGCAATTGGAAGTCGGATAATGCAATGAGGCGGGTGGCCAGTTCCAGAGCGTCTTTGGGCGCACTGTCAGGCTCTTCTTCTTGAATGTCCTCTGATTCCTCGGGTTCTGATGCAGGTGCTGGTGCTGGCTTCTCCTTGGTACTTTTGTCGTTGCGCTTTCGCTTTTTGCTGTGCTTGGTCGAGGGTTCCACGTAATCGGCGTCGGGCAAATGCACGACGATACCTCCTTCATCACGTCCGACAATTCCACTTCCGGAACAACTTGGGTCCAGTACCATGCCGGTGACATTACTGTAATCCTTGGAATGGGGTCCAAGTTTGAGGAAGTTTTGTTCGGCCTTGACTTTGATGATTCCCTCTGGATCAGCGAGCTTGGTCATCTTCAGCAATGTTTTTGAGCGGAAAGCATCCTTTTCGCAAGCAATAACCCGAGCACCTTCGCTCTTCTGGGATCGCAGTATGGCAGCCAGGTGCGTCGTCTTGTTACCAGGCGCCGCAGTAGCATCAATAATATCGCCATCTTCGCTTCCAGGGTTCAATAGATAGGCCGGGAAGCAGGACGCCTTATCTTGGAAGATCAGTTTGCCCTCGCGGTATGGTTTGCTTGAAGTCAAATTAATCGAGGGCGACACCGCCACCAAATTCGGGATGTGCTCGTCCACGTAGATAGCCTTCGAAGATCTCGTCGATACACCCTTGACTGAAGTAACGTGAAGGAGGTCAGCGAATGTAGATTCAAGCTGCTCCTCGAGGGTGGTCCTGAGAGTGTTGATTCTGATCCATCTGGGATGCGCGTATTTCTCTTCGCCATCTTCGTCGTTCACAGGTGCTTCGTTAACGTGCACTCGCAGTGCATCGATGGTGGCGAAGCCTTTGCGAATTCTTAACTTGGTCAACTCCGCAGATAGTCTGTTTTTGTGCCTCAAGACCGTAGCGCTCAGGCCGTGTTTCGCAGGAAGAGCAATGCCCCTCTTCGACAGCAAGAGATCATGCGTCAAGACGAGGGCAAGCATTGGCGACAGCTTCGACTATGAAATGTCAGTCGGAGTCGCTACAACGTCAACAAACGATGCCAAACACTCAAGCAGAACACATACCTGCTTCTCGATCTTCAGTATTCCACTCTTCTCCACGACCTCCGCGAGAATGCTGCTCCATTTCGCCGCCTCACTGGTCAACGCGAACAAAACTTTGCCATCCGTCTTCCACGTCTTTTTGCCGAAGATTTCAGCCTTGAGCGATGTCTTGCCTTTGTTTACCTTTTCGAGGACGGCAGCAGCCTCGTGGTAGAGCGACATGGTGTCAACGGTGTTTAATGCAGATGGGTCCAGATCTGGCCCTGCGGAAAGTTCGAGTTCGCAGTGCAGTTTTCGGCGTACGGCACGCAAAAAGTTGATATGTGAGGGTTAGGGTTGGTGCTATTGGCACTGTCTACATCAAATCATTCTTTGACAAAAGATCTCATACAAGCTCCCTTCGGATATTTATGGGTATCCCGGCTCGTGAATATGGCTCTGGTGGTCTTTTTGTATAGTTCTGCGGGTCCATTGGTGGACAAAACACAATAGCGCGAAGAATCGAAAAGGACCAGACATAATCTGGCCAAACGTGCAAGTAAGCATCTTTCAACACTACACATTTGGAAAACGAACACCTCAAGACGTTAAAACAACATTCACATTTAAAGGATCTACCGGAGCAAAGATGACGGTCAATGAGTTGATTGAAGAAAACTTTGGACATAGCTCAACGAGGATTGGCGTGTCGATGCCATACGATGCAATGGATTCAGCGTACAATAGATTCAGCGTACAATAGATTCAGCGTACAATAGATTCAGCGTACATTACTTTCCACCACCAAAGACCGCATCCCGCATGCCAGCAAGTACCTCTGCAAATCTGTCCTTGAGTTCCTCATCTCCAGCACTGAATCGGACTCTCTGAACAGGCCCAGCTCTGCGCACGTTGCTCGCCCTCATAATCTCGTTCACGAACCATCGCGCCTCACGATCAGAATACAACGTCCAAGCCTCACCGCTGGCACCAGCACGAGCCGTTCTGCCAACGCGATGCACGTAAGCAGTCAAGGCACGGGGTACGTCATACTGCAAGACGTGAGTGATGCGTCTGCCGGATAATGTGTCGAGACCACGGCCAGCACGGTCGGTCGAGATTGTGATGACAGGGTCGGTAGGCTTTGTTGGGCGGTGGGTTGTGTTGTTGGTCGTCTTAGTGAGTGTTGTGATATAGGCCGCCCAGTCTGGTCGCAGGCCTTGCAATAGGTGGGAAAGACGGTTGGCAGACTCTGTGCTCGAGGCGAAGATGAGGACTGTGGGAGCCGAGGAATCGCTGGTGCTCGCTTCGTCATCGCTCTCGGAAGACGAACTGTCATCGTCTGATTCCGAATCACTGCTGTCATCTGAGGATGAAGAATCGGAATCGTCAGACGAATCGCTATCAGAGTCGCTGTCACTGTCTGAACTGCTGTCTGAACTGCTGTCGCTCGAGTCAGAAGCGGTGTCCTTAGGCTTCGACTGTGTCTGCTTTGCCGCTGTTGGCCGTTGGTCTGCCAGCACTCTTGAACGCAGCAACTCAAGGAGCTGCAAGGGCTTCTCGCTTGCATCACCAACGGGGACACAGTACTCCTTGAGCGTCGGAGGGATCTCAAACGCGCCGGTCTCTGCATCCTTCATCTCAACCTCGTCTGCCGCATCCGCACCGGCAGCCGCAGCCACGTTGTCCGGCTCCGATCCCTGAACAACGACCAGCTGTGGTCTGCGCAATTTGAGAGCTGTGAGTTTGGAGATGTCCCTGGTCATTGTTGCACTCAGTACAATCTTCCTCACTCGCCTCTCAAATCGATCGTCCCACAAGCCTTTCGATCGCATGTACTTCTCCCTTGCGTCCTGCTCGCCCTCTGAACGGGGCCTTGACAAGTCTTCATCCAGCCTTTGCAAGAAGCCGTCGTACTGCTGGTCCAAAAGTTTGTCCGCTTCATCCAAGACTAGCCAGCTCACAGACGAGATAGTGAAGCCAAGCGTGGATCCCAAGTGCTCCAGAAGTCTACCAGGTGTGCAAACAAGCAAGTCTACCGCTGAAGAATAAGTGGGAATGTGGTCGACAAGGCCATGTAGGGTGTCCTGGAGTTCCTGTTCCTGGCGATCTGTCCATTCCTCCAATTCTTCGGCAAACTCATCAAAGTCCTCGCTATCGATTGGTGGGGGGTTCTCTCTGCGGTGTGCTTTCTTGATCAGCTCTGCATACGCGGCTGGGTCGTATTTGCGGCCTGTGGAAACCAGTCTTTGCTGCTCGTCCTTGAACCTGCCAACTCCACTGGAGATGCCCACTTTCAGGCTGCTTCCTTTAGCTAGACTCTCGGCGACAGCAGCAACTTGCATCACGAGTTCCCTTGTTGGAACAACGACCAATCCGCGCAGTCTCTCGTGAGATCCAGAAGTCTTCTTGAGAGCCTCGATCATAGGCAACAAGTATGCAATCGTTTTGCCACTGCCAGTTGCAGCGCTTACTGCAACGTCGGGAAGAACACTTTCAGTTCCGGGCAGGAATTGTGAGCCCTTTGTCCCAGGCTGGAGAAGGAGAGGAATAAGAGCTTGTTGTACTGGGAGTGCCTCACGGAAAGACAGATCTGAAAGGTGCTTCACAGTCGCCTCTGGCAGACCCAAATCTGCGAACGAAGCTTTCGCATCGCTGGAGATTGCTGTTGGCTCGGTCAACCATGAAGGAAGCGCTGAGAATGTGGGCTTGAACACTTTAGGTTCGTTGACAGGCTGCGGCAGAGGCGCGAGGTCACGTATCTCAATCACAGGCTCATTTTCCGGTCGCTCTTCGCTGGGTTTCTCCACGTGCTTCTCAGCCAGCTGCTTCGCTTTCTGGAATTTGTCCATGACCGAGGAATAATTTTTGAGATGTCCATCTTCGCCCTCTGCAACAGCTTTCTTTCTTCTCTCCTCTTTCGGTTTCAGAGCCTCCTCCAGCTTGTGCCTACGCTTTGGCGGCTGACTAACTCTCGAGTCCACATTGGTCGCATCGATCATAATTTCGTCCTGGTCCACATCTGCAATAGGTCCAGTGAACTCGGGTATAGGCGCCACCGGTTCTTCCGATTCAAAAACATTCTTTCCAGAACCCGTATGTTTCGTTGCGCTGTCAACAGCATTATCGCCAAAAGTGTCCTGCTTGCTGGTAGCTGCAGTCGCATCGTTATGCGCCGGGGTTTGCTCAACCAAATCGCCATTCACTACCGGCACAGCAGCACTCTCTCCAGATTCGCCAGCTCTTTTTGCTTCTGCGCGCGCTTTTCGGGCCTCCTTCTCCAGCTTGTGTCGCTTCTGTTTGTTCTTGATGTGCGCAAACTCGCTCCGAGGCTTAGCGTCCGCATTCGAAGGACCACTCGAGATCTCGACAGGCGGTTCCAGAACTTGCGCAGGCACCTCCACCACCGGCTCAAGCACAGCTGGCGCTGCCTCGACGACTACATCTTTCTCGCGCAGCTTTTTTGCTTTGCGCTCGGCTTTTTCCTCTCCACTGCGTTTGCGCTTTTTCTCTCCGTCTGGCGAGGCCGGTGTCGTTGCTTCGACTGTGATGGGTGCTGCCACCGGAGCAGAAGGTTTGGGTGGCACGTAGCGATTGTAAAGTGGCGCCATGGCCGTGTATCGTATTAATCGCAATCGGCAATGTGAACGATTGGACGTTTTTCTCAAAAGAGCAACTTTTGGCATGTGAAGCTTGAAGTTCGCCGAAGATTCGGGGAAGCCGCCGCCAAGCGGGACAGCCATTCGACAGCGACTGGGAACCAGGGAGACAACCAGCATGATTTCCAACTCCGATCAATTTATACACTCACAGTGAACACCGCATCTGAATATTTCAGATACCACACGAAATCAAGGCGCAATTGGTTGCATATGAAGCATGCCCTGAACTGCCATCGGATGAGCGCCTAGGAGGCGCGATCAACACCACCAAGATGCCGTACAACATTGCGTATGTTGTGAAGGCCAGTGTCCAACTTACTGTAAATGCAGATGCTGACGTATGTAGTATGATATCCGATTTCTTTTATCCACAGCCAGGAGGTGTCGAAAGCCATATATACCAGCTGTCATCCGTATGTGAATTATCGACCGTGCCAAAGAAATTGGTGTATGATATGCACGTACAGAGCTGACGATGCCAGAAACTGATTGATCGCGGCCACCGTGTCATCATTATCACTCATGCCTACGATTCTCCAAATCGTACAGGTGTCAGGTACCTCACAAACCGTATCAAGGTCTACCATCTGCCGCACTGGGTTGTCTATCGGAGCACCACTTTCCCGACTGTATTCAGCTCTTTTCCAATCTTGAGACAGATCTTTATTCGTGAGCAGATACAGATCGTACACGGTCATGCATCTCTCAGCAACTTATGTCATGAGGGGATCTTGCATGCACGTACGATGGGGTTGAGAACTGTTTTCACGGACCACTCGCTCTTCGGCTTCAGTGATGCTGCTAGCATCATGGCAAATAAGCTGCTCAAGTTCTCCTTGAGCGACGTCGATCATGTTGTCTGTGTGTCACATACTTGGTATGTCACGATATCAGCGTATGGCGATAAGCATGTAGCTAACACTGCGCAGCAAAGAGAACACCACATTACGAGCAAGCTTGAATCCACTGAGTGTGTCAGTAATACCAAATGCTGTCGTGGCAAGCAATTTCCGCCCTTTACAGCCCCACGAAGTCAAGTCGCCACAATTGCAAGGCGACAAAGGTCTTCTATTACCGCCTCCTCCGGATCCGAGTCAGACTCTTGGCCCGGGCGACCCAATCACGATAATCGTGATCAATCGGCTCTTCTACAACAAAGGAACCGATCTTCTGATCAGTGCTTTGCCACTGCTGCTAAGACGCCATGAGAATTTACGATTCATCATCGCCGGAAGTGGACCGAAGGCTATCGATCTGGAGCAGATGCTGGACTCGCTGCCGCAACAACTTCTGTACTTGCCAAGCGGACGTTCTCGCGTGGTCTTGTTGGGCAGCATTCGGCATGAAGAAGTCAGAGATGTCATGGTCAGAGGCCACATGCTGCTTTCCACAAGTCTGACAGAGGCCTTCGGTACGGTACTTGTCGAAGCAGCAAGCTGCGGCCTGATGGTAGTAGCGACTCGCGTAGGCGGTGTCCCCGAAGTTCTGCCAGGCAACATGACAGTCTTCGTGCTGCCCGAAGTGCAGGATGTGATCCGCGGCGTGACGGAAGCCGTCGGGCTGCTGACAAGCAAAGCCGTGCGGCGCGATCGCTTCCACGACCAAGTCAAGATGATGTACTCGTGGGCGGATATCGCGCGTCGGACAGAGCGCGTCTACGACCTGATCACCGGTTCGGCATCCGCCGAGGACAATTCCGAGTATTACAACAGCGAATGGGAAAATTACGGTCAGCCGGGCACGACGCAGTCGTTTGCGCTGATTGACCGGCTGAAGCGGTATTATGGCTGCGGCATCTGGGCGGGCAAGCTGTTTGTCATTGTCGTCGTGATCGACTACCTGATCTACTGCTTCCTGGAGATCATGTACCCGCGGCACAAAATCGACGTCTGCAAGCCGTGGCCGGTGGTCACGCGCAAGGAACGAGCGACCGGTGAAGCTGAGGAACGAGAGGTGGAAAGATACGCGACCGTCAGGCAGAAATCTCCGCGCACAGTGAGGCAGGAGGATGTCAGTGGATTAGGGCTATGAGCGGGCCAGACCGTGCGATCGACCGTTGTGCAGTTCGCAGCAGCGTGCGTGTAGGTTTGATGCGTTGGCGAGATGTGCAGTAAAGTTGCAGGATCGTGAGCTTCAAAGTTGAGGCAGTTTTTGTAACGCCTGGCAATCGTATATTGCGTCAAAAACTCACCACTCGTGCAACGTCCCCAAAAAGTAAAAAGTACGAAAAACCAAACGTTCGGCGTCCCGTAACACTAGAACGTTGCAAAACAGTATCACGGGGTAAGGGTAGGGCGCATGCTTGACTCGGGCCGTCGTTCCTTCCTAATTGAACGCAAAACGACGACACCCCGGTCACGCTTTAGATTAAACCAGCACTGCGAGGAGTGCGAAACGGGAAGGGAAAGTCTAGAAGGAAATGGATTTGGACGTGACGTACGCCTGGGAGTCCTTGTTCATCTTGCCTAAGCCTTGGCCGTACGGTAGTCTGCCACACGAGACGACAAGAAGGTCGGGCCTCCAGCGGTGAGGTATGCGATTGGAATGAGGTGTTGCTTCGCCTCGTGCTTTGCACGAATGTGGTATACCGTGGGCCACTCTGGTGATGCTCGGTCGAGGTTCTGACTCGATCTGTTCAATGGACAGATAATGCCCGGGGGAGAACTCCGGTGTTTTGACAGATGGGGCGTCTTAAGCATTGCGCATATATTATTATGCGTGCACGGTATAGCAGTGAGCCGGTATGAATAGCAAAAGTATAGCAAGTAGGCAGGCAATCTAATGAGCCTAAATTCGGAAGCATAAATTTGAATACAGGATTGGGTATCGTTGTCTAACGCGGTGCGCTAACCAATGGGGTTCTTTTTAATATATTCTTTTTCGTCTTCTGTAGATCATCTCATACTAGCACCACCAATCACGGAACTTGGAATGTCTTCTTTTACCACCTGTCATTGTAATATATCCGCTATACACACAAACTTTCGGCGCGACTGGCTTTCCTCGAAGGATGCGTGGCGTTGCCTAGGCGAGATGAAGGTGCATGGCTCGTTGATTGAGATGTTGGGGATATAGAGCAGGGCTATACTCTTTCCTGCATATGCAACAACCCATGAATCGCCCTTCTTTCGCACTCGTATCCATTGGGCAGACATTGGGCCCCAAAAGGATATGGACTGCATCGGACGAGACACCGCGTGCACACACCTGCGATCACCACGAATGATCTGCGCGAGCGTTAGCGATCAGCGTGCGCCATCTGGGCACCACCGCGCCTCGAGGCGACCGCGTTTATCTTTACTCCAACCTCGCCAGTGGTGAATGCCTCCATTGGGCACGACGAAGCGAATGTGATGTGTCGCGCACGTAAGAGAGGGCGAAGATCATGGTTCGGCTTTCTCCACGGCCCTAGCTTGGCGCCTTCTCCAATAATGCAGGTTTGAGAGTGACAAGGACGTGTCACGAGTGGCCGTTTGCCCGTTGAAGTCCGTTCCGGCAACTCGGAGATGAAGGATGTTTCGTGTTTTTCTGGAAGCCTGCGCACAGAGCAGGGCACGTCATGTATTGCGGCCATATCGAGATGCACATATCGGCGGCCGCTCTATCGTGAGTAGCTGCCACCACTGCTGTATTATTGCTGTATCGCGGTAATGCGCTGCCCAGAAACGGGACGACAGCCCTCGAGAGGTCAGACCATCCAGCGGTATCCCTGCCGGGTACTTCCTTCCAGCTTGCTCCTCCTCACTAATCGAGATCAGTCAGCGAGCCACATCTTTCTCGCCCGGCGAGGGCAAAGTTTGGGTCGCGATTCAGGTGCAGGCACTGCGAAAAAAAGGTACTCGCCGATCTGTCCTGTGACCGTTGTCTAATGCAGCTCGCACGTGTGGCGTCCCATCAAACACCAGGCGCAGTCGACGAGCCCATTGGTGATGGCGTCGAGGTTACTGGGCTACTACTGCAGGTACCCCATCCCCTCCCTTGCCATGAATAGACAACTCCTGGACTACTGCACACCACTCGCTGGCGCCAGACACTCACGCATGCGGTGACTGCACGTCGCCGGGCCCTTGCCTCTCGCCGCCCGGCAGTGGTGAGGCAGGGCGGCGCGGTGGAGCAGCCGGTAAGAGACAAGTCCCTACGAGTCCGGCCAGAGGAGGCTCACGAGGGCAGCTTAGCCAGAGCTCCTGTGAGCCCTTCGTGAGGCGGTGGCGTCGTCGTATCGTCTGCACGACATGCTTTGTGCAAACCCACGGCCGCACCCTCGCCTTGGCCCGCGAGACCGTGAGCGAGACCAGCAGAAAGAGGCTTTGCAACCTTCAGGCTAGGCGCTCTAGTTTCGCGGTTCCCGCGTGGGGCCCTCGATCTTTGCTGCACGACTGTATCCACTGCGCCGTCCTGCTGCGCTGCTGTCGTTGACGTGCGTGCGAGCTGTAACATGGTATGCCCTGTCCAGCTGTCCAGGCGTGACACGGCAGCGCGCGCTGCCTCCTGCTGCACCCGTCCGCCTGCCATCCTGCTGTCCTCTGCCCAATAATGCCCGGTGCCCAATGCTATGATATGCTAATGCCAGCGAGTGCCGGCCTGCCTGCGCCGCCCTCGTCTTCACGCAAGCTTTGCTGCGACGCCCTGAACACCCTACCTGGTACACTAGTCGGCGCCCGCTCGACTACACCTTTTGGCTCCTCTTCAGTCCCTCTCTCCCTGACCAATCACGTGCCAGAACCGCACTATTGTGTCGTCCACGCCAGTCTTGGGCTCCGAACATCCTCACCAAACGTCCTTTTCCTCCCTTGAGCCAGCCCAACGACGATCATGCTCGTGGCTGCCCATCTCGGCTCCATTAGTCCTCACTCACGCTCACGCCACGGTTCTTTTTCTTCACTGCTCCCTCTCCCACCTCGACAAGCTTCCGACGCATCTCACCATTCAAGTACCGGGTAGCCGGCGACGCCTCGTCCTCAAACGTCGGCCCAGCCCTACCATACTGCTAACGGGCATCTTGCGACACCAGACTCCCTGCAGCCGTTGCAAGCTAAGAGGGTGTCAGTGTCACTGACTCCTCCACCAAACTCCGTCCCTCGTCGTCACCACCGCTGCCACCGCCTCGCC
>Ga0265797_10001413_pt1 | contig 42164 bp, 33 predicted proteins | sample P2T30metagenome_FD_192433 | JGI IMG/M metagenome (GOLD analysis project Ga0265797, IMG submission 192433) | Plant litter microbial communities from East Loma Ridge, Irvine, California - P2 T30 | ecosystem: Environmental > Terrestrial > Plant litter > Unclassified | place: USA: California...
TGAAGATCCCACAGAACCAGAAGTCACCGCCCCACCGGAACCCAAGCTCGGCAAGGCTGCGTTGAAGCGCATGAAGAAGGCTGCAAAACAGGCTGAGAGCGAAGAGCCCGATGTCAAAAACAAGTGTGATGGCTGCAGCGCTGGTTTCTCGTCCAAGACTCAACTGCATCAGCACTTGAAGAAGCATCCCGAACATGCGGCGCTGAAATCTGTCGCGCAACCGGGTGGTGGAAAGAAGAACAAGAAGCGGTAGCAAAAATGATGACACGAATTACGATCTGTATGAGAGACATGGTATTGACGTATGGGTTGCTTTGGCATAGCGCAGGTGTTTGCTAGAGGCTAGATGATTTGTTAGACTTGCATTGAGCGGTTGTTGCTCGCATTTTCAAGGCGTCTTTAGATATGCTGCCGCGAAAGTCACGTTCAGAACAGAAGCTGTCGCTGATGTACATTCACCACTTGCCATCAGTAAAGTATTTAATGTCCTCTCGTATCCAGTTTCATGTTCCTAGAGGCTTAACCACTACAAACCACCTCAGGATGAGACTCAGAAGCCTGCTGGTCCTCACTCGAAGATTCTGACTGTTTGACACGCAATCATATCCAAGCAAACATAGACATACGACTCACAGCAACGGCTACATGGCTTTCACAGTTGTTGATTCCCACGACCGATTCTCACGGGAGTTGTCAACAACCATCCGCACGCTGCCCGTCATGTCGCAGGATCAGGAGCTTGTACGATATCAGCGTCTACTCACACTCGACGATATCGGCGGGAAAGCCAATGAGTTGGGTATCGAGGCTACACAAGAAGAGCTGAAACATGTGCCGTTGGTGTGGTGGGACGTCAAATAGCACATGGACAACGAGAGTGCCGGCTTACGACAGTATGCTGTTCTTTGGTCTTCAGGAGTGGAATGCGCAAAGAGACAAAAGAACAACAGTTGAGAGTAGCGAGCACTGTGATCTCTTCGCCCGACGACGTGTTGGTACAAACAGTTGTTTTCGTTACTTGAAAATGCCCCAAATGATGCAGATGTTGAGAATACCGTGAGGAGAGTCTATATGAGCGCGTCCGAGCGCTCGATAAGCTTTGGCAAGCCATGGGTGCGTTCGCGAAGTGGAAGTTCTTCCGTGGAGTTAGTGCATATGCGTTTCCACACCCCACTACGCCCCTGCAAGTGCTATCGCTATACACATTATATCTCGGGTAGTCGCCTGACGGAACTCTCGCATTGCCACTTGTGTAGTCATGTTCGCGTTGCTTTTGATTCAAGGCTACCAAAAGGCGTGCAAGGCAAGACTAGCGTCTCCAACGGTTGAGGAGTTCTTTTTTCTGGCGTGTGGGTTCTCGAACATCAGATAATTATGCCTTAAGATTCTGATGGCATTGCCGTGTGCCGGGTCGAGCATGCGAGCGAATGCGTAAGAGCAGAGAAATGATCAACCACCGGGATTAGGCCATTCCATTTCACAGTCAGGCATTCTGTCAATGTCCTGTGCCGCACTCAGCCGTTGTTCCACCAGCCCGTGTCGTATCGGCAAATGAACGATTGTGTTCCTATGTCGGCGAGTATGCAATGTTTCATGAGCAAGAGTGACGATTGTTGATAGGTGGCAGGGTCTGGGTTTCTCCTTGACATGGCTCCGAACACCAAAAAGGTCACTGATAGTAAGATAGAGGGGCATTCGGGTCTCTATGCGGCGCAGGGTCGAACGGGTTGGGGCGCATTGATCCTCGTCGGATGTTGCGGATCCCACCTTCCTGATTGTGATGCTCGCCTTGCGACGTCCCATCACCTCCATGTACAGTTAGCTGAGGGTATAGAGCTGCAGATGCCAGGGGATAAGTCCACCTGGAGTGTTAAGCTCCCGCGCTAAGCCGCGTGGGCCCTCGAACAAGAGTTCTCCCATTGCATGGCGTTGCTTGACGTCAATGCATCGGGGACTGCTCCAAGACGTTTCCTTCGCGCACTTTTAGTTCTATGGTACTGGGTTGGACTGCAATATGGCGGTTCGCGGCCGGCGTGATTGTTGATGCCCGTTAGCGTTCGCGGTCAGAGTCGCTTGCGTGCGCGTGCTCTCGCCAGCTAGCCAAAGACACGACTAGCCGAGGCTGATGCGTCTTAGCGCCAGGGTCTGACGGAAGCTTCTACCCCTGAACGATCCAGGCGAACAACTCCTATCCACTCTTTCCTGACACCTTCAGATCCTTTTGATCGTATTCCAGGCCATGCACTTATCGTGTCCGGCTCTAGCGGCCCTCTGATAGGGCCTTGATCGAACTGTCAGCTCGTACTTGCCCAGTCTGTCATGGTGTGGGGATAGCCCAGGGGTTCGCATGGACACCCTCCGCTACTAATGGTTAGCTGTGCTCAGTCGACGCTTGTCAGAATGGACGCTCGTATCAAATGGGGCACTATCTGAAGGCGGCTTTTCTCTCGAGTCTTGTCCATTTCTTGGGATTCTTGTCTCTCTCCAACTTCGCCTCTCGACCTCACAACTTACCCTCAGTCATTCGTTAATACAGTCGCGCGTTGTTCACTCGTTATGCAATCATGATGCCAAAGGCGTACCGTCTATCTTTCTCGCACCTCGTCTTTTACATCTCGACCTTTGTGATCGCAACCCAGTTATGGTCCATATGGGGGCAATCGAAACACAACTATATTCCTTTTTCACACCATAGGAATCTTCAGCGAGACTGGGACTTCAACGCCGACCTGCATGCCAATGTGCACACACTCAGCCATGACCAGTGCGATTCCGCCTTTCCAAAGCTGTATCACAGCTTAGATCAGTCGGTTAGCCTAAGGCAAGGCAGAAAGGTGCATATTCAAGATATCGAAATCGATCAGGGAAGATGCATGCTACGGGTTATGATATACGAGGGCGAGGTACGTCTATACGCGTCTGGTCAGTTTCCGGGCTACAACTAACCTGCCACTCCTAGCTGTTTGTCGTCGATGCCGGAAAGCCAGAGGAATGCTACGTCACGAACGGAAACGAGAGAGAACGCATTCTAGGAACCCTAGCACAAATCGACCGCGCCGTCTCCACCACCTCAACATCCGACCCCGCGATCCCAAACGTCGAATTCTCCCTCTCGCTTGACGATCTGCCACGGCGATCTAGGAAACAGGGAACATTCTTTGGGTACACCCGGAAGGAGGGTCCGGAGTACAAGGACATTTGGATGATGCCAAACTACGCGTACTGGGCTTGGAACTACACCCATGCTCCAAGCTGGAATAGCATCAGGAAAGAGATTGAGCAGAAGGAGACCGAACTGCCATGGGCAAAGAAGGACCCTAGGATCGTATGGCGAGGCAAGGTCAAGATGGCTAAGCTTAGGAAGGAGCTAGTCCGAGTCAGCGAAGGCAAGGAATGGAGCGACATCAAGCCTGTGGTCATCAACAACGCCAGCGACCCGCATACCAAGGACGTTATGAATCTGAGGCAATTCTGCGGGTAAGAGACAAAGCTGCGACATGGATATGAAACCGTACTGACCGTCTTTTAGATACAAGTTCACCGTCCAAACCGAAGGTACCTCGTACTCCGGCCGCCTTAAGTACCTCCAGCTTTGCCGCTCAGCCCTCGTTACACACCCTCTCGAATGGCAAGAGTTCCACACACACCTAATGAGGCTTGCTGGTCCCGATGTGAACTACATTGAAGCGTCCGAGAACTTTGGAAACCTCGAATCGGCTATGGAGTACTACCGTGCGCATGACAACGAAGCCGAGGAAATTGCAAAGAACAGTTACGAGACCTTCACCAGAAGGTATCTGACACCAGCGGCAGTGACTTGTTACTGGAGACGGCTGTTTTGGTCATGGGCGAGTGTACAGGGATATGAGCCACAGTTGTACGTACCTGACAAGGACGGCAATATGGTCATGCGAGGTACACCATGGACTGCCTTTGCGGCCAATTGGCCCAAAGATCCTGCAGCTATTCCTTGAGCGGGAATAAGAAGTGTTAGGATAGGCGTTGCATGAGCATTTGGAGTACTTGGTTTTATGCTTACGATACCCGCGTTCAAGCGTTCCAATAGACACGCATTATTATCTACGTTTACAGTAGTCACTTGAGGCGGAGCTTTGTCCTTTTCAGTCGTGTTTTAGATGGCTTTGACCGCCTTTGTCCTGCATCATAGGATTCAAGCGAGTAATATAGGTTCATCAACCCGCACTCACATGTACATTTACCTTTGTACTAAACGTTGACGCTTGACGCCCAGCTGCGACTATAACGAGGATTTGTCTTGACTGCAAATCCTACTTGACGGACTAGACTGAACCTGAATGATCTCTGGTGCACAGCTGATCGGACAGCATGTTTGACCTATACCCTGATCTTTACCGCTGTATCTTGCAGTTTGGCGCACGCTCGTTTGCGGCTCAGGCTAGTGTGCCTATTTATGCACAAAAACACGCATGCTGTAATTTGATAAGATCCTAGAGCAGAGATATTGATTGAGTGGGCAAGTATATAGAGAGAGGTGAGGTCGTTCTACATGAGGGTAATAGTACAAAGGACCAAAAGACAGTCGACAGCGCTGAGCTTTGCAAGATACATTAAGGAACGTCCGCAAACCACTTGTGCGCCAAAGCCTCAGAAGCTGTGATGCGTCGTTTCGGGTCCATACTCATCATCTTCGTCAAAAGATCCTTCAGATCTTCGTCGAGATCGCTCCACAGGCAGAGTGGACGTCGCGGATAGTCTTCGCTGAAATTCGCCATCACGAAGTTCAGGTAGCCAATCCAGGGGCTATCTTCCAAGTAGGTGATCAACCCTTCCATATCTTCTAGGTCGCTGAAATATGAGACCTGACGTCGAACGACGATGGCCTCGATTGGATTGTCTTCTGTAGCCTTTTTTGGATCTACAGCGAGAACTGCTTCCTTTGTCACGGCGTATATGCACTGCGAAATTGAGTTACCCATTGAAGCACGATGCAAGTGGTAGGCCACTTACAACCAGACCGAAGGAGAACATGTCTGTCGGCTTTTGTATCGCTGCCGCTGCGTGCGCCTCTGGACTGCGCCACATCCAGTTTCCCCACTGCCTGCCACTGATGTAATGGTTATCCGGGAGGCGAACCATATCTTCCATGTCAGCAATCTGCACTTCTTTGACTTCTAGCTCCCCTCCTTGATCGTTCCAATCCAGCAATATATTGTTTGGCTTTATATCGGTGTGCACCATCCCTTTGACGTGTAGCGCTGCGAGCCCACGCAGAGCGTCTCGAAGGACGAGTTTTGTTGTGGAAAGCGGAACGTCTTTCTGAACGAAAGACAGTAGGTGGTCACGTCGGTATGGATGTATGAAAGTGCAATGTTCTGAGTCGGTGTCTTCGGCAACACGTACGTGAGGCGTACCGCGAAGAGTGTCAAACATGGTCTTGCAATGCTTGTAAGTTTTCTCAGGGACTGTCTTCAGTACGTACTTCCGATCCTCAGAGCTGTAAAAGACGTCAGACGAGTATCATGTTGTTTGTTTGGGATAGTGTCAACTAACGTGGCAAGATACACACGTCCATGGTTGCCCGGCCGATCTTGAAGTAGTCGTTCGACAACGTAACGGCGACCCGACTGCCCAATTACTCGCGTCAGGGCAGCGGCTCTTGCGATGGGAGCATTGGACATTCGTGTTGATAGTCAACAGAGTTGAACAGACCCAATGATTTGAGCTCTAGATGGCGACTTGTAGCAATGGAAGGCGCGTTCAATTGGGTAGCAACGAATGTGAGAGCGGACAAATCGTGATTCGAGACTGAACTGCACTAGTAGCGCTTGTATTGCAAAGATCTCACGTGCGTGTCAGGTCGTTGCCTGAAGATGACGCGCCCAGCGCCCACAGTCGTTACCCCAGACCCCTCATCTCGAAATCTCGCTAAACTCTGGGAGGCACAGTCGGGTTGCAGGAGAGAAGAGGCAGAGCAGCGGAAGACGTGGCAATGGGAGCAGACAGCGTATAGCAATCGCCTGCTGAAGTGCGAACGTAGTGCTAGACACAAACGATCGATGAACGTGTAGTGGCGTCTCTTCTCATCAACTTGATAGAGTGATTTGGCGCGTGCACACTTGCGCACGTGATTGCGCGCCTGACGTGCTGCGCCTCCTCCCCGATCTTTGCGACGGACATGCATCGACTCCACGACTGCATGCCATCTCTAATGACGGTGAATAGGTACGCACATGCTGCCAAGCTTCAGGACCGCATGTCCCTCTCTTCACTAAACATTGTCCAGCTGCAAAGACCCGCATCGCGTTTCCCGCTGCTCCGCAACCCCACACTAGCCACTATGCCGCCCAAGGCAACACCGCCCGAATTCCCCGTACAGGCGTTTCCTACGTGTACAGATTTCGAAACCTTTCTCGAGCGCGAACATGCCACGGCTCCCGGCCTCTACGTGAAGCTCGCCAAAAAGAATTCTGGCACACCCTCAATAACGGCAGCGGAAGCCGTCGAAGTAGCGCTATGTTATGGCTGGATAGATGGTCGCGCCAACGCCTACGATGAGACCTGGTGGACGGTACGCTACACACCACGGAGAGCGAACAGTATGTGGTCTCAGAAGAACGTCAGGACGGTGGCACGTCTTATTGAGACCGGCCGAATGCGTCCTGCTGGCCTAGCTGCCATTGATGCCGCGAAAGCAGACGGGCGATGGGATCGTGCGTACGCAGGGTCTGCTACAATCGTAGTGCCCGATGATCTCAAGAATGCGCTTTCTCTGGTACCTGCTGCGGAAGCTCAATGGGAGAGCATGAACAAGAGCGACCGATATACAGCACTGCTGAAGGTAGAGACAGGCACAAAGGCCGGAAGACCAAGAAGAATAGAGAGCATAGTTCAAGTGCTGGCAACAGGGAGACGCTTGAGTAGTAGTACCACTGGAGACAGGACAGCTCGGAAGGTTGCCAAGAGAGCTGGAAAGAACAGCGCGAACGCTGAACCCCACATGCAAAAAACAGCACCTTCACCCCTACGAACAGGACTGCGACGACGCAGGGACTGAGATCTCCCCCTAGTTATGCTCATAGTGTACAGCAATCGACGAGTATGCGCCCACAGCATGTCGACGCAAAAAAGATGGACTTTTTGGCAAAAACATACAACAGCGGGGATTCGCTAGTGGTCACCCACCTAACTACTAATCCGCCGGTACAATGCTTGTATATGGCTGAGCGGACGGGAAGCCTAATTCTCATTGTCCTATGGTCGTATGTGAAAGAATGAGCGACGCGGACCTAATATATATTTGGTTTAAATCGGGTGAAAGCTATGTAAACGCCCACAGCCTTTCCGCTGGAGGTCCGGCCCTGTCACCTTACAGTCCCTGCTTCTCGCAGATCCGGCGAATCTCATTCCATGTCTGTGACTGCAGCTTCTTCCCTTGGTACCCAATGACCAGCTCACCTGGACTGCTGGGGTTCAGTGTTTCCTATGGTATGCAACACTTGTTCAGAGGACTCACTCATCCAAAATGTCATCAGACCAGAATTGGTTGTGACCGATCTTTCCCAGAAGCGTGGCACTGACCAACTCGCGCGCTCCTTGTTCAGCTGTGCGTCCCACAAACATTTGCATCAATTTTGTTGGCATCGCGAGATACCATGGGAAATCTCTCCCCAGATCCGTGGTGCAATAGCCCGGGCATGCAACATTGATGAAGACATCGGTATTTCCTTGGGCGTCCTTGGAGAAGTCGTCGACGAGGCCTTGTCGTATGTACTGCGTGACCAACTTGATCAATCCATACGTCTTCGCGGCGTTGAAAGCAGTAGGGTCATTCAGCTTGTCGATCAATGTCTGACCACTCTTGACTTCAGCGTCTGCAGGCATGACATACTTGCTAGCGAAGCTGCCAGTTATGGTGAGCTGGCCTGGATTACCCTTAGACGCGTTACTCTTGAGGCTGGGAAGCAGTAGCATGGCGAGATAGGCCGTTGATAGGATATTGACTTGCAGGGCTGTCTCGTAGCCTGTTCTCTCGTTCTCGACATAGCTCGGAGGCGCGACCCCCGCGTTCAAGACGACGATAATAATCTCGTCGTATCTGCTGGTGACATCGTTGGCGAAGGTTTTGACAGATGTCCAGTTACTCATGTCGAGCTCGAGGATATCAATGACTTCGGCTTTACAGCCCGTCTCTGCGATGATAGCGCGCTTAGCTTCTTCCCCCTTTGAGAGATTGCGTACTGCGAGGATGACTTTGGAGGCACCGTTGGTAGCGAACTTGGTGGCGGCAGGCAAGCGGATCCCAGTATTCGATCCAGTGATGATCACTGTCTTTCCCACAAAGGACGATTTTGGGTCTTTAGGCGGGTTTTGCTTAGCCCATCGCATCGCTGCCATCTGCCCTTTCACAGAAGCAGGTGGGCCGGGACCGATAAGTGATTGGACATTGACATCGGTCGCCATGTTGGGTTTTATTTACAGATGAGATGGAAAGAAGGAAATGTAGATTTGGAGGAAAGAGGTAAGAAGATCACGAAGGCCCTTAGTCGATTTTGGGGCAGATTTCATTTTGTACAACACGCAGCAGTCACGACTATGGGGTTCAGGGGGGTCGCGACTCATCCGCTTCCCGTCCTGCGGAACTCCGCAGTACTGAGGCGGACGAACTTCACAGATGCATCGCCAAATCATTACCTGATGCTTTCGGTCTTGTCTTACTTTTGTATCAGCTTTTGCATAATGTAAAGACGTTTGCAAAAAGCCGATAATTTAGATGCGAGTATGTACTGAGTTTAAGATCACTTGGTATCGCTCTTCGAGTCTCGTGTTGCAGGTGCAGTATTTTGTATATCACTGAATACCTAAACAACTTAGGCTGCCGTTGACTGCGGAATAGCGCTTTGGTGCTTCTGTTGACTGAGACCTAACAATTGTAGTGTAAACTACCTACGAGGAGTATTGGCCTGACTATAATTACCCCACGGTTGGCTTCCCACCTCTTGGTGCAGGGACTTATCTCGGCAGCTGGACTAGGTTGTTGACCCCCTGCATCCTTTTGAGTACGTATCGCACAGACGATGAGCAGGTAGATTATTTGGACTGGTGGTTTTCGGGGCGTGTTCTCTTAGGTCTTCGCTATCTCTTGAGCGTTGCGGATTATACTTATCCTGATATCTCATGGCCTGAAGTTAGCCGTAGACTATCTCTATCTCTTCTAGTATGGATAGTCTTATAGAATTGCGACAGTTCGACTGTGCCACCTATTGGTACTTGCGCTAAATGAGTTCAATAACAGCTCGAGAGTGCCCTAGATCAAGCTCGTATCTACAAGACTAGCTGGGATGCACTAGCGATCGGGTGACACTACAATCACATATTGCAGCGATGCCGTTCGAGTGTCTGCATGCTCGAGTCTGCCTCTCCCAGATGCTGATTCCCAATCAACTTTGATCAAAATCTATGATAGACGACAGGACAGCACTTCCTGGGTGAAGATTTAGCACTCGTGTAGAGATTGGATATGACACAATAAACTCCAGAATCAATAGGTGCGATTGCGTTCAAACGTGGTCGACATCATGGGTTTGCTTGTTGGGAGACTGAGGTGACAGTAATCGGTCAATCTTGTAGTGCCGGACATAGTGAACTTGGGCAGTTATCTCCGGCTGCCCAAGCGCCGCCACAAGTCGTCACTACCATTCCATCACAGACGCATCACAACGACCCAAACAATGACACTAGCCCGCACTTACTTGTCGCTCTTGGCTCGTCGTTACAAAACCATTGTCCATAGCTGTGTCAAGGGCAACACCCGCCCAGGGCGTCAATCTGCGCGCCGTCGGGCGACGCGACGGTCAACTACGCAACCTTACTGGGGAAGGCAGAGTTCGTGGATCGGTGCCGCACCGCCTCTCACGGTCATTGCCTGCATCGATGCTCTTGGGTATCGCCTCCAACAACCATCGCTATCGCGATGTCACATGCTAAAATCACATGGAAGGCCGAACAGCTTGTACCACAGCTGATCAGAAGAGCTTGATCGGAACCAGGTACCACCTAATGTCTAGCATCGCAACTCTAGGTCCGACTTCGGCTCTTCCGACAATGTGTCAACGACGATCAGTATCGAAACTCGGCGCACGTATCACGAACGGAACAGTGCAATACCAATCCAAAGGATAAATTGTTCCAAAAACGACGAAGCCAAAACACTACAGGCTAAATGTAGATGTAGCAGAATGGTCCGCCCATGGTGCTCGACGCATCTTCTATGGTGATGGGCCCAGGATATGCTGCCCCCATGCTCAGGGTGTCGTTGAGTGTTGCATTGGGCGAGGTCGGGGTTCCGATGAAGGTAGGTCCATACAAGGCAGTTGTACGCTCACTCGGCTTCAGGTTCTGCCAAGTCCAGTAAAGCCTGTCAATCGACGAGTGGTGGAAGAAGAAGTAGGGATCTCCAGGAGATGCCGTGAAATCACCCGCCGGATCGCCGCCAATGATAAAGTGACCGGCCGTGTGCACGCCCATGAAACCGTTCGCGAAGCTGTTCCCCATTGGCCCACCTTGCAAAACTTCCCAAAACGTTTGGTAGTCGTCACTCTGGAGCAGAGAAACCACGTCGTCGTCCTTCAGCCATCCCTCTCCTGTGAAGCCGTTGATATCGCGCATGAGACAACGGGGGTTGTATCCTAGGCCGGACGGATCGGGATTCGGTCGGACACATTTGGATGCAGGAACCAACGGTCCGAGATTGACAGTGAAGTTCGTGAACGGTCCTGAGGTCACGCAGCCACCACCTTGGCCATGCGGAATCTTGATGACTGGTTGATCGTTCGACGGGATTCCAGTCCATGTCTGATTGCTGCATCCTTTAGCGCCCTGTCCAGAAATCGACGTCGCAGAGCCGTCGAGCAGAGGCGACTTTGTAGGATCTTTGTGCCATCTGGAGTAGCTGTCTAGATATTGGTGTACGAAATCAGCGTATGCATCACATGCAGTTCGTACAGAGACACCTACAGTAAGGTTGCGTGCCCTTGTAGCCGCATTCATTGCGCAAAGTCTGCTCATACGCCCAGGTAAAGTATCGGTGCCATGTAAGGAAATTACCCGTAACGCTAGACGTTGGTGGACAAAGTCAGTACGTATATCACATTCGTGTTCCAAAGGGAGACCTACTGGATGTTGAAGGTCTGCTGCATGTGGGTGGCCACGAAATCGTCATAGCGATTTCTACAACCGGGGCACATCTCCTTCGGTGTCTTTGACGGCAGCTCAGTTAGACACTGAACCGCACTAATGTATGCCTTCTTCTCAGCCTTGGAGAAGGTAGACCTTCAAGACGATCAGCATGGTTATCGAGGAGCATTAGGTTCCGGAGACTTACCACTCCTGCCGCACTTGGACGTTGCTGGGGTTGCACTTTTCGTACTGCGCGGGCTTTTGAGTGGCTTGATAGAGCTGCTGGTTGATTGCAGCGCCACCAGCCATCAGGTCCTGCTTGATGCTACCCAAGCCTGCGAGAATGTCGTCAACATGGTCGAAGGGTCTCTTTTTAAACTGCGCTCGGTCGTGGGGAAGCGCATTCCCCACGGCCAAAGGCAGAAGTAGGGCGACTTGAAGAACACCCCGCATGATGTGTGGCTTGGGAAGGAGAGGTTATGTCAAGCTCAATCTGTGGGAGCAAGCGATGTTGAAGTATGACAAGACTGGAGGACTTAACGCCGATCTTTTGAAATGAGGCTCAACTACGGTAAAAGACGTATGAAGGACAACGGGCCTACTAGCTATGCCAAGTGCACGTCTCGGACCACTTCTTATAGTTATTCACACGACATGCAAGGACCCGTAAAAATCTCGAAGGCGAGGTGCTCGGGCACCGAGGTTCTGCATGTCAAGGATACATGTGAGTGTGCGAGGTGGCCTACTACTCTGCGTAGTAGATATTCGCATTCCAGAAGAATCCGAACAGGCCGGCATGTCCAACTGGGGAAGGTCTCTCATACTTTTCAAACTCCGTGTATAGACGGCGTTACAGCCACTGCCAACTACCTGGTACTAGGAGCGGCTGATTCGATCGGCAACAGATCCGATCGGCACGCACTATGGATGTTGTGTGTCTCGCTACTATTCGCGCATTCCCGTAGTACAGAGGGCCTGACGCCAAGGTCCGTCACATACGTCAAGTGCTCTCATGCGCTGCCAATTAAAGTTCCGCGGACCTTCACCTAGCCTCCATACCTTCTTCAACATCTTAAAACAGTGAATAGTCGCGGCGTTATGTCTCCGAATACTTTGTACGACAGACCGAGAGCCGTGGAAATATCGCGTCTTCCCAGCCTGTTGTGCGCTAGGTAGCTAAAACTAGCAGGGGCGGCGCGCGCCCATCACAAACTCAGCTGTGGCGCCTCGGAAGCATGTAATATGCATAGGCAAGATTACAACGGCTGTATTACGCGATGAGCAGAGTCGTGCATAGCTTCCGCGTGTTGAGGGAAATACAAGATGATCGACACATAACAGCGCATGGGCAGGCTGTCTAGAGGTGGTTTCGCGACTGGCACGAGACGATTCGATCGCAATACAAAAAATGGCACAACCATAAACTGAGGCGTTCAAGACCAGAGTGAGAACTTGCCGGCTGTTGTGGTTGAAATTGGCTTTTACGCATACTCTACCATCCAAAGACGGGGTTTAGGCGTCCCAAACTTCGCATGTCACCCTCGCGTGGCTAAACCTCCATCCTCAATTGTTCTCGCCCCCAGACGCCACCAATATCCAGTATCTAGAATCTGACAGATGCGCCTGCAAGATGACTTCTGTGCGGAACTAGGTACTGGTCGCCTAGAGAATGAGACTGAAACCATTCAACCCAGACTTGAACCGAGGCTTTTTGCCTGAGTTGGAAGATACTCTGCACAGCATGCTCATTTGTCTACGAGAAAGATAGTGTTAAAATCAAGGAGTGTGGTACTGTACCTAGCAGCAGCAACTGTCTGACTTCATCGTTCGTCCTCGAGATCTCCTACAATTGTTATTGTCCACGACCGAGACAAACGTTACATTCATTGCAGTCTGTCTATGCCTGCAGGAATTTGTAGCGGCTAGCTCGTTTGAAACTGTCAGCTCTCTGACATCAGGCTACTGGTACGGATCAGGACACCTGACTACAGGGCTATTATACCGTCAAGTCTCGCAATATATCTGGCACGCGGGGCGCAGTACGACAGACTCATATGCAGTGAGAGATCGCAATGCGACCAAGAATATCACGCACATGGACAAAGAGTCCAGGAGGGAACATCTTGAAGGTGTCGTCGCATAGAGGGCGCATATGAGAAGGGTGGAGTGTGCATCTGCGAATGAGGATGATGATGATGATGATGATGATATTGGTTTAACTCTGCGAATGAGGACAGCATCTTGCCCCCATATAAATGCATTGTGAAGATCACGCACGTCAATGTATTCTGATTCAGATCTTACATGGTTGAATTTCATCTTCAGCTCTCAGTCTGTCACTAGAGACGAAGCACCGAGCGTACAGTACAAGAGTTCAACAAGTGTCCAAATCCAAAACCTCAACCGCTCTTTCTGACAACAGCAGCCCGGATCAGGATCAGACCGCAGTGTGAATCGAATGCGCACTCTATTCCATGAAAGATGTAGCTTCTTGGAGTCAGACCCAGGCTGGATATGAGCTGTGGATGATGTATATTCTCGATGACTTTGACATTTTCCGGATCAAAGACGGTATCACGAGCTTGTCGCAGTGGTGTCTTAAACCGACAGCGAGCTAAAGCCTAAGTTGCCTGCTCTTGTCGACGAGGTCTTCGCACTGCCTGACCGGGTATCGTTCAAATCAAGAGATGGAGACTTGCTCAACATTCGTAACTATCCCGGACTACTAACGAAAAGTCACAACAAGGCGTGAAGATGCACCATTTGATCATTGAGAAGAACAACAGTATATGTTGCCTCTTTCCAACCATTGTGCCAGCTGAAGTGTGAGCAACACCACGAGATGTCCGGTGTGCCCCTCTATCAACACAGTCCAGGTTGCCCCTCCATGACCACCCCGCTGTGCCCCTCGCGCCCTTTGCCCCTCATTGTTTTGCCCCTCTGATAGTGCCACAATCTACGCTTTGTTGGAATTGCCGTTTCTGGTAGCATCAATCCGCACTGAAGTGTCTTGGGTATGTTGCAAACTCTTAAAGGACAACACATGGGCATCACGCGACAGCAATGTACGTAAACGCCATGCGAAACGGCAAATATAAATTTTGTATGCGAGCAAGAGGCTGATTTGTGTAAGTAGTTCTGGGATGCGCTGCAAATTGAAATGCGAAGAGAAGACACCTGGGCATGTTCGATGTGGATGTGCTGTTAAGCGACCTTGAATGTAAGGAATGCGATGCAGCAGACATGCAAAGAATAAAATCTCCCTAGCTAAACATTATCACCCTATGCAGTGTGTTAATAAAGAAGAATGCGTTCTTAACTTAGAGTAGGGCCTGATCTTAGTACGGGCTGGTTATTGTTGCTGTACTTTAATGTGAAGAAGTATAAAAAAAGTGTCGCCTCTGCACATACACACAACCTTTCTCTAAGACTTAAGCTCGGCAAAAAGAATAGAATGCTCCCTGCCAGATTCGCTGAAAATTTGAAAGTTAGTACTCTGATTCGAACCCCGGACATCGCAGTGAATACTTACAACTGGCGGCCTTCGGATATCTATTGTTAGGAATAGTCATACTCTATGATATGAGACCGACGTGATAACCGACTACACTCGTGGGGTATTAGTGTTTGTTGCTAAGAACGGTGCTGAGTTGCGACTTACCCAAGGAAGCTTATTAAGCTGATAACTCATTTGATGGCGATTTTGAAAATTGAACGGACTATATAGACATTAGCTATCGAGCAGGCAGTGTTCAAAGGTGGGTAAAGGTCGATGATTCCGTTGGTGGGGCTGAATAGAACATTAGTTGGCATCAGAGGTCTGCAGACTAGTGTGAGTGGGTAGAATCCAATGCGGGGTTGGCGAACCATGGTAAGCCATAATCATCTATACCTTGAAGAACATTAGAATTATGCCGTAATCGCGTCAAGTCTACATATCTGTACAGAACACTCTATCTTCCGTATGATGAGTAGCACAGCACACCGTAACCGTGACGCCTCGTCGTGACGTAGGAACCGAGCAATGCCAAAACGCCGGTAGCAAGTCGACCGCCCACACCATATTACTTCATTCGATCAAAGACTATGGCCCAAGTCGTTGCCCTCCATCCGGAGTTCTATTACTCAGCGGCACACTCGTTGTTGGCAGTACACCGTATCGGCCGTACGTCTTTTGGTCGACACTGACGTAGTGCGGTAACCTTCCAAGCAAGTTCAGCTTGGTCTCAACCCATCTCAGTATCTTCTCGTGCGGTACGAGGAACTTGATGTATCCGGAAGCCCAGAGGTAGCCGAGACCTGCGCCGCAAAGATGGCCGACTAGACTGACGTAGGGGACGAGGATGCTGGTCAGGACAATGAGGATCAGGGGCGTCGTCCAGGTGGGGATTTTGTATGGTCCGACGCTGCGAAGAGTCAGTTTTTGGATTGAGAAGAGGGGTCGCATGATGGTACCTGAAGTACGGGTTCGCCTTGTGTGTCTTCATTACTTCTGCAGACAGAAGGAGGAACACCCATACACTGTCGCTATTAGCACGTCCCCATACGTCCCTATAAACCCATCTGACATACCTCGCGCCCATGACTGAGGTGTTACTCCTCAGTACATACTTTTCCAACAATGTGTACACGCCCCCGGGTATCGTTCCAAAAGCTGCCGTCTGGTCAGCTTGATATCCATACATGTCACCCAGTTGATATCTTACGCCCAGTGAAGAGCGCCAATGTAACGAGTGTTCCATATTCGGACTCGAAACGCTCAATAAGTGGCGTTACGGCGACGAGGTTGAAGATCATGTGGATAAAGTTCCAATGTAGGACGGGAAACAGATTGAGTCGGTGCACTACGAGTGTATTGTATTAGCATTATGTTCATATTGGATCAGACGAAAGTCAAGTGCAACATGTCTCCTGCTACGTTCTCCTCCGTCTTCAATGCCAGCTCCGTGGGTTCCGCGCCCCATGATGCGCCCACGCCGCGATGCAAGAGCAGAACACAAGCACTGTGGCCGACCACGCTCCCCTGGTAGTAACAAAACAAACATACTCTGCGTCAGATCCATCTTGGCCGGCTCCAGGGCGCCAAAGTCCCTAATCCATGGGAAGGGAATCGTTGCAACCCATAACCCTACAATGGCGGCGACCAGCACTTTGGTGCAGAAGGGCAGGCGCAGGATATACGACCGTATACGGGCAGGGCTGATCTGGGGAATCGAGGTCATAGGCATGGTCGGAGCGAGCACGCCGGGCGTTGGTAGAGTTGTTATGCAGGCGCGTGTGTTGCTAAGAGAACAGACACGAAGATTACTATGGGACTAGGGTCCAGAGCCGCGCTAGTGACGATCCTCCCGCTGGAGTCGACTTAGCACCTTCCCAGACGGATATGTGGGATGCTGGGCAGAGGGCAGGTCACGACCCGGTTTTCGCTTTCTGTCCTCTTACATGACGTGCCATTGACGTTCCAATATGGCTCTCTTGTGTGAGTTCTGCTCTGGCGATATGCGACGAACGAACAGCTGACATGGGAAGCCTCGATACTGGCGCTCCGGCAAGATAAACGCCTGCTCAAGCTACCGCCTTACCTCTCCGCGCTCTGCATCATCATTGGAATAGGGTGGCTGCTGGTTCTTCCGCTAAACGACTACTCGCGCAGGACATATGTCTCCGAGAACGCGCTCTTGCCTGGACAGGTACACACCTACTTTACCGGAAGCGAGCACAATGTGTTCCGCGCCTATCGCCATGAGGTCCACGGATTGATAGAGAAGCCTGTCGCCGAGTGCGTATACACTACATAATTTACGAAGAGAGACTAACGAGACAACAGGCGCTCACAGCGACTCGAAGCCATCTTCCGCGAACAGAACCTCAAAGTCGCAACCCAGCACTACAACTACACCGTCTCGAACCAAACAATCGCAAACGAAAATGTCTACGCTATCCTCCAGGGGCCCCGCGCGGATGCCACCGAAGCAATTGTGCTGATTGGAGCTTGGAAGAACATGGCAGACGAGGTCAACAACTCTGGTGTCGCATTGGTCCTCACACTGGCGCGCTACTTCAAGCGCTGGAGTCTATGGAGCAAGGACATCATCCTGCTCATTCCCGGCGACAGCACGATCGGATCCCAGGCTTGGGTCGATGCATACCACGAGGCCCACGATACGCGTTACGTCGAGAGCTTGAAGATCAAGAGCGGGGCACTACAAGGAGCGGTCGCAGTCGATTATCCTGCTGGTCCATGGGGTCACCGATACGACAAACTGCATGTGGTGTATGATGGCATAAACGGTCAACTTCCCAACCTGGATCTGTTCAACACCGCGGTCCAGATCGCCTCCAGCCAAATGGGCATCGGCTGTGTGATCCAACGGATGTGGGACCACAAGGACTCATACAAGGAGCGTCTTCAGACTATGCTTCGAGGCATGCTCTCGCAAGGCATTGGCCATGCGACCGGACCCCATTCATCTTTCATTCCATACCACGTCGACGCGATTACACTGGTGACAGTCGGAAACGGGTGGCACGACGAGATGTCGCTGGGCAAGACGATCGAGTCGCTTTTCCGAAGCTTGAACAACCTTCTTGAACACCTGCACCAGAGTTTCTTCTTCTATCTTTTGTTGCAAGACAAGCGTTTCGTCAGCATCGGCACATACCTTCCCTCTGCCATGCTAATTGCGTTCAACTTCAGCATCGCAGCCATGGCATTGTGGGTAAAGAGCGGACGTACCATGAAGCCCATTGGTAACCCCGCAGCCACGAACCCCAAGAAGGCTCCCGTCGAGAAGCCATCTCCCGCAGACACCAAGGCAAAGGATCCAGAAGTCAATGAGAAATCTGAAGGTGAAAAGAAGCCTGAACCTGAACAACCAGCAACAGAACTCGTCGAAAAAGACGGCTCCTTGGCCATTGTCCCCGTAGCCAGCACAACGATAACAGAACGCCACCTCCTCTTCCCCCTCATACTTGTCCTCGCCGCCCACGCCTCCGGTCTGATTCCCCTCTACCTATTCAGTAACTGGGACGCCGACCACCTCCCCAACCTCTTCCTTACAGCCTGCAACGTTACCACGCTCGCCCCGCTCATCATAACCTTCCTCTTCTGGTGGTCTGCTCCTGATGTCCTTACCCCGCAAGCTCTCTGCCTATTCCAATGTTTCTCGTTGCTGCTACTAGGCATGTTCCTCGCGGCACTGGCGACGTTGAACTTTAGTTTGAGTGTCTTGGTTGGTGTGCTGTGTGTACCGTTGAGTTATGTACGCAGGAGTGGTAACAACAGCATCACAGGGCTGCAGATGTTGATTTTGGCCATGACGAATCCCCTCCTGGTTGTGCAGACTGCAACCAAGCTGCTGGGAGTGGGTCTTATGGACGTGCTCATGCAGAGTGCCATTGGATGGCACATTTGGGGCATGTGGACGCAGGTTGTTGTTTGGTTAGTCTGGTTCCCTGCGTGGTTGGTGGGAGCTTTGGTGGTTTCCGCTGGATTCTGGCAATAGTGGCCAGAGATGCGCTGTAGAAGATGTCATGTATAAGCAAGAGAGTTGTACGTGGTGTCATGAGTCTTATCGTTCGTTGACCATCTATGGCCACTATCTATGATTACATCGTATGCACGCGTGTTGCATCAACTGATGCATGTTACCCGTCAAGCATTGACATGGCTTCCTCTCAAAGGCGAGTCCTCATCGTCTAGTAGAAGATGCACCTTGTTCAAGCAGCCCAAACATCCTTGCCGACACCCTCGATCCAGTTGCCCAGTTGGTTGACACTGGCGTCCCACTCTTTCAACCTCGACCTCATGCCCTCAATCTGCTTCATGTCTAGAACCTTGGGCTGTACCCAGTTGATACGTGCAATCTCCGCAACCTGGTCAATTTGTCCCTTCAGCAGTCCCAAGCTCAGCGCCTTCATAATCAGGTGCTCGATCTCGTTCGGTTGTACCTTGGTCTCTTGGGAGATTTCGGAGAAGGTCATGGCGCGGTCGTGGGGTGGGCGACGGAACACGGTCTCTGTGAGGGCGGATAGCGAGATCTTCTGGTAGAGGAAGGTCTGGTGCTCTTTGAGGAGCGGGACCTTGGTGATGTTGTTGGAAAGGACGTCGTATGCCATCAAATCGCCGCGGTTGAAGGCGAAGAGGAGATCGCGGAGCCACGCATGTGGGGTGTTGACGAGCGAGTCGAGGATAGGGTGCAGCAGCAACTCTCCGAAGTTGTAGATGGAATCTGAGACGAGGGCGGCAATACTGAGGTCGTAGGCGCGAGACTGGCGTTCGCGCAGCTCCAGGTCGTTGAGGTCGACGCAGGCGAGGAACAGCAGGGCGTTCTTGTAGTATGCGGCGAACTCGTGCTTGGACTTGTAGTACTCTGCGCTTGCGCGGTAGAATGAGGCATGCACGACGGTCTCGACCGAGTCGAACGTGTCCAGTATCTGCTCGCACTCGTCGAGCTTCTTCTTGGCACCCTCCTCGTCTTTTAACCGTAGCTGTATGCTGGCGGCGGCAACTGTGGCGTATACGTAGGCGTCTTGTGAGGCGGGCTTGTTGACGCTCTTTGCGAGGTCATTGACAAAGGCGAGGCGTTCCTTGTCGTCTGTGAGAGTCAGCTGCCGTATCTTTTCACACCGCATGGCGCATCCTACCCTTGTACTGTGAAGCGGTGTTAAGTCCCAAGGTGACGAGCTTCAGCTGGTTGATCTTGTTTGCGAAGCTCTTGATGAAGGTCTCGAAGAAGGGTATCCGCTGCTTGGCGCTCTCTGGGTGGTCGAAGAACTCGATGAGCTTGTCGGTAAGCTCGTGCCATAGCTTTCGCTCCCAAAAGTCCTCAAAGGCGATGAAGTATTCCTGTAGTTCCTCGGGTGCCTCGTCCCGCGCATCGCCTAGAAGGTTCGGGATCGTGTCCGTGTCCATGGCCATGATTGCTGATTGTGGGCGTTCGATGGTAGGTGAGGGAGCGGGTATCGGGTGTAGAGTTGGTGGAGGTGATCACGGAGCTGGGCTGTTGTTGGCGAGTGCGGGACGTGTTGCTCTGATGGCGTTGCGGCGGAAGCTACGATTAGCGCATAGCGCCAAGACCAGCAACCACGGACGTTGATGCGTCCCAGCGGCATCTCCAGCAGCTCTCTTCGACATATCCGCCGCCATTGAACGCCGCCAACATGCTGCCACTCCGCTGCGCTCGGTCGCCAGTGGCGCTGTCGGCGCAAACGCCCTTGAAGCGTGTCGCCAACTTCTCCACGTCCGTCCGCCGACAACAACTCAACTCGGACGTCAGGATAACCAGGTTCGCCAGACTCGTCCCCGCGCCGCCAAATACACGCTGACCATAGCACAGGACTGGAAAGCCCATCTTGACTGTCTCCGGCGGACGTTCCTCGCTCGGAGGTACGCTGCGACCCGCGCCGGCGTGCTATACCAACGCTCACACATCACAGGATACACCGCGACCGTCTTCGGGGCCACTGGATTCTTGGGACGATACATTGTGAACCGACTGGGTGCGTGGGAGCGATTGGCAGCGGAGGGACATTGCGCTAACGACGACGACAGCCCGATCAGGATGCACAGTGGTAGTCCCCTTCCGGGAGGACATGGCAAAGCGTCACCTCAAGGTCGCCGGAGATTTGGGCAGAGTTATCTTCATCGAGATGGACCTCCGAAACACTGCATCGATTGAAGAGAGCGTACGACACTCTGACATCGTCTACAATCTCATTGGTCGCGACTACCCCACCAAGAACTTCGACCTGGAGGACGTACATGTCCATGGGACAGAGCGCATTGTGGATGCCGTCGCCAAGTACGACATTGACCGCTTTGTTCAGGTCTCCTCCCACAGCGCACGCCTAGACTCACCCTCCGAGTTTTACCGCACCAAGGCCCAGGGAGAGCAAGTAGCACGCTCCATCTACCCCGAGACTACCATTGTCCGACCTGCGCCCATGTTCGGTTTCGAGGACCGTCTTCTTCACCGCCTGGCCTACCCGTCAAACATTGTCACCTCGAACAACCTAGAGGAGCGCATCCGCCCCGTCCATGTCATCGATGTCGGCATGGCTCTCGAGCGCATGCTCCACGACGACACCACCGCCGCCCAGACGTACGAACTCTACGGCCCCACAGAGTACTCCATGGCCGAGATCAACGAACTCGTCGAGAAGGAAGCCATGAAGCCGCGCCGCCATGTCAACATTCCTAAGCGTCTCATGAAGCCTATCGCACACTACGCCAACAAGCTTCTCTGGTGGCCCATCCACTCGGCCGATGAGGTTGAGCGCGAATTCATTGACCAGATTATTGACAAGGATGCGAAGACATTCAAGGACCTGGACATTGACCCCGTGGAGCTGAAGAGCTTGACCTTTGAGTACCTCAAGGGTTACCGAAGCTCGAATTACTATGATCTGCCACCCATGAGCGAGAAGGAGAAGAGGGAAGAGAAGAAGTACCTGCACGTCCTTGACGACCAATAGACGGGTACTAGCATAGTTTAAGGGTTATGGAAAATCTTGTACATATCTGTGCCCCTATGCTGGGCGGACATGGTCGGTAGAATCAACAAGTTTTCGTTTGTGCCTGTTACTTCAATCGTGTGGAAAGAAGATTGTATTTTCAGAGTGGGGTATCAAATGCAGGTGCGCTAAATGCTATCATAAGAACTCTCGTTCATACAGTCCGCGGTTCATCCTTCTTTTCCGCCAATCTCTCCAGGTACCGCCTCAGCAAAGCTTCGGTACTCTCCGGATCATCCCTATCCCTGCGCTCGTCCCAATGCCGGTAGAATTCGAGCACAACCTCGACAGCGATAAGTGCGATGATAGCCCACTCAAGCCTCAATCCATGTTTTTCACTCAACTGCTCTCTCAGCACACTAGCAATCTCTTGCGCAAATCCAATCTTCTCGTTGAGCACTTTGATACGTACTCCGACATCCAAAGCCCGCCCAACTTGATCGTAGTACTCGCCGAGCCCTAACTCGTGCCGCGAGTCCCAGAAGATGTCGGGCATGCTGTCGGTGAGCTCCGAGTAGAGATTCAGCTGAGCGCGAAGAGAGAGTAGTTCGCCTGTTTTACGCAATATGAAGGATCGCGTGAATGGAGCGCTGCGCCGAGGGGAGAAGGTTTTGGAAGAGGCTAGCATATTGGGGATCTCGCGCGTCGAATGCTGGTAAGCGGATAAGAGGGTTTCCAGGACGGCCAGCTTGGTGCTACGGGCAAGACCAGAGGAGAAAGCAATCTTTGCTAGAACAGTGTCTACTTCGTGCCGTTGGTCGGTAGTGTTGGAAGGCTCGTCGAGAGGGGATGATGGCGGGCTATCGGATAATGGCTCTGCTTTTGTGCCGAGGACGATGGTATCGCCAACCACTTCACTGGTCTCTTTGCTTGGGTCTTCGAGATAGTCCAAGTCTTCTGTCTCGAGCAAGTCCAGATGTGAGCCTTCAGCAGCCGCTGGTAGCACTTGGTTAACCAGCTTCAACGCTTCTCTTTCTCGGACATTCCATGTCACCACGGTGCCAGACGGAAAGATGAAGATGTCGCCCTGTTGGAAGTCCTTGACCTCTGACGGCCGATCGGAAGTCTGGACGTGTATAACTTGTGGGTATAGGCCAGTCTGGAAGGGATCGAGCTCGTAACCCTGGGCTTTGACAAGTCGAGCGGCGGTGGCAATATCGTACGTCTCGGCAGCGCAGTATGCGGTTACCGTCTTGGTTTCGGCGTCTGGATCTATGAAGCGGGTTCTTCCTCTTGACTTGACAAACGCCCGGGATCTCTGCGCCTCGACTGCGATGCTGCGCAAAGACGTCTTGCCAGCATTTTTCCGCGCGCCCTTGCGATCTGGCTTTTGCTGCGTCTCATTTGTGGCCTCTTCCTTCAGGGCCGCCTCGTCCTGCTTCTGAGTGAAGTCTATCTTTTTCTCATGTCTGCTTGTCGTCGAAAATAGTGGGTTTGCGGGGGTGCGCAACAACGACGGGGCGTGTGGAAGATTCAGCGGGCGGCACGCAGCAAGACACCGTGTCAAGCCATTGAATGCGTGTTTTTGAATAGCTGTCATCACCGGCGCAAGTGTGGCTCGGACATAATTCGCAGCAACGGGCGGCGAGGCTGGCGATGGATCTTGAGGTGGTGGAGCAGTGCGGAGGAAAGCTAGACCCTTGCAAGTCCGCGGGAATGGCTTGGCCAGCATCATAGGCCTAGATCGACGCGGGCATCGACTGCAACAACACCTCCATCTCCACGCGCCGGAGCTTCTCCAGGTCTCTACCACGCCCGCCGCAGCTCATGCCGCCAGCATGGCTGCGGAAAACACCCCCGACGAACCGCGTACGCCTGCGCGCGACCCTCAGCCCGTCGACAAGGTAGCCAGCGAAGCGAAAGCCAGCGCCGAGCACGACTCCGACGACGAGGACGACGAGGTCGAGGAAGAGCCCAAGCTCAAGTACAGCCGCCTGACAAGGGACTTGGGGCCCGTCTACCGCAATGGCGACGCGACAGCTACCTTCATGGTCGCGGGGGACAAGATGGTACGATCATAGCTCCATGCTTCACGCCCACGACAGGTGCACGCTGCCGAGTGAATGCTAAGATTGTACCTAGATAGTAGGAACCCACAATGGCAACATACATGCGCTGAGCATACCCTCGTTCCAAGTCCTCCGAACCTACAACGCGCATCCTGCTGCTTCCGTCACCGCACTCTCCGTATCGCCTCTACTAGCTTCCCAGCCCTTCGTACCTACAGCTTCAGACCTCCGCTCAGCAGACCAGACCAATGCATCGACCAGACGAACCGATTCTCCAGCAGGCAATGCATCCTCACCTCGGACGCCGCGTCAGGCCCAAGTGCCATCGACACCTTCCAATCAGATTTACATAGCTTCGTCATCTATCGATGGGCACGTATGTGTGTCTTCACTCATCGACCCCAAGGATGTCACGCTACGCAACTTTGGTCGCCCTGTACAGGCGGTGGCGCTGTCGCCTGACTACAAGAACGACCGCTCATACCTATCGGGAGGCTTGGCTGGCGAGCTTATCCACACAGTCGGAGGTCCAACGGGTGTGCGTTCCAATGCCAACACCAGCTCAGCATCGCAGACAGCTCAAGGATGGCTTGGAGCGATAGGACTAGGCGGGCACAGTGGAAAAGATACCGTTCTGCATGCAGGAGAAGGTACTATAACCGCCATCAAATGGTCTCTTTCTGGCAAATTTGTAGCCTGGTCCAATGAGCACGGCATTCGCATCATGCGCACCGATCTTCACCTCGATAGCGCTGAGTCCGAATATGCCTGGAAGAGGATTGGTTTCATCGAAAAGCCGAACCGTCGAATATGGCAAGAGATGGCTGGTGTGTGGAAGGCGCGCATAGAGTGGATTGACGATCGATCGCTTGAGTCTGACGACGATGCGATATTGAGCATGAACGGACATCACCTTGCCGATAAACCCGAGGCCACCTTACCACACAACCGCTCACCCCAGGCCACCAAGGACGCGAAGCCTCCGAAGAAGTTCGAAAAGCTCATCATAGGATGGGGGGATGCCGCATGGGTCGTTCACATACAGCCAGGTGGAGCTGGCGTCGGCCGCAACGTCGGTGAGAGATCGATCGGAAGCGCCGAGGTGGTCCATTTGTGCGTCCCTTTTCTCCTACTACCTACGTCTTGCTAACTAGATCTAGCCTTCGTTTCGACGACTGTATTGTTTCTGGCATTTCGCTCTATACCCCTTCTTTGCTTCTTGTTCTTGCATACCGGACACGCGACGACGATGACAATCCAGTCTCTGGGCCCGACACAACTCCCAGAGGGGGGCGACACCGTCGCACAAACGGTCTTTCTCCTGAGCTCAAACTCATTGATGCCGCGACCTCGGACGAGGTTGAAGTTGACTCTCTGACCGTCAGCCGATTCGAAAGCTTATCTGCTGCGGACTATCATTTGGGCACGCTGTATGTGCCACACCCCAAGACGATGACACCTGCACAAAGAAGTGCACTGGAAGCCATTGGTGGCGGGATATGGGATGTTGGCGCTGCTACCGCTCGCATATTCAGCTCTGGGGCAAGTGTGATGAACCTTCCCATCGGTTCTGATAAGCCGCCGTCGAGAGCGCCTTCCATGTCATCAGCAAGCGCTGGAAATGCTGCTGGCTCAATATCGGGCAAGCGCCAACAACAGGCACACCCAAACGCTGCAACCGCGGGTTTGAAGGTCTTCATACAGAGCCCCTATGACTGTGTACTGGCCATAAAACGAGAGCTGTCTGATCACTTCCAATGGGAACTCGAGCATGAAAACTACAAAGATGCGTGGGAGCTTCTGGAGGACCATCCCGAGATCATCGCGTCCGTGTCTCAGGCATCGTCAGACGGCTCAGATGCAGGTACCCCAACAAAGCAGCAGGGAAGCTTACACGAGTTCTTTGCCGATGACAGCGAATCTCAAACGACGCTGTCTGCTACAAAGGCGAACCAAAATTCTGCAGTCGAAAAAGAGAAGCGTCGTATTGGAGACCTCTGGGTACAACAGCTTGTTAGCGCTGGCGAATGGAAACAGGCAGGCAAAGTTGCTGGTCGCGTACTCGGCACCTCCACACGATGGGAACATTGGGTGTGGAAGTTTGCACAAACGAACCACTTCAACGAAATCTCACCTTATGTTCCAAAGAAGCCCATACAACCTCCACTACCTTCAATGGTATACGAAGTGATACTGGGCCACTACATCATACATGATCGCATACGCTTCAAGCATTTGCTCGAAGATTGGGATCCTGACCTGTTCGACATCAACAGTGTTATTGAGGCAATCAAGAGCAAACTCTCTGCCGGCGACGTCACGGAGGATTCTATCGAGGGCGACATACAAGGTCGAGACTGGCGGATATTGCAAGACGGTCTTGCGAAATTGTTCCTTGCCAGTGGTAGGCAAAGAGAGGCGCTACGCTGCTACATCCGCTTGCAAAATGCGGAAGCAGCAATGACTCTAATACGAGACTTTCACCTTGTAGAAGCCGTACGCGACGATATCCCGGGCTTCATCATGATGGGCGTCTCGAAAGAACAGATGAAGTCTGCGTCCACGAAATTAGAGGAGCTAGAAGAAGCGTCAGCGGAAGCCATCGACGTTCTCGTAGAGGAGGGCTGCCGGGGCACCATTCCCGCAAGTGACGTTGAAAGCCAACTGCAAGCGAAAGGCCCGTCGTTCAGACCATTCCTACACTTCTACCTACGAAAACTCTGGAAGCCAGAAACGCATGAGCGAACAGCCAAGACAGCTAAAGAGAGAGTGGCTGAGGATCGTCTAGCAGCCGACGGGAAGCTCGTTGCAGAAGAATTCGCGGATCTCATGGTGGAATTGTTCGCAGAGTACGATCGACCGCTGTTGATGGAGTACCTGCGCAAATCTCAAAGTTTTGATTTGAGCAAAGCTACCGCGGAGTGCGAGAGAAGAGAGTACACTCCAGAACTTGTGTAAGTCATTGGCTGTTGGCGCTACATCACTTTCCACGTTTGCTAACCTACTGTAGGCACATCCTCTCCAAGACCGGTCAAACCAAACGTGCTCTTTATCTGATCATTGAGAAGCTCTCCGACGTTAGCTTCGCTATTTCGTTCGCTAAAGAGCAAGATGATCCCGATCTTTGGAACGACTTGCTGGATTTTTCTATGGATAAGCCCCACTTCATCCGCGGTTTGCTTGAAGAGGTCGGAACAGCAATCGATCCAATCAAGCTCGTCCGCCGTATCCCTGAAGGCCTGGAAATCGAAGGGCTAAGGGATGGCATTGGTCGCATGGTGCGTGAGTATGAAATCCAACACTCTATATCAGAAGGTGTCGCAAGAGTCCTCCGGGGCGAGGTAGCAGCCGGTATGGACACGTTGCGTGCCGGTCAGAAACGGGGTGTCAAGTTCGAAGTCATGCCCTGTGACGGCGCGGGCCACGAAAAGCATCGCCATGCAAAAGGGCAGATCGACATTGAGTCTAAAGGCATCGACCCAGTCTCCGCGGCAAAGGCTACGGCTAAGGCAGACAAGAAGACTACTGCGGCATCTTCCACAACTAACGCACCGAACATCGACCCCGCCCCCACGGAAGCTCCTCAAGGCGAGGCACCGCCTGGCCATTGTGTAGGCTGCCACCGTCCTTTCACGCTTCCTACTGCCGAAGAAGAGACCGCCACCGTTGAGGGTGGCCCTATGCCATTGTCTCGCGACACGCTCGTGGGCTTTGCATGTGGTCACGTTTTCCACCTCACCTGCCTACTACCCAAGACAAGTGCCAGTGCCAGTGTTGCAGCTGGTCTACAACAGCAGCTCGCCACCGATGCCCAGGAAAGTGGTGGTAGATGGACAAGGAGTGTAGGCGCAAAGGTAGCGCATGCTCATGTCATCAAGAGTGCAGTTGGCCGGGGGTGTGTAGTATGTCGCGAGAAGGAAGTAGTCAGTGAAGAATGAAGATGATAGATGGTTGGATTGCTCGAGGCGGTGTATATATTAGAGATATTTGGACATTTGGACAGTACGGATGTGTACTGGGGTGAACCACATACTGTAACATTATATGACAAGTGATAGGCTTACGAGCGGAGCATTGCATTGAAGGCGTCGGAAGCCACTCACACGACTACGTATGTATGGGAATGTTGAATCAGCGTCCAATCAAACTGGGTTTCGACATTGTAATTCTGCCTGCTCTGCTGCTATCAGTCATTTTTGTTCGTCTTTTTGGGAAGTTTTGTCACATGGATCGATGGCTGCGCTACCATGGGCAAAGGGCGTGGAAGAGCACAAAGCTAGCCAGATGTCTCATAGTCCTACTCGACGATGTTTCCTGAAAAGGAGTGTTGGAAGAAGCTGTTGAAGACGGCGAGAAGGGCGCAGTGACATGCATGAGGGTGAGGGGTATGGAAGGGCGCGCACTTGACATCCTATCAGTATTACCAAATTCACGTGATGGACATTCTATCTGAACTGCACATCCGTGGATATATGGCTCCACATAGGTTGGAGATACTCTCACACACAACGGTCAACTTGGTAGAGTACGGACGATGGCATGCCCGCACGATAAGCGGGGTTGAGCCTATCAGATGCAGGGTGAAGCTCAGCGTCGCATTTTTTTCTGTCTTCAACTTCACACAAATGCTGCAACGATCACCAGAGCTCGATTGTGAAGAAGCACTCCATCGCGCTCACGACTTGGGGTTGTTCCAAGGTTACTGCCAGCGCATGTGTAACAACAGACTACCCTATACCCAAAGGAGTATCGGTGACGCACTAGCTAACGCCGGTGAATCTCCGGATGGTCAGTTGTTCGCATCAACACTCCAACAACCTCCCGTTTGCGCCTCTCTGCACAGCCCTCCGCAGCCTTCATCGCTGGAGAGGATGATTTTGGCAAGAGACCCGCGACTACGACATGGCATTTGAGGTGTCGTATGATCTCGAGAATGAGCAACAATTCTGGGATGGTGAGCGTGCCTGGCAACCCCACCAACAGCAGCCTCGACTAACACGCTACACAGAACTCGACGATATAGTCTCGACGCGCTGTCACCAGCACGACATTATCGACAACTCCCTCCGATCCTTCCTTAATGTTACCACCAACTATAGATGTACGCATCTCCGACCTCTGCCATGACCAGTGTTGACCACGATTAGCCGAATACCTCCAAACCGATTTCAGCGTTGCCAAATGCATATTTCGCATGCTCGAGGGCGAACTCTTCGCTTCCAACAAGGAATATGTGCGGCGGCAGATAATATATTGCCTCTTGCAGGTACGTTGGCGCATACCTTGGCCTCTGGCCGCTGGCTGAGCAAGGCTGACGAACATGATAGGAAGACGATAACCCTACTCTCCACATAGTCGCCGCATTCCTCCTATACGATGGCCGCAATAGCAAAGATGACGACATCTTTGACATGATGCACTCGGAGGGCACATTTGCTAGACTTGTTGAGTTGGTACAGACGCAGAGCGTGCAGGAGGAGACTACCGTGCATCAACTACTCCTCCAACTGCTTTACGAATCTTCACGAGTTCAACGATTGACGTGGGACGACTTCGGTATGGCAACAACATGACTAGTTTTCCTCTCCCCCAGAGCGACTGCTGATCCTAGATGTGTAGCGGCGGTGAATGACGCTTTCATCCTCTACCTGTTGGAGATCATAGAAGGTGCCTCTGATGATGCTGATGATCCGTACCACTATCCTGTGATACGTGTTTTGGTACGTCTGCAGACACATACCATCGACTATTAGCTAACACTGAGACAGCTGGTTTTGAACGAGCAGTACCTTGTGGCCTCCACTAGCCGTCATACCGACGGCCGGCCTGGCATAACGAACAGGGTCATCAAAGCTATCTCGACGCATGGCTTGACATACAAGACTTTCGGATGCAATCTGATTCTCCTTCTGAACAGGGAGTCGGAGACATCCCTTCAGCTTCTAATTCTCAAAGTGCTTTATCTTCTGTTCGGCAACCCTTCTACTGCCGAATACTTTTATACCAACGATCTTCATGTCTTGGTCGATGTCATTCTCCGGAACCTCATAGATCTACCCCACGACTCAGCCGCGGCAAATGCATTACGACATACCTACCTCCGAGTTCTACACCCCATTCTTATGCACAGCCAGATCAGCAAGCCACCTCACTATAAGCGTGACGAGCTACTGCGGCTCCTTCATCTACTTGTCACCAGCGGCAACCATTTTGCACCCGTTGACGAGACTACCGTGCGACTTGTGAACCGATGCACCAGTGTGCACTGGTTACAGCCTCCAGCTGCTGCCGCTGGGGACGGCTCGGCCAACGGTCATAGTACCACACAGTCTCCAGTTGACCATGTGGCGAGTGGTCAAAAAGAGTACGCGCGACGAGCGCTGGGCATGACCGTGCAAGGTAGCAGCGAGAGTTCTACGAGCGTCTTGGAAATTGCAGGCCACACTGCGCAACCTGGTGTACAAACGCCGAGTATGTCGAAGGTGGCGCAGTAACACATTAGAATGTTCGGGGGCTTTGTTAAGCGACAGGCGTCTTGCAGTCATCATTACTGGTTACGTGGAGTCTGGAAATGTCCTTATCAGCGATTACAGATATCCACACATCAGTGGGGGCCTTTGCATACTTGCATGGACGGAGTCTGGGCATGTCTAGCGTTCTGTCACTGATCATGTATCTGGTTTCACTTTACGATCACATCGATGTCGTCGGGTGACGCGTCGCTATCTTCGATCTTGCTTGTCTCTAATGTATGTCATCAAACTGCTGTCATCTCCATCTACGTGATTGACGTAGCGCTTGAACAAGCAGATTGAAGTCTTGGTCGTGAGTCCTGAGCCACAGATTCCGTATAGCCAAGCAGCGATTCACGATTTAACTGTACATGCGCATCCAGACGCTTCACCGTCATATGACTGTTTCTAGCCCAAATGCGAATCCGATCTAGACTATAAATCTGTCCTCACTATACCGATCGGCATTGCGCAATGCAGCCAAGCTTGCCGCGCTACTTGGTATATGTACATCGACATCATGTACCTGCTCCCGAAACAGGAGACATCAAATGCCACCAACCACCTTCACGCATCAATATCTCTGGTGCGACGACCACGCACGGCGTAGTGCCTACCGGATACAGATTTCGCGCCGATGCCAATCTAATCATGTACTTTGGAGACCCTGGGCCCCGCTCTCACCGCAGGATGAGGTGCCGCGACAAGACGAGCGGATTGCTTGGCCTCCCGCTATATAGATGAGCCACAGCCGCTGCAAGTGCAATGCCAAGACTGTGAAGGAAGGTCAAGACGGAACGAGGGAATTCTGCATCGCTTGTTTGGGCTAAGGCTTGCTTGTTGTCTATCCTCGAGGGGGGCATGTACTTCTCGGCTTGGGCATTCCGGTGGTAGCTCAGCAGGTGTATCATTGTGGAGGTCCATCAGAGCCGCTCTTCTGGGACAAGTCTTGGAAGTTGTGCTAGACTTGTTACGACTTTGGGAATCTGGTTCGCTTTCCATTCTACCGAAATGCCAAGAACGTAGACGACCGCATCGAAATGGCATCGACGTTGATCAGCAGCATACTAGACTACCCCAGAGATGCTAACATGACTCTCATCTCTTCCCCAGATGCGTTGGTGGTCAGTGTGACTTCCGCTCAAAGCGCCACGGCCATGTAACTACCCCGATTTTCCCCCGTTACATCGCCCGCCATGGCACGCATCTTGTGTTCCACAGCAAAAGCTCTCTCATCCCGTTTGGGACTCTACTAATTCTGTGTTTTCCGGCTATCTGTTCGGGTAACATTGCACGCGTCCGCCGAACGTACCAGATTCACAAACAACTGTGGAACCAGCGCAGCGTACAGATGACCACACCTCCCAGCATACCCATTACGAACCAAATCATCCAATATCGTGGTTCCCAAGCGCCAAGATACCGGAATCTCGGCCCATGCGTTTCGACCGCAAGATCGAAGGTGGATGCGATAAGTGCAGTAATGCAGGGATGGTCTTAATCATCCCAAGATATTGAGGCTGGTCTTCACCCTCCCACCTGGCATCTGACTAGCGTTTCTTTGATGCGAAATGGAAAGCAAGTGATGGAAGAATACTGCTATGGGTAAATATTGCGCATATGCGCGCAAGGTTTTACCGGCACCCCACAGGCATCGCCTCCTTGCGGCAACGAAGCAATGACTTGGACCTGGGCGTTGGCACTCTGGGTGGGCTTGCGTGCATTCCATTCTTGGGCTGACGACGTCGGTGTTCCTCTCCGTCCTGTTCCGAGACGAGACATCAGTGGCCTACGAACACGGGTGTAAGCATGTGCACATTGCCAATATACCGTCTCCAGTCTTTTGAGTACCTGAGATACTACACATTCCTTAGCAGGACGAAGAATGTGTGGCCTTGCGTCGTCCCAAGACCCGGTCTCGACCACGGAACTTGAGCGCTGCCAGCGAAAAGGTTCGATGTTTGGCTATGTGTCACCACCTCAACGTTCGGTACCACAGAAACGTCAGGAACCGGCCATTGTTCTCGAAGCACAAGATCGCCTGGCCAGAATTTGCGCATAGATGCTGAAAGCTACTACAGCGCATCGCGGGCTTTGTCGATCGATCGCTGCCATTCCGATGCAGTGGTAGACCAAAGGTGGCTGAGTACATTCACGACACACCACGCCAACGAGAGTGCGACACGTCCATGTATGTCATCAAGGAGAATTAGACGCCGGCCCAGCTGCCTTTCGGAAGAAGACATAGTACGCTAACGCTGCCCTCAAAGCAACACTAACGAAGTCGTACATGAGCGCTTCTAAACCTTCGCACCGCGGAACTTACTCCTTCGAAAATGCGAAACGCAGCTTCTGCACATCGATCAAGTTCCAGATTGCGATCTTCACAGAACCGGGATCTACAGGACGTGCTTTTGCGGAAGTTCAAACTGCCGAGCCGGAACAGTGATCAATTTGAACCATTGCGACGGGACTTTGTGATGGACTCGTGATGTGTGCACGTAATTTGAGGGGTTTATCTTGTCCGTGGGGCGCTTACAGCGTGGCAGCCCAAATGTGACGGTATGGAATGGTGTGGAAACTTGAGCAAGTGGAGCGGTGAAGGACCGCGCGGGACATCTGGGTTCTCGGAAGCAGGCGGCGCGCTCCCTCTAGAGTAACATGTCCAGACGATGTATCACAATCGATGATGAATCAAAATAGAAAATCATGGTTTTGGTTCTATGCGTTATAGCTCGTAAACTGATGCTCAACCCTGATCGAGGGAGCTCCCTGCGCCTACGTTTGCCTTGGATCGTAATTCAAGACGGAAAGTTTTGGTCGGTGGGAACCCTCGATGTCCTCCGTGAAGAAAGTCTAGCAGAAAATAGCACCGAAAGCGGCTGAACATGTCTAGAGCCCAAAGCAAGAAATGAAGAACCCTTTCGTGCTAAGACGAATGTAAAGCAGTCATAACCTCGTTAGGTGATGCTCCAGACGCCTTGCAGAAAACACAAACAAGGAAATAACACAAATATCAAGCCACTGAGTATACGGAAAGCTGTTAAACCATCCTGCCAGCATCATTTTGGGTGTCAGAAGAAGTACGCAATGAGCCTGCGTTGCTGGGCACTCGGGTAGGGGCCTGTGATAGAGGGTCAGGTGAATTGGGGTCACTGGCCCTGCGCTTCTCGGTTGTCTCAGCTTTGCTCAGTCTGCGCGCGATTGCCTCCTTCGCATGTTCGCCGTTGTCGCATGGTAGATACCACCGGGATACGGCCATGCAGATACATGAGAGCATCAGGTTGGCACCGGACCACATCTGGACGGTGATGTAGGTGTTGTATTGTGTGATGAGATGACCAGCAATGACGGGACCGGCGAGAGCTGGGATGGCAGCAAATGTGTACATCATACCAGTCCAGTGACCAAGCTTCTTCTTTGCGAAGTGAGTAGTGCCAGGCGCGGTGTAGGAGCAGTTGAGAATGTTGCCGATGGACGCAGGAGGAAGGCCGATGACCATGCCGGAGAAGACACCGAAGACGACGCAGAAGGCAATAGCATCGGTCTCTGATCCAGCTAGTGTCCAGAGAACCAGTGTGAGCATAGATGCGGTGAACTGGGAGCCGATGTGCATGTTGAGGGCGCCAACCTTGTCCGAGAAGTGAGCGAGGAGCATCCGTCCGACAGTCGAAGCTCCGTTCATGATGACTAGGAGCCAGAAGGTTTGAAGGGGTTTGTCGGTCGTGTCGGCAGGGCTTACTGATGAGCCGGTACGGTCGCGGGTGCCAAAACCACGCACTGATGCCCACTAGACATTGTTAGCTACAAGCATGAGAAACAGTGTAGGAATACTGACCTCTTCAAGGTTGAAGAAGACTGGGTAGAAACCAAAGAACATAAAGGCCACGGCTGCAGTGAACCAGCACCAAGCCTTGTTCTTGAAGGCCTCGGTATCGAACCAAGTCCTGAGCTTGCCCCAGCTCTTCGGCTCGTGGTGCTCGTGGGCTGGGTCTGGAGTGCAGAAGATGAAAGAGTAGATGCAGGTCACTGAGGTGAGAGTCGCGACATAGCGTACTGCATTGTTGAAACCGACCGATTGAATCAGGAAGCGGAGCATGCTGGGGTAGATCACGCCTGCTACACTAGCACCGCAGGCGACATAGCCTACAGCAAGACCTCTGCGCTTGGGAAACCATGTTGAAGCAACTGGGAGAGAGTCAGTACAGGCAATTCACGGGATCAATCACTACTCACCTTGAGAGCTGGAGACAAAGAAGGTTCCCATGCCCAAGCCCACTACGAGGCCTTGGGTTGCCCATATTGGACCGAAGCTTCCAATGGCCTCAATATCGCTGGGGTGTGCGACAGAGAGCATGAAAAGCCCAAAGGGCACAAGGAAAGTGCCACAGCCGATGACTTTGCGTGAGTGTCCCGCATCCAAGAGGCGTCCAACGACGTTGGAAAGCAGGAGCACAATGAAGGACTGAGTCGATCCGATCAGGTTCAGTTCGAGCTGGTCAACACCTCGCAGTGAGTGGCCCACATAGTACGAAGACCACGTGCCGTAGGCGTTGACAAGACCCCACGAGTTGAACATGAGAAAGAAGCAGCCCAGCAGACAGGCGTAGGCACGCCATGACTGCGGCCAGTTGGGTTCGTCAAGTGTGTCAACACTGGCATGTCGGGATTCGTCTCGCATCGAATTGGTCGCAGTTGGTGCTTCGGAGAGTGGCAGCGTTCCTTCGCTGTACTGCCGACTCTCCTTGTATGAAGATTTGGTAGGTGGCATGTTGGCGGTGTTTACTGAAGGTGCGGGCCGTGAGGTGAAGGTGGAAGGAGCGATCAGTTATCTGAAAAGGTGTTTGACGATGACGCGATAAGATGCTCAACACGGATAGCACGTGTTGGAGGGGAAGCGCTCAAATGGACGCACTGGTGAAAAGGTACGGAAACGATCAGCTGTCAAAGCGGCGGAGATGAGGGTATAAGTACGGTACTCATGTGGAAGCAGGCATGGGATATGGGGAACGAGCCCAAGGCTTAGATTGATAGAGGGTTCTTTTACGGCTCCACTTCGTTAAGCACGCGCGTAACCCCCATGTAGAATGTGGCTGGCTCCTCCCATAGTGACGTGGTAGTCAAACGGGTCGTGTAATGGGGCAATGGCAGTAGCAACGCACAAGCAACGCAAGGGTGCAAGCCCAAGAGAAGCCAAGGCAATACGGGCGTCTGAACTCCGCCGGCAGCAGGGTATACTTCATTACTCTGTTAGATGGTTCAAATGCCCGGCGGCCCAAAGGTTTAGTGCGCCGCGTTAATCCGGTGTGAGAGCGATCGGCGGTCGTGGATTCTCCGGAGCATCTCGCGTTTGGACTTCCCCACGCTTACTCGTTGTCGTGAAAACATGCCAACCATGCCGGCTCCAAGGGAGGCATGCTTTGTCTCTAGTGACCTCATTTGTTACAAAGCTGGGCATCGCCACCCCTTCTTCCTCAACGTGCGTAACAACAAACGGGATTGGAACGCACTGGGCAAGACTACCACGGTACGTAGACGCCGCATGCCCTATCCCACAACCGCGTGTGCGGATGTCGAGATTGCTCATAGGCTGTGCGTTCTTGGCTTGTTCCACCAAAACGAAGTTGCCGGTGGGCATAGACATCTGGTAGGCGATTATAGGGGTTGAGGCGCCTGACAAGGTTGGGTGAAATAGCGGAGCGGGCCCTCGACCCTTGGCGTAGTATCAGCGGGCGAGATGTGATGAGTGATGAGGCTCGATTGGGTCGGCATGCCAAGAATGTGCTCGAGTAGTGATGTACGAATTCCGCCTTGGCCGGCCCAGTTATATTGCAAGGGTCAAGAATGAGTACTCTCGCGGTGACACCGCTGAGAATGCTACGACTCTGGGCAGTCTCTCCAGCAAAGCGGATGCAACAGCCGACGGTCTGAGTGAAAGCACGCAAGCCGGTCCATAAAATCGGCGTTGCAAGCTCGGCGACACTGCCGACGAGGGTTGAGTGTTAGGCGCAACATGTCGAGTACATGACAGGCAGGTCGCGCTAAAGTTGGCAGTGTAACAAGATCAGCGGGCCGGTGCGGTTCGTTGCTTCGTTATCTTGAGTTTCAACACAGCCACAACCGCTTCAGAGGTATGCCCAGGGATCGACGGCTAGGGCGTTTTGCCAAGTATCAACACCCACGCTGGCTTCGATGCTTGCTTCTTCCCGCCGCCGCGATGAAGCCGTATCATATTGAGAGGGTTATCAGACAGTGCGGGTGTGGCTGCAGCAAACTCGTCACCGTGCCTTGCGATGACTCGTTTCAGCCACGCGCAACTGTCGGCGCGAATGGCCGCTGGGGTGCATTTTCTGTTGACAGACGACGCGCGGAGGGTGGATTCGAACGTTCCGAAAGAGCATAGACGGAGTTGGGGTAAGGAAGCGGAGGAGGAGTCAGGACTGGGGATCAGCGACGCTACCTCCAGAGAGTTTGCTCTGCCAAGCCAGGTGTCGGCCGTGGCAATTACGCGTTCTGGCAACCCTCGCCCAGCATCGACCCGATCCAGCGTCGAGACGAGCCCCAGGCACTATTTCTAATCAGATCTGGAAACAAATCCAAGCCCGACATCTTCCTAGGTCTGTGCAGATCTCCCCTGTCGGGAGGTGCCCAAGAGCCGAGAAGAAACAAAGAAGCATCCCGCGCAGAGCTGCGCTGCACGTTACGCAAACAACAACGACAAAAGACAATGTTATCTCGTCTCAGACTTCTTAGTCGCGTGGTTTGCTAAACGTCTGATGTGCATTTCGCCACGGGAGCGGTCAATTGGTAGCTTCACTCCGCTGTGACGGCTAGTTTCTTGTAATGATGGCGAGGTCCATGCTGAGTTCCCGCGGACTCCATCAGCTACGTCAGGCGCGTTCCACAAAAGGCCCATGGGGACGCGGACTTTCGAAAACCGGGGACTTCTTTAACGTTCTCACGAAGTTCTTCCGGAGCCGGACGTTGAGCAGTGGATATCGTCATGCGTAGTACTCTGCCGTGTCACTACATGGTGCCGCAGTCTCTCCGCACAGCGTCCCCATGTCATGATTCAGCTGTTGAGGGTTGGTTGACATTCTGGGTTGGTTGGATAAGGCATCCGCGTCTCGTCCGATAAGCAGCTTTGACAGCGGCTGCGGCGTTAGGCTTCGATCGCAGCTTCACGGGTAGATACTCGGGGGTTCCAACAGGTTCTGACTGCCGACAGTCTTCGCCTGGTGTTGTCAGCGACGGCCGAACATGCTGGGTCGCTACCCAGGTACCGCACGGTGATGGTTTTGCGGAAGCGCGCCCATCCGGAGTCTCATTCAACAATCGACAATTCAATGAGCTGGGATCAGCTCTCGACAATCTCGTGTCCATACTCTAATCTGACAGAATCCATTATCTGGAATCCATTAGTCCATGTTTTGTTCGGTGCGGGCCAGCAGTCAGGCTCCCGGTACTTCCACTGTGCATAGTGACGCCAAGCCCTCCACTGAAACGAAAACTCACTCAGAAAATATTCCTGTCCACTCCTCTCTTCCGAACCACCCACAATCCAGCCCCTGAAAGTCTGTTTTGGATGCTCAGCGATAGCGCTGTGGAAAAAACAAGCAAATACGAGCGGAACGCCACGGCGAACGAAGGGAACGAATCCTTGTGGCGGCATGCAGTTTCCGTGTGTCAACGTCAGGCCACTTGGAGAACCAAGTCCGAGACGCGATCCCGCACCCACAAAGTCGCAGATTCGAAGCGAGGACCACCAGGGCGGAGCGGAGAGCGGAACGTGATAAAATGAAGAAGAGATGATGTTGCGATACCTGCCTCAGATCATTCTTGTCATCTGCTGGGCACAACTGGGCAGGGCCGAATCGCCACGTTGTTAGAGCTCCGACAGCTGCTCCGTCTTGGAAACGACAAGACGGCACCCAAGGCCGACAGCCGCCGCATTCCATGTCGAACACCAGTTCGAGTCGAGCCGCCACACATAGCGGGCGTCGAGGCGGAGCGGAAAGCCCAGCGCCGCTCGTGGCGTTGAGTTTCGAGTCGCGCGAAAAGGGGTTTCATGCGGCACGAATCCACGACTCGCAAACATGTAATATTCGGGCACACATGTCAGCGCAGAAGATGTCTGAGCAGTGTGCAGAGGCCTTGGGTTGGGCACTGTCGTGCTTTTCTTCCAAGACTTGGTACCTAAGGCAGCTCAATGCGGCGGGCAACAAGCAAGGAGCGTCAGGCATGCCCATGGCTATGGTGTCAGAGCGCAGTCCCCGAGAGTACCGCGAGATCCATACGGGCACAATAAACTCAATCTTGGGTTCATCAAAAGGTACCCTCAGGTAGGTGCGTCCGCGGCGCAATCAAACGTCCCGGGGGTAAGCATGGTGTCTCTACGAGACCAGCAACTGAAAACCAACACCTAGTCGGCATTCAGCACCAAATGTGACAACAATAAAATCCCACCGTAGATTATATCAGAAGTCAGCTAAGGCAGGCAATGTCTGCTGGGAGGCCTATCGTAATATACGCCAGGTAAGGGAGGCTCCTTCAAGGGCAATGAGAAGTCGCAAATCCGTGACTAGTGTCCTCTTTCCTTCAAATCAATAGTCTTTTCCTACGTCTTCGCCGAGTCCGTTTTTCTCATCTCATAGCGACCTGCAGTCATGTTTTCGCGTACTCAGACACACTCACGCCACCTTCGGGCAAATCCGAGCCAACTCACAATGTTGCCGTTCTCTCCGGGCGAAACCGCTAACAAGTCCAGAGACTATCGGAGTCAATCTGCTTCTTCACGATATCCACATCCATCGCCTATCCGAGCATTATACGTGGATATGGACAGCACATACCTAGCAATACGTTCGGAGTTGCACGTGTGCAAGTACGCAGGGTCGAATGAAAGGTGTTGAGGGGACCCGAAACATCGCCGACCGACGCGCGTATGATTACTTGAGGAAAACAAGACGCTGACAAAACGGCCAGAAAAGCCGCGATTTGACCAAGAGTGCGCTCTGAAGACAGAGTGAGCTTTGGTGGATATGTAGGTTAGGTGCGTAATTCCATCCTGCCACACAATCTATTTCACGACGTATTTGTCTTCACGTTTGGTCGTTGTCTTATCATCACGTTGCTACATTAGAGAAGCTTCAGATGAATTCCACGTTCAAGTTATGGAGTGGTGAATTCGCGAGACCATGTTGCGTTCACTTCACCAACCAGGATGCCGTTGTAACAAGAACGAAATACATATTGATAGAATGGAATCTAGCACACCACGTCGCCAGTGGAAGTCTTCATGTAGAACGGCTGTCATTGCTCTAGCTATAAATACAGTTCGCTAGACGCTACCTTCAAAACGCCATGCTCCGGGGATCAAAGATTACTATGCCATGTTTGCAATCAAGAAGAGCAAGAATAAAAAGACAAACCCCCCAGTGCCATTGGTTCGGCGCATGGAGGCAGAGCTGCAGATGGCCCATGACCAAATCGCTCGAGGTAGAGTCATGACCAGGCGTGCGCCGTGACTCAAACGCCCTTGATAGCAACGGTGCGCTCGCTGTTCAGCTTATCCGCATTCCGGTCGTGGCTCTCCTTCTTGCAGTCCTCGAGTCCGACACACTTGTGGTCCTCGAGCATGCGATGACGGCTGCAGTGTCGGCCTTCGCAGAAGCCGCAGTCGCCGACGATGGGCTGGGCGCGGTCCTTGCAGTCCTTGAAGGAGCAGCGGACCTTCTTGGGGGGCATTCCGCCGCGCAGAGGGAGGGCGAGATGGAGGGTGGAATTGGGCCCGATGGCGTAATCAGCCAGGGTGGTGTCGGGTGACGAGAGGTGCTTGCCGGCGTGGACGATGCGCAGGTCCGAGGGAGCGGAGAGGTTGGTGCGGAGGGCGAGCAGAGAGCGCAGCGTGCTTATGGATGTATTTGAAGGGATTGTGAGGGGAATTGCTGTGCACAGTGTTAGCCCTTGCCGTGACTTCATGATGCGCCTGGTTCCGAGCCTCGGAACGGTGGCGGCGACGACTTACTGTTGCTGCCGGACACGGTCTTGACGAAGATCTGCATCGTCTCCTCGGCTTCCGAGCTGGACGAGCTGATGCTGCTGATGCTGGACGAGCGGCGCATGGTGACGGTGTAGAGACGGTGTAGAGAAGGTGTAGAGACGGTGGTGGAAGCAGTGGTTTGGGAGAGTTGTGAGGGAGCCCTGGGTGAGGCTGGGGTGCTCGGCGAGTAGTGATGACGCTGCGGCGCGGCTAGATAACGGCGATAGTCGACGGGGTAGAGAACAGCGTGTACGAGAGGCGACAAGGTGCGTGGTATGACTAAGAGTGAATGGTTCAGCAGCAGCAGGTGTGGGTGATAGATGGAGATCAAGCAGGTGAAGGTGACGCAGACCGCTTCTTAAAGAAAGGCAGATGGAGCCCCATGCTGTCACTGGTGCCTCCACGGCTTGGTCCGACCGATGGCACTGCCAAACTGTACACGACTCGAGCCGATATGCGTTCGCAGCGCGTCTTTGCCTCCCCGATGCAGGGCGGCGGCGACTAGCCGAACTTCTTCCATGGTATTCCATATCCATCACCATCACCAACCTCTCACAGTCTCGCCCATCAACCCGCTGCTTTTGTCGCCAGTCTTGCCTTTGCCAGAACAACGACGTCTCACGTGTCCGATGCGGTCGTGCATATACTCGCACCCCATCCCTCGCCCGAGTTGCCTTTTGCATGTGACACGTATCGCGCGTCCGGTCTGTCTGCCACTTGTGAAATGCAATCTAGATCGCGTCTCATGCATACCCTCGCTTGTTGCCGCTTTCAGACGTGTAACACGTGGACGACAGCGCCTGGCATTCTGCTGTGCCGGATGAGGCGTTGAGCCCGGCCTGCGCCAGTGTTTACGATTGGCCCTCGTCGTGGCGCGTGCATGACGGCTATGCGCTGTGTGAGGCTGCACGACTATCGTCATAAAACAACGACACGCATCCTTGGTGTTGAGTATCGCCGCCTCGCGTCGATTGGACATGCTTCGTTACGACATATGCACAAGGCCTAATGCTCCGACTCGCTGCGGCCCTGCCGTTGATCATCTGGAGTCATGCAATCATCCGCCCATCATCTATCGTCTGTGCCACTACCGCTTGGATCGGTGCGCGGTCAGAACCTTGGTACTGGAGACACGTCCATCGATTTGTACGCCTGCATGGTCAAACACGTCCAAACATGGGCTTTCCCCGCGCATACGTTATTTCCGTCATGTCACAGCATCGCCGTTGCTTCTAGAAGCGTTTCACAATCTTCTGCACCGCTTTAGAGTTTGTACTTGTGCATCTTGGCTTGTTCGGCGTGGCAACTACCGCCTTACACTAAATATCAATACGCTACTAGTATACACCGCTTCCAACACCCGCCTACAACATGCTCTTAGGGAAGTCCTTCATCGCCTGCCGTACGCCCAAGTCACTGAGAATCTCCTCGGTACCTCCAAGAATAGCATCAAACTTGTACGTGCGGTGGAACTGCTCAATCACCCGGCCCATACCACCTTGCGTAATTCCGCGACCTCCGAAGATGTTGACGGCTTCATCTGCAATCTCGTGTGCAGAGCGAGTGGCGAACGACTTGAGTAGGCCAATAGGTCCACCAAGCAGCTTCGATTGCTGAGCGTACGACATGTGCGTCATCTGGTAGGCAATAGATTCTAGCCATGCTTGGTTGGCCTCGACATGTGAGATCATCTTTGCAAGCCTGGAGTATTGTCAGTAGCGTTCAATCGGATTTAGCTCCAGCGGTGCAAGCAAGGTAAGGTAGTGAGGTCTCATCCGACGGATGCACTGGTGGGACAAGAAGCTATCTTTGGAGGCAATACTCACTTCTGACGGATGGTGGGTTGCTCTATCAGCTTCTTCCCAAAGACAATCCGCTGGTTGCACCACTTGAGACACTCCTCGACAACGGTTCGCGATTGTCGGATGA
>Ga0265797_10001414_pt1 | contig 42163 bp, 48 predicted proteins | sample P2T30metagenome_FD_192433 | JGI IMG/M metagenome (GOLD analysis project Ga0265797, IMG submission 192433) | Plant litter microbial communities from East Loma Ridge, Irvine, California - P2 T30 | ecosystem: Environmental > Terrestrial > Plant litter > Unclassified | place: USA: California...
AGCATTTTGGACCGCATAATCTCACCTTGGAAGCATATCAGTGACAGTGCATCCGTCCATGTCGAGATATCCCGCCCTGACTGAGCCTGCGTGCATGAGATCTGCGCGGAAGCCCACGGCCAGAGCACTCGCACACTTCTTGCAAGTCTCATCGCGCATGTTGACAGCATCACCGCTGACATTGTTGCGGAGGCGTAACATATCCATGGTGTCTTTGCAGCGCTCACACTTGATGGTCAGGTTGAGGGTGGTCAACTCCATCAGCTCAATGGAGTGAAGTTCGAGATGCGGGAAGGACATGAGGACGCCCTTCTCTACAGGCGCACCGGCGGGTTGAGCTGTCACTTCGTCACCGACAGCTGAAGCTTCTGTATCATCGCCAGAGTCGTAAGAGTAGTCGCCTTCGTCAGAGAAATCGCTGTCGCTGTCTGTAGCTTTGACATCCCATTCAGGTGGTCTAGGGATGACTTTGATGTGACTTCTGTCGTCTGAATCATCAAGTAATGGTTTTGCTTGCTGCGTTGCATGATCAATGGTAGAGGTGCCTGTGGAGGTGGGTTCCTGTGCGGGCACCGGTGTTGCCGGCAGTGCTGGCGGTGCTGGGGCGTGGTCTTTGATTGTTTCCACAGACATGTCCTTGATGTGCAAAGTCAAGTAGTTGATCTGCTGCATCAGTGTCGCGTCTGAACCCGTAGCTGAGCGTGCTTTGAATGCTTCTTCCACGTTTCTTGCTACTGAGCTATCGCTGTCCAGCATGATACTGCTGGGCTCGAGTGGGTAGAGCTCTGGAAGAAGCAATGTGATTGAACGAAGCGACTGTAGCTCTGAAGGCCAGGTAGATCGCTTTGGAGAATCAAGTGGAATGGTGTAGCTGAAACCGTCTGGTGACTTCGCAAAAGAGTTGAGTCTACCCAGCCTTGCTTCTAGCTGCCGGGTGTTCGTTTGACGCTTGACCTTCGCTTCTTCCTTCTGCTGTGATGTGAAAACTGGCGTGACAGGCTTCCGTATGGGCTTGGGGGCGACCACAGGCTCAGGTGAAGTTGCAGTAGCTGCGGTGGTAGGCTTTGCTCCGATGATTCTTGAGGGAGGACCTTTATGCACCACCAATTTGATCGTCTCTGCCATCTCTCCTGCAAGAATTGACTCCAACTGTTTATCGAGCCGGTTCATCAGACCAAGGAGAGTGGCATGCGGAGCCTCCGCGCAAATGATGTCGAAGCCTTTCTCAATGTTAATCTGGAATCCACGTGGAATGTCTTTGTTCAGGGCTCGCAGAGATGGTCTCCCGGTCTCGGGATATGTCTTGGGCACCACAAGTGTGCATTCCAGAGCTTCGATTTCGTAGGGAAAATCCGGATCTGATGGCGACATCTTGAACGTGTACGTTGATTCACGCTCATTATCAGTCACCTTGGGCTTGTAGCGCCTTTCAATCTGTCCCACTTGGAAAGCTCGCGGGTCCTCGATATGCGGCTGAGGACGTACAACTTTGGCGTTGTCAACAGGTGGTGCCTGGTATCGCCTCTGCTGCTGATTGTTGGGTGGAGTCGCAGCATTGCTGCCTTTGCGGTCCTGCTTTGGTCGAGATGCTTGTCCATCTTTACCGGTAGGATGAGCATACGGACATGCGTCTCCAGCGCGACAGCCTGAGACTTACAGTTAGCATCTCTGGTGTAGTTGACGCCTCTGCCAATACAGCATATTGAAGATTGTCGCATGTACGTCATTGGTTCGCATATGTGGTTTTGTATAGCACTTACCCTTGCTCGTGAAGAAGCGACAAATCTGCTTCTTCTGGGGCTTTAAGTCACCGTCTGTGCTTGTTGTGTCTGTCTTGCCCTCCATGTTCCAGATACTTGAGGTGATTTTTGCGGGTTTGCTGTTCAATGTGAGAGGCGTAACGTTGGCCTTCGGCGTGCGGCGATTTCGTATGCTAGCTTGTTGATTGTCGTCACGAGCACGGTAGTCGCAGCACAGCAGCGAAGAAATTTAATTTTATTGCTGGTCACGCTTCCACTACCATACATATCTAGTTTTCACGCCGAACTGCGCACAAGCACCAACTAGAGCAATCGATACTTGACGAGAAGTCACAAATGTCGACTCATTGTTAGTCGTCATTGCTTAACGCCACATGAATTTCTCTCTCAGCTGTGGCTGTGCACCAAGGACTTCGTTCGATCTTACATCAAGTCGCCCTCAATACAGATGCAACATGCAATCGACGACTGGTGTCCTGTGCGGGCATCAACCTTGATTCTCATAGCACAACAACACCAAAAAAAAGCACTGCTTCTGGTTTGAATGTACATGTAGATAGATTGACCACATATCTTGCACTCCAACCCTTACCCTACATCGCATACCCAGGAAACATCTGCCTACATGTATAGTAGGCAAACACGTGCATCTTATCCGCAGTCATTTCAGGTTCATCAAACGCGTTACCAGCTTCAGATTCGATGTCCATATTAGACCAGTGTGTTGCTTACGATCCAACTACTCGCAATGGATGTCCAACCACCTCACAACTGGCCAAAAAGCTGTTACGCGCTCAACATTCATTTACGTCCGACAACCACAGAGCACATGTAAACGATCCGGCAGGCCAGACAAATCATCTCGGTGGACTTATATTCAATGACCCTACAACACTTCGTACTTAAGTATGCAGTATCATGAGATCGATCCAGTCCAGTCCGAACACCTAAAGTGACGACGTTCGAACATGTCACATCTCCTTACCGGCACGCATGACATGAGCACAAGATATCGACATCCATCCGTCAATACCAGTTGCACACCGGTTTAGCCCGGATAGACAGCCACCGAACACGATGCAGCGAAAGTATCGATCGCGAACAGGGCGTCAACCCACTTCACCTCACTTCATCCAACCCAGCCATATCACACCGCAACATGCACGAGAAACGCCCGAAAACAAGGAACCAACACAGAGACACGCGCGCGGCCCTCTCAGGCAACTCACACCCCAGAGAAAGATAGAGAAATGACGAGCACGTCTCCCTGTCTCACACAAACGCCCTCGTGACACCTCTCCAACATCAGCGATCTCCCCAAAACACCTCCGCAAAACATACCCCATACCCCAGCATACTGTACCTCAATCAATAAAACCAAAACCCACCCAGCGTCCACAGACGTGGTACAAGTGATGAGATCCCAAACCCAGCATCTGGGGTAACAAGCATCATCGTCCAAAAACAGGCCTGAGCATGATATCTAGATCTAAGACACAGGTCCCAGATCGCAGCATATCGCAGCCGGGGAGGCGGCGGAAGGCGTTGGACAAGAACGCACGCCGCCCAAGAGATTGGGACGTGACGACGATGATGTTCAGCTGGGTATGGTATGGGTGTGCGTTATCTGGTTCCGGGGAATCACACAGACCTGAGACGTCGGTGTCAAATAGCGATCATATTGTTCAACCAGTTGCCGGCATGAGATCTGCAGGGCCAGCGTCCCGGAGTAAGCGGTTCAGCGGTCCGGACAACGTTTGATGGCGATGCTGGTTATACTGGAGAGGTGCTATGGGCGGTATAGCTGCGATTCGGCATGCCGATGGATGGTGGTGGCTAGCGGAAGTCGGGAAACCTGGGATCGTGGGAATGCGATAAGTGGCGTGGTGGTTGGGCTGCTGTTCGGTACGATGTATCACGTTGTCAATCAATCGAAAGCCACCGCTTCGAGATGGCGTCCTCCCTGCTTTGTCGACGTGCGTCAAAACGTGGGAGTGTTGCACTGTTGATAGCGACGTGTGGGGGTTGTCGCGCTGTAAAGAGAGATGTTGCTATCCTGGGCGCGTGGGATTGTTCCCAGCTGGGCCAGACCAGACCGACGACTAGTACTGTACGACGGCAGTCTGTTTGCGACCTATACAAGATCAGCAAGCGAGGTGTTCTTTAGTGACACGAAACAGCCGGTAGCGTGCATTTGCTGTGATACGGAGGCAGGGGCGACGTATCCGGTGTCGGTACTTTGGGCCGCGAGATTGCTACACGTATAGCGCTGGCACTTGTCGACCGAATCATGACCGCAAGTCATGGAATTCGGAAGTAATAATGCATGTTACGTATATGACAGCTCCTGCAGATTGCCACCGTTGTGGAGGAGTCACCGCCGTTGCGGAGGAAGCACCGAGTGTCTGGCATGCTGCATCATGCCAGATAGAGTGTGAGCTTCTCCCTGCTTCCGCCCTCCCCGCCTGGAGGATGTTTGGTCCGCTGAAACGTTCTCCGTCCTGTCGACGCAAGCGGACCAGCTCCGCCCACGCGGTATGCTGGGAAGTGGACGTCGGGGAGCGATGTGGAGGGAATCTGGGGCTTGGAAGTCAAAGACAGACAGACCGTGGCTTACATGCAATCATGAGGGATGAAGGCGTCTCGTCTCAGCCATGGCTGGACCTATCACCTCGCAAGGGCCGCCCACATGCCGCTGGTTGCTTTTGTGCAACCGAAGGTGGAATGGATAGGTAGGGCTTGTCGGTGGAGGAGAACAAACCAAACGCAGCCATAACGCCATGCGGATGCTCGCAGGGTTATTCACCCCCAATTTCCACCATCCATACAACAATCATACTGCGGGCACCCGGCGACCGCTCTTCTGTGCATGAACGAACAAGGCGGTCGGCGGATCCAGGCCTGGGATGCGAAGCGAGCAAGCCAGGTCAGCTATCCGGTTAAACGCAAACGATCCCTCCGCCTGCACGGCGCTCTCCAGCGGCCACATCCTCGGTACCGACGGACGCCCTTTTCAACGGCGTTTGAACAGTTATGGGGAAATAGCCGCCTGCCACCTACCCTTGTGGCATAGCGCGCGTGGCAGGCAGATTGGCATGTGAATGTGTGATTGCCGTGCGACACAGTCGAGAATGCGTATCGAAAGAGTGCGACCAAGGCCAGATAGGCAGATGACCACCTAATGCATTCCTTTTCTCCCTAGGTTCCCCAGACACACGAAGGAAGGCCGAAATGCAAACCAACATACATATGCATCCAAGGGATGGCCGAAAAGCCGTCTTCTCACCCGCATTCGTTCCGTGCCAGCGCGATCTCGCCCACCGAACCCAGCGCCCTGGTCGAGCACACCCTCAGGCAGGCTTTGTGCGACCACTGACTGCTGCTGTTTGCGCCCGGTGAGGATGCGAGGGAGAGCAACAGGCGCCCACGGCCCGCTAGAGGCACGGGGAATGCGGAGGAGGCGTCTGGGTGGCTTGCATGACGCAGGTCCATCGGGCCAGGGACAGGGGCCTGCGAGATCTGGGGGGAGGAGTAGACGTGAGGCTTGTGAGGTGCAGCCGGGTTGTTTTCGCGAAGGTACGTACCCTTCCGTTTCTATGCGGGCAGCCGCGTGATGCTGCAAAAAAGGATTATGCAAGAGAAAGCTTGGCCTGGGAAGATCAGGTGTGTAAGGTTTCGAAGGTTTGGCTTCGTCGAATTCTCGGTGCCGCTTCGAGAGGAGTGGATTGGATCTACCCTGTCACTTGTCGCGAGGTTTGTTGTTCGCCTTGTAGGGTTTTACGTTTGCGGGTATCGGTGAATGTGGAGAGAGGAGGAGGAGGAGGAGGAGGAGGAGCAGGCGCTTGCAGTAATAGGCATGTCGAGCAGAGCCGAGAAGGCTAGATGGTCTGATGCATGTCACGAGGATGTCGCGCTGGCTCTGCAGTCTCGTGACTTTGCCCATCTATGGGTCATCGTGGAGATCCTGTGGGACAGATGGAAAAGAGCATTCCCGTGACCCGTCACGAGTCCGTCTTTACGACTCGCTCACCCAAGGGCACCCTGGGAGCTGAATCTCAGGGTTTGGTCTCTTTAGTCAAAAGCCGATGGACTGGACTGGGGGATGATGCCAGTCAGTCAGTGCCAACACACAGACAGCGGCAACTCCGCAAATACGCAGTCTCCACTCGTGTCACGAGAACTCAAAAGGGTCCATCCGGCCCATCATTAGGCCCCACAGCCAGGCACGAGACACGAGGCGAGCTGCGGCGAAGCAACGCACGATAATAACACAGCTCCAGTACACGACGACGAGGCCCACCAGGCAGCAATCCGCCACTCGCGCTGTCGTGTCGTGTGTCGCGGTGGCGGCGGCGACCTTCACGGAGTGCCGCCCACCTTGCACGATGGAGATGCGGTGAGCGGCGCAGCGAGACGATGATCCCGACGATGCGCTGTCAGGAACAGAGTCATCTGCCACTCTGCCTGCCCACAGCCGACAGCAGGACATCCATGGCAGCGCCAGCTAGCAGCGGAAAGGCAGCAAACGCAATCGCATCCGACGGGCGGAGAAATACAGTACCTGGTTTGATAGGGCGGAATAAGCAAGCGCCGGCCCTGGCCTGACCTGACCTGAGTTACCTACACTCTGTTTAGATGATTCTGTTGGTGTTCGCTATGACGAAGGATTGCTTATTTCGTGCTAGGCTTGCGAGCGAATGAGTCGATCCAACATGACAAGTCAACGCCAACGCGAAAGGTTCTGTCTGGGGTTGTTTCATACCGATCGAACGGCTAGCACATGACGGCAAGGCGCTGCTGCCATTCGACCAGCCCTGGCCCTCCGTATATAGCCAAATATCGTTCTCCTCAGCAGAGATGTCTCATGTGCTGTCAGTGGTCCCCCTTCCTTACGGATCCTGGGGAACGCGGAGGATCTGCGCGACAGCATGCCTCGTCCCTTGGGTGCGATTTGCTTGGACATGTCTCATTATAGCAGTATCTGGGGTGGAAAGAATAAGCAAGCAGCGGTAAACGATGATAGGCGCAGATTGAGATGACACGATGTAGGCAGGCGGGCAGACAGGCATGGGATGAGTTGTGTTGTGCGCTGGCTGGACACCGGCTGTTGCTGCGGATGATGTGGGATGAATTTGTTTTTTGCTATTTGCGAAACTACCTGTTGCGCGCCCAATGGCAGGACTACTGTGCCTTTCGCGTGATCAGGAACGAGTGAGGCGCGCGCGTGGGCTGGTCGATAGTCGACCTGTCGCGCACCCCATGCCGTCTGCAGACAGAACGGGCAGCCGGACAAAGAAAGAGACACAGCAAAGCAACTCGTGCTCCTCGCGACGTCCGTTTGCGCCTCTCTGTGCGAGCTGGGCTCGTGGGCCGGGTGTGTTGGTGTTCTCGCCTCGCCTCGGCTGATATGCATTCTCGTGTCATTTGGCTCAGACCGAAAGGAAATAATTACACCGAGGAAGCAGCTGGCGCTCGTCGCGCGCACATGACAGTTCCTCTCACTCCAAGGCTCAAACCACTCGGACGATCACCACATCAAACCAAGATTACGTGCGGCACCGAAGGTTTCTCGCGCGACTGGCCTGCCTCTGTGCGCGAGACTTTGCGGGCGCCCAGCCACGTGCAGGGCAGAAGAAATGCGAGAGAGGCCGCGAATCCGCCGCGCAGGGAAAACTGGTAAGCTCCCGCGGGCGTTACCGTCGTCGTTTGAGAAGAGTGTTTGGTAGAGAGGAGGAAGCACGGGCGAAAAGCAAGGCGGGCGGCTTTTTCGACTCCTTCTGCAGGCTACACCCGGCTGATGTTACAGATCGTGGCGCAACCGCCAGCGCGGCGGGCGGGCGTGGGCAGATGACTTGGTTTGCAAGTGAGGAGAAGGGAGTAGTAGAGAGTTGCCAGCGAAACAGCGCCCAAAAGGCGGCGTCCGGCTGACGAGCAAAAAGTGCCATCTATTACTACATACCGCAGCAGGTACAGCGCGCTGCACGACGCTGACGAGAAAAGTAAGGGTACCTTCAATAATAGCATTGGCAGGTGAGGCAGGTCAGCATGTCATGTACCGCTACAGGCGCTCTGCCGGCAAGGAGCGGTGGCGCGGTGTCGTGACAGGTCTGCGGTTGCTAGGAGTCGCCCAGGAGAAGACGGTGTGTGGCACCAGAGCCAGAAGTGTAGCATTTCACCGGGTGGAAGGGCGGGTATGCGATCCTAGAAGCCGTGCTTGTGTGCGGCAGCCAGACAGGAAGCGGTGGACACCACAGCGCACGGGTACGGATCGAGGAGATGGAAGGGTTCTGGAAAGCAGCGTTTGCGACTGAATTCATCTAGCGGTGCCCCGGGGTTGAGAGTCCACCACGACGTAGCCGTGCAGGCGCTTTGACGAGTGAGAGGGCCCGCGAAGGGCTTGGACTCGTGGAGGAAAAGCAGGGGAGGCTCTCTTCGAGCACTGGCGCCGCAGTAGCAGCGGTTGGGGTGGTTGCGATATCACAAGCGGATCCGGTGACGAGGGCTCGACTCCACGCTGGACGGGCAAAACCGAGCAGTCGTGGTCAGCAGTGACGGCAGCACGGTGATGATGAGAGTAGCACGATGGAGGTGAGCAGTAGTTGGGAGGGAAGCTACAGTAGCACGATCTGGATGAGGCATGGCTCTGTCGGCGGGGACGATAGCAGCAGTCAGAGGATGATGGCATGCATGTTTAGTAGTATTAGGTTGTCTCGACTGACTGTATCGACGGGCGGACGAGACGAGACGGGAGAAAACACGGAGAATAGCAGCAGCAGCAGTAAGGTATTCAGGCAATCTGTCGGTCAGCGTCAGGCATTGAGTGCGGCGATCGTCCGACGGGACGGTATCAGACATGACTAGAGGGCGGTGTTTGTGCTCTGGGGGAGCGGGAGGCGAAACAACGGGCTCGTGGCGAGAATCAGGGGAGCGGTTCTTGGGCAGGATGACGGTCTAGAGACTGCTGGCGGTAGGAGGTACATCGAGGGGAGAGTCATGGGTGGTAGAGTCTAGAGGAGACACGATCGATGGATCTTGGAGAAGGAGGAGTGGGAGTGGGAGGAGGTGTGATGTAGTAGGAGGTGCCCAAGTGTCTGAGTGTCTCTCTCTGGGCCGGGTGTTTGTGATCGGCAGACAGACAGACAGGCAGGCAGGCAGATGAGCAGCAGCAGGTGCAGGCATAGGCTCATAGCAGCATGGCGTGCCCTGCGTGCGTTGTGTATTATACCGCAGACTACCGAACCGAGGAGCGAGTGCATTGCCGGTGCAGTGGCGCGGCGGACTAGTCGAAGCAAGCGTGGATGCCGGGCTAGCTCCGTCTGGGATGCACGAGATGGCGCCGAAAGGCTTAGGACGCATCCGGCGGCGCGTGAGGCCCAGCTGACTTGCTTGCGAGCGAGACTTGCACTGGCGCGAGGTACTCAAAACCAAGCGACCGCCGCCCGCGCTTGAAAGCACCCGACTCCCACGCTCCACTCCCACACACACTTACGGCCACGCCTCGCCCACTCCCGTACACATACTACTTCTACTACTACTACTACTACCCATATCAACCGACAACTCCTCATCACTCACGACTACTGCCAACACAAACACAACAACCACTTATTCCCCGCCTTCAGCCTATGGCCTTGCAATCCCACCCGGATATATCGCCAATCATCGCCCGATCCTCGCGCTGACGTAACAATTGCCCACCGCCAACCCAACTCAATAACCGCTCGTCCGCGTATACACCAAAACACCAGCCGTCTCGCCACACACGGCACCCATTTCACCTCCTCTCCACTCCACCAATACCACCGCCATCATGCCTTTCAGACCGGAGCACTCGCTATTACGCGTTGAAGTGCCCGCCTTGCACACAATCGACACCCGCAGCGTCGAGAACCTCTTTGGCATGGTAAGTCCCTACCCGCGCTCCCGGAAACTTCCTCCACTCCACGCGCAGATCCGTGCCTGACTCTTTCCTCCTCCCCACAGTGGTCACTCTTCTCTAAAACCTCCCACGCAATGGAAGACGGCAAGCGACTTGAGAACCTTAGTTGGCGTCTTTGGAATCGCGAAACCTTCTGCTGTGCGCAACCCGAACCCAGCCCACGACGCCTGACCCCACCCGCCTCGTATAAGCCGCGCGCGGCAACCGGCGACATTCCAGTGCCCGAACTGTCTTCCAGCCTCGATTCCGCCGTGTCGGACGAGCTCGAGGACGCCACCTGCGCGCCATCGACCCGCCCAGAACTCACCCGCCACCTCTCGACTGAGAGCAGGAACGTCGCCCGTGAGAAGCACATCACACCCGTCGACCTCGAGAAGATTGTCATCTCGATCAAGGAAAGCCAGCACCTCGAGCGTATCGAATTTGCCATGCCCGCATCGTCATTCAAGCCAGAGCCCGTGGCCGTGTCACCCGTCGTCCAGGACTTCTCCAAATTCACATTTGACCAGCCGGAAACCACCACCAAATCGAGCGAGCCCGTCGCACCCAAGGAGCCTAAGGAGCCAGCTGCACCAATCACCATCGCTCCCACTACCGCCTTACCTATCTCTTCCACCTCCACTCTCAACACACACAACTCTCACATGTCACATGACAGGTCTGGCTCACAAGAGAGCTCCTCTACTGAAATGAGCACACACAGCATCGTGCGCGGCTTCAAGCCAGGTGGCGCCACCTCCTCGTACCGCTCACAAACAAATCTCGTCTCCCAGCCTACACCAATCTTGAAGACTTCGCCCAAATACCAGCCGTCACAACCGAAGAAGAAGGGTGGCGCCATGTTCACCATTGGTACCTCATCTGGCGAAGACGAAAGCTCGCTTGATAGCCACATGTACAAGAGCTCCTTGTCGGAGAGCCTGAAGAACCGCGAAAGCAAGAAACAGACTTCCTTCAAGGACGAGGTCGCCATCGGCAGAGCAGCATCACGACACAGCCCGGTCTTCGAGTCTGACGATGAAGATGAAGAGATCTCAGAGAGCGCGATCGATGATGATGACGACTCTTCGGACTGGGAAGACTCTGACGACAACAGTGGCCCTTCTTCGGTCAACGAGCGCGAAACCCTCTTCCAGCGTGTTGACTCACAAGCAAACCTGACTTCAAGGCGTTCCATGCTCACAACACTCATGCACGAACCCGACCGTGCAAAGGCGATGGCCAACGAAGCCTCCCGCTCCGTTCCGGCGTTCAGACGCTCACGCAACACTACTCCCAATGGACCATCCGTGGCAGGCTCACCTGTGCCTAGCATGCAGCTCCAGGCACCCATCCAGGAGGGATCCCGCTCGAAGCCCATCATCATGACTACTTCGAACACCATGCCCAACCAGCAACTTGCTCTTTCGCCACGGACGACTCGCCGCAACATGCTATCCACCGAGCTTACAGAGTCACTAAGGAAGAATCTTCTTTGGGAACGCCAACACAGGAGCACCGGAAACTTGACTGCGCTGAAGAGGAGACACACTTCAGCTGATGTTAAGAACCTCAAGCAGCAACCCGAGCCTGCTCCTGTGTTTTCCCACAAAGACGGCGCTGCAAAGAACTTCAACAACGATTTCTTCAACGCCGGTCTACAAGAATACCACGCCAAAGGCTGGTGAATTATCGGACAGCACGATCTTGAGAGACTGTCCATGTTTATTACTTTTTGCTTTATTTGCTGCGTTCTTAGCGACTTGTTTTGATTGTTTCCTCGACATAGCGGAGGGCGTTTTTTCTTACCCTGCATTCACACAAAGGATGGGCATAGCATCCTCACGGACTACGGACACAGGCGTATTCATAAAGCCTACGGCAGAGACAGGATGGGAAAGGGATATCACTCTTGCAAAAAAGGAAAAGAGGTCGAGTCCTCTGGTTGAACTTGATGTGTGTTTTTTTTTGATCTCTGAACTCGTCTTTTTGGCCTTGTTCATTTTCTCTTATTTTTTGCTTTTCAAAGATACCAGCATCGGCAGCCATCAACCAAGCGCACAATCCTACCATAAACAGCTACTACTCTATCAAACCTATCGTTTCTTACCACGGACGCTTACTCACGGCCCTTTTTCCTTCAAATTCCCCATTTACCAACCCGCTTTTCGAGTCAGCAAAAGCAAGGCCTGGCCATTATCGTCTTACACGCTACTTTTGCAGACCAGAATCCACCCTTCTTCTTCCGATACCCGTCCAAACCCGCAATGCTCCGAGATGGCACCGCACACGTGCGACGAACGGGAGGGGAATGGAGCCTCGGAGCCTGGCTAACATGAAATGGATACCACGGTTACTATGACGGATGTATCGTGCGCGCCCAACAAAGGAGAAGGCTCCTGTGGTTGTTGCAATATCAGCTGGCTAAGTTGTCGGTTGGGCGTTGCTGTTGGTGTTGGTTACGAACTTTACGACGAACATGGACTTTAAGAAGATCCGCGCGCGGCTCCTCTTGCGCTTGGAGTCTTCTCCACTTTTGAGTGTGGTTGGGTGGCGATGGGGACTGGTGGTATTACTCTTCGTGTTTTGTTGTGGATGAGTAGGTACATGTAGGAGCGGAGAGCTAGATGTGGAGATGCTATAGGAGAATGAGGGCCTGGAAGCTTGTGTTGCGAATTCACGATTCACGATAACACGATGATACTGAGCGCTGGCCATGAGCTCGATACTATTATTGTATATATGTTCTACGACGACATAGCAAGACGCAAATGATCAATCAATCGTTGGTGATAAGTCGAGGAGTTGTTCCCCTCTCATGGCAAATTTCACGTGCAATTGCCATTTGCGTCGCATCGCGAAACCCTCAACAATTCGCACGTGAAAGCGAGCCCGAATCTCACTACGTGTTAAACCTTCACGTGTTTCTGTCACGAGCCATAGACGACGTCCCTCGATCGCACGTGAACGCTGACGACGACGATCAAACATTCGAACAACACATACATACAGACACAAAATCTGCTGGCAAACATTTGCCAACCTGACATGTCCCACTTGCCCATCATCCATCCTCCAGCCAAAAAGAAAGGTTCCAGACCGCCATTCTCCACGAAATCAAAGAGTCATCTGTCCTTGCGAAAGGGCTGCGCCCGCTGCGCTGGCGTTGACCGGGGCGTGCATAAGGCCGCATGCTTGCTGCATCTGCTTGATGTACGCATGCAAGTCTGCATGCACGATGCACGCCTCGAGAGGCAGGAAGGCGCAGGGTAAAGAAACCAAGTTGCGCGCGCGTTACGCCGTGATTTGGTTTGTACCTTTGTACCGCTGCTGGACGAACGAGTGACATGTTGGGTGCCGTCCACCGGTTGCGATCCTACAGATTGAACAGCTGGATGCGTGCATATGCACTTTCCTGTGCATGTGGATCGTGGAAGGCGCATGTATATATACGCGAGATGCAGGTTTTGACGTGGTGGAGAGGGAGGAGTTGGAGACTTTAAAATGCCAGGCCTCGTGGGCGGTACAGTGGTACCTGGTTCTCCCCTCTGGCTTCTCGAGGCGCGTCTACATGTACATCTCGGAGGCCTGACCGCGCGTGTGTACACACCTGGCAGTTTACTTGACGGTGTGCGCTGGACTGTCCTTGTGTCCGACGTCTTTTTACCCGGCTGCGGTGCGGTGCCCGACTCCTGCACGGTACATTGTTGAGCACTATACAGTACCGTTACATGTACATGCATTTAGTTGCGGGCCTTGCGACAATAACAACGGCTTCTCCGGCAACGACATGGGCAAATATTAATGATGCGGTCCGAGGGTCCCCAGCGTGTTGGGACGCCCTACGAGGATCACAACATGAACCCTTTTCACGTGCCTCGCCCTTGACCAGTTCACGTGCCATGACCCGCTCTTGGGCCTCAATCGTCAAAAGAAATGAATCCACATCTCCCCCTCCTGAGCGCGAGACCGCGAAATCGAGACGACGATGCGGGAACAACGAACGCTCGAGCGGTCTCCATAATTTTTTTCTGATCCATTATTCCCCAACGATTGCCGTGCGGGCATCAACGAGGGCTGGGACTGCGAAAACGCACAGATTGCTCGACAGCCTTTGTACAGCCGAGTGCACATGATACCTTCGGAAGGACACTTTTTTCTTACTTTGTTTTGGTAAAACGCACACGCGAACGTTCCGACGGACAAGCTGTCACCGCAACTGTCAACAGAGTTTGGGTTGAAGAAGGTTTTGTTCGGCGCACCGTTCGGGGCTCCGCTAGAACCAAAAAGCTCTGAGTTCAGCGTGCTTTCTTGCAAGGGTGCCTGCTACGGGTTACTGCATTAGTCTACAAACATTTTGGCTTCAACTACTGCTGTGTGTTGTGCATTCTTGCTTTGGGACAAGGTTCTGCTTCGGCGCAATTATATCATTTCAAGATCATTCGCGGGTTTTGCTCGAAGGACGCTAGAAGGATGTACATGTGCATCTGTACATCATCGGAACCGACGAAAGGGGATCGATGTGTGCGCGCGTCATCTCTTGCTTGTAAGAGCAACCCCAGTCTTTCGCTCTGTCTGCTTTGGGTCGTTTTAGTTGGATCGTTTTGTGGTTGTTGTGGATGAACCACATGTAACTTGCGGTTGCGTTCGCTAGCGTAGGGCTTGACTGTGGATCGTAGTGATGATGATATCTCCTGCTTCGAGCCTTTGTGTTTGCTGCAAGGGAGTGGATCACATTGTCAATGTTGACGATCGCATCTCGAAGCTGAGGAGTTCGCAGTACTACGTACGTGAATCGAACCGTGTAAAGCATTCTTCGCAGACTTGATTGCGTGCTTCTATCAACTGCAGGTCATGACGGCCTACGAGGTAGCGTGAGATATAGACATTCATCTGGAACAGGCCCGCTTTATGTGCACTCGGAACAACAAGTAACGTGCTTGAAAGTCCCCGGTCCACGCCTTCGGTCCTTCATGAGCAACGCATGAGCTCTCTGAGTCGAACCGCGATCGGACGCGGATTCCGTGTCGATGCAGACAGATTTCCAGCTCACCGATACACCGACGACTGCTATGTGCATCGGCAATGTCGCAACAAGCTCATTCAGCCGTGAGGCTCCGGACTCGAGCCGGTGGACAGAGGAACAGGATGTACGGCAACACGACGCGGATTCCGTGTCGATACAAACAGACTTCCAGCTCACCAATGCACCGACGACTGCTGCATACATAGTCAATGCTGCGGACTTCGGCCAGCCAAAAGATGATCGTGGCTTGTGTCAACTTGGAGATAACCACTTCGTGCCAGGCTCTGTCTACAGAGCGGAGACTGGCAGGGAGCTGGGGCCAGGAAACGAGTACACCGACAGCTCAGACGACTGACGGAGACGACGAACCGAGCGGTTTCCCAGCAGCGTTGCGTGAGCTGATTCGATTGCAACCTTTGCAGCTTTGCAACCAGGCAGATTCAAGCCAGGGCAGCGCCGAGAAAGGTGGTGATCAAGGTCCACGCAACACACCAAGCCCTGTGTTCTCTCCGCTTGGGAGTGAGTCTCCATCCCACTGCGGCACCGAGGGAAACGTGCCAGAGACAGGGGAGCAAGGTACACCCACTGATGGTCAAGCTCGTCTACCCATGCCAGACACGCGCGACAACCGAATCCCGCCGGTTACAGCAGAGAGGCATGGGGGAGAGTCTCGAGACTCACCAACAATGAGGCAAAGCCAACAGGCAATAGAAGCATCGATACGCGAGAAAATCCAAGGGTTTTTCAGGATCCAATCCGCCACGCCATTTTTCTTGAGAGCGCCTGCCGATGAGGAGAATATGGAGAAAGCAGCTCAGTTGCAGAGCAAGGGCGAGGAGACAGGAAGGCAACGGTAAAGGTTTCGAGGAAGCGCAAGAGCGAGGAGGACGCTATTGCTCGTGAGCACAAGAGTGTGAAGGCTTCAATGAGCGGTACGGTTTTACGACACGCCGATTCAGCTGCTGACCTTCGATGATGAAATGGCACTCGCCACCCACACGAGTACATGCAGTACCACGCAACAATCCGACAGCAACCCGCCTGCAAGAACTTGCCCACGATGTAAGTGGGTGTTCACCCGTACAGATACTTGTACGGAGCGTAAGTGGAGTTGTGTGGCTGAAGTGCCAGGGCAAGGAACGCTGGTACACAGGTGCGTAGTGTACAAGAAGGCATCTGAGAAGCGCAATCTTTCCCGCAAGCACATCAAAGCATGCACCAGTACACACCAAGACACCGGGAGAAACGCAGCAGTGGCAGCTGAAGACAGTTCGAATCACCAACTCCACGAAGATGACAACGAAACAACGGAAGGCAGCTCTCAAAATGACACGCTTCGAACGTCAACAGCTCCGTCGGCGGAAGTGGTCGATTCCAAGCCACCAGAGGAGGATTACGATGAGGGCGGGTGAGGTATAGACATTGATCCAGAAGCTTCAGGCTCGCTTTCTATGCACTTACAACAACCAGTAAAGTGCCTGGAAATCGCAAATTCACGCCTTGGGTTCCTGTTAAGCAACGCATGAGCTCTCAGAGTTGAACAGCGATCGTCTTTTAATGGAAGCCAAGCGCAGACGTTCATAGAAAGATGTTATAGCATAGAGTGTAAGTACGTGCCGTGATCGCTGAGCGAGGATGTTCATGAGTGCGGTTACATGTTTATTGACCACCCCAATTCTGGAAGACATTTGAACAGGCGGTGTCAGTGATCGACGATCGAAGCAACACTGCGCTAGCCTAGTAATCTGTCTGTAGCTGGTCCATTGAACTTCTCTCTCCCTTTCCTTGCCGTCAACCAGCTTATTGACAGGATTACTATCGTTCACGACGCCTTTGCACGGGGTCTCCCACAAGCGGTCATGCTTGGTGCTATGGGAGCGCATAGTCTACCTAGAGACATTGCCTGTTGTGCGATGATATTGCGGTGCGAACCTTTCGACAATGAACCATGGTACTCCTCGCAAAAACATGTACCCTTTTGAAACACCATCTCAGATGGAGTGGGCTACTACAGCTGCTCCCATCGGATGGGAAAGGGTCATGATGGCCTGCACTCGTTGCGAAACAGCATTGCTGACCTTGAGATGCAACTCAAAGCCTTTTCCAAGTGACCGGAGACGATGTGTCATCAACGTGCAACAATCGCCTCCAATTGCTCCGCCAAAACCTCCAGCAACGTCTCTCCTCCAACCCTACTGACGTTCCTCACGCCAGCTGCAAGGAAGCTCACCGTGCTCTGGAGTTCTTTTTGCAGCCGTCGAAGGGCTCTGTCAGCTCTAAGATGCGAGTCTGAATCCAACTCTTCGTTCATCAAAGCGTCCCACATAGGCCCAAACTGCTCGCAAAGTACGAGGCCAGAGACCATCGCTTCGCGGACAGGGCTGAGATTCGCGGAGAGTAGGAGGGCTGTCTCGAGTCGCTTCCTATGCGCTGCGTACACGCCGACCATGGCGTCGATACTGTTGGCCTCGAGCATCGCGGCGCGGAGTTGGGAATGGAGGATGCGTGCCACTGTGGTAATATGCGTGCGAAGCGCGGTTGTGAACACAATGAAGCTCTGGCGGATGTGGAAGACCCTGCTGTGGATGGTCTTACCAGGGGCCCAGTGTAATGCGCGGAGGTTGAAGGCTCGAGATTGCAGAATGTGGTAAGCATACGAGACCTGGAGGAGAAGAGCGAATGCTTTGGCGTGTGATTGTGGTGTTGCTTCGCGGGTGATGTTTTGCAAAGGCCAGGTAATGTGGTAAGTGATGTTGAAGGCTCGTAGCGCTTGGACAGCATTGCTGGGCTTCGAGTCCACGTCCGTTGTAACGAGCAGAGACTCCATGTCGACAGAAGGGTTTTCTCCGAGCGTCTCCTTCACCAATTCGGTGAGCAAGAAGCTGTTGTTCCAACTCGCAGGGGCGCGACGGATACGGTCAAAGAGACTTTCCGCAAAACTTTGGAATAGGGTACCATTTGCTGAGAAGTAGATCGAGTCTATGGCTGTCAAAAACTCGAGCAGTCCGTGATCTCGTAGCAGAGACATTTTCAAGTTAGGGGTAACATCGGTGCTGATGCTCTTGACCCAATCTTGCAAGGTATCGTTGAACAGGTCCGCAAAGGGCATTAACGAACAATCTTGAAGATGTGTGCGCATCAAGCTGAAATCGAGCGGTTGAATTGTACGAGCATTGTCAGTGGGCTCCCCGGATGTCTGTATCAGCTGGTCCAGAAACATCTTTGCTTTTCCCAAGGCAAATATCTCAGCTGCACAACTCTGCATGAACCGAGGAATGTTGATTGTTCCATCTTCCGAGCGTCGCAGCACATACTTGGAGTGCCAAAGGTCTCCTAGGCTGCACGCAGCGTCAGACTCGGCCACAAAGAAATCGTGGTGACCTCCTGCGATAGCCCCACTCGAGACCCACGTAGCCACAGGTCTCAAGTATGTTTGCGTTGCTCTGTAGAGCATTGAACTGAGCATGTCGAAACACTCGTCATCTCCAGCAAGCTGTGATGTGCAGACGCAGTCATAAAGCTCATCAAAGAGAGCGAATGGTAGATGTGGCGATGAGCGAGCGATAATTGCAAAGAGCTGGGTCAGGTGCCGTGTCAGACGTTGCGATTCGGACAGCACTTCTATTGAGCTGACCACCGTGTCGATGGCGCTTCCAACATAGCATTCCTCCAGTTTCGACAGCTGGCTGCTTAAATCCACCAACCATCCTTCGGTCACAGCTTGGCATGTGTTCACGTATGGACGAGCTTGTTTGCTTTGCACCCATCGTCTGAGATGCTGCAACTGGGTTCCGAGAGTGGCAAACTGAGTCAGCGAGTCAAGGACAACTCTCCGCGAGACACCATTGATATTTGCATCTGTTCTTGCTTGCACAACTCCTTTGCTGATGTCCAAGGCGTAGATGTTTGTAGGCAGACCACGGAGCATACTCAGAGATTCGCGCACGACTGTCAGTTCAGTCACGCTGAGAGTCGTGCCTTCAGAGACCTGCGGAGAGCGCTTGACCAAGTCCAGTTGTTGGTAGTCCGGTTGCGTCACATATAGGCTTGCCACAGTTTCAGCGTTGTCTTCAGCGGCGGAAGTTGCTTGTGTGGTTATCGTTGGCTCCGATTTGATATCGTCGTCGGCATATCGAGTCTCATCACCACTCGAATGGTAGCCTCTTTCAATATCGTCCCAGAGACCTGGCTCATCGAGAGGATCGTCTGTGATAATCTCTTCCCACGTCAACTGCTCGTCAGGGTGCTCCGCAGCATACAAGGTGGTCAAAGCGTCGGGTGCTGTCTTTTCTACAGGCCGATCTGACAGTGAAAGAAACAGCTCCAAGATCTCGGGCAGCCATTTGCTCCTGGTGGGCAGTTCTTCCAGCCGTTGTTGCAATGCGTCTGACAGATCGTCACGGTTCAACACGGCAAACTTCTCGACAAGACCGTCCAACCTGGACTTGACTTCGAATTGGTTCGTGCGTGCATGACTGGCATCTCGCAAGCCTCTCGAGACAGCAGTTCTGGTTCGCGCTATGATCGGGTCATTTCTGTCGACTTTGAGAATGCTCTGGACCAGGTTGTCGGCAATTTCGCTGATTCTTGCGGCGTGAGCCATATCGTGTATTTCATGCCATGTCCAGGGGGTATAAGCGCAGCTTAAATGGCCAGGCTATGTTCGCAGTGCCTTTTCGTGTTGGATGTCAATCGGCAGTCTGCACGTCAAATGGCAAGCAATGGTTTCCGCGTGTTTCAAGCGCGTTGCTGAACTCCACAGCGAAACAAGCTTTCAGGGCTCTGAAGTGTGGCGTTCTCGAAGCCACGAAGCCGCGCCATCTGATGCTGCTGGAGAGCGCAAGTCGCAAGTCGGGGGTCTACGTCGTCGCCTGGCGGTGGATGGCCAACATTTGGCTACTGTAAGATATTGTATTATACCACCACTGCAACCTGCGCATACCGCTCCACCAGGCGCACTCACTGCCCCTTGTCGCCCTCAGCAGTCTGAGAATCATGCGCTGAGCGCATACCACCCGCTACCACTCAACCATCACTTACATCACTCCACCACCATGGCGATAGCGAAGCCTATCCGCTTCATGGCGGGAGCCACCATGTTGCTCTTCGTCTTCCTGCTGTACACCATGATGAGCTCGCCGGCCTCGATCGACGGTCTTGTGGGTCCTAATGAGGCCCAGAAGAAGGACGACATGCTCCGCGATCCCAATCTCGACGGTACGAACCTTCTGAGCGAATATAGCTTTCAATTCCCATTCTGACTTCCGCACAGAGACCGACGAGCCTGCTGGACTTCTGCACCGTGTTGACGGAAACAACTACGATGTCGACAACCCCAACAGCGACCGCATCAATGCGACATTACTATCGCTCGTCCGCAACCAGGAGCTTGGCCAACTCGTTCAGTCTATGAAGGATCTCGAGCGGACATGGAACCACAAATTCAACTACCCATGGACCTTCATCAACGACGTCCCATTCACGGAGGAATTCAAGAGGGAGACCAGAAAGCACACAAAAGCTGAGATCAAGTACGAGATCATCCCGAAAGAACACTGGGACATTCCGAGCTGGATCAACAAGGACATGATGAAGGAGAGCGCAAAGCTACTAGAGGAGCAAAACGTGCAATACGCGAGCTTGCAGAGCTACCACCAAATGTGTCGCTGGAACAGCGGCTTGTTCTACAAGCACCCCGCTCTGCTCGACATGCAGTACTACTGGCGTGTGGAGCCTAATGTGCACTTCTTCTGCGATGTCGATTACGATGTCTTCCGCTACATGCGTGACAACAACAAGACGTACGGCTTCACGGTCAACCTTTACGACAGCCCTGAGTCGATTTCTGGACTGTGGCCCGAGACGATCAAGTTCCTGGCGGAGAACAAGCACAAGCAGGCCCAGCCGAACGCCATGAAGTGGTTGACAGACAAGGACAGGAGACCAGACCACAACCGCAAGGCAAACGGCTACTCGACCTGCCATTTCTGGAGCAACTTTGAGATTGCCGACATGAGCTTCTGGCGTTCGCCAGAATACGAGGCATACTTCGAGCACCTGGATCGCGCTGGAGGATTCTTCTACGAGCGCTGGGGCGATGCGCCTGTGCACAGCATTGGTTTGGGTCTGTTTGCGGATCCCGAGAAGATTCATTGGTGAGTTCTGGTCATGATACATAATCGCCTGCACGCAAGCTAACACCATCCAGGTTCAAGGATATCGGCTACCAGCACATTCCGTTCTTCAATTGCCCCAACTCGCCCAAGTGTAAGGGCTGCACCAAGGGTCGCTTCACTGACGGAGAGGCTTGGTTGAACCGCGAAGATTGCCGCCCCAACTGGTTCAAGTACGTGGGCAATGAATGGGCGCCCAAGGTTGCAGACGCTGCTGCATAAACGGAGCGATTACAGAGCATCTTTGATTGAACCGATGAATCATCTCCCGCAGATGGATTGAAACATCACCGCCGCGTCTCAATTTCTCTTGCACTGCGGTCTTCAAATCGAAGATCAACAATCGAGACAACACGTACAGCCATCCATGCGGACAGCAAGAAAGGCATGTGTAGCAGCCTGCACCGAGCTGAAGCTCATATTCGAAAAATGACCAGACTTATGAATGTAAATATCCAGGCGCAAGTGGCCAATGCGATGCAAAAGGGGGTTGGCAAAAGGCGCAGGGCGTGGCGGCTAGGTAGTGTCACATATGTATTTGTGTGTGAGAAAAGCGGCGTACACGTGAAACGAGGAAGCAATCTTTTGCAAGGAGTTCAATAATTCTACAATCGGATGCATTGCTTGTAACCGGCGCACGATCCAGATAATTGTCATGCATGTCGATTGGTGTTCAGAGGATGTGCGGCTGACTTCAGAGCTGAATCTAACTTTCGTTCATCTTTCTGTGGCTGAGCGATCTGCGAGATGGGGAAGGAGGGGACATTGCTTATCTGTGAGGAGTGAACAGTCGTATAAGAGCGAGTATGCAACATACGGCCAGAGGCGTGCCATATGAGAACGCTAACAACAGCAATGCCACCCACTCTAGTCCTTGTCCACGGCGCGTGGCACAGCCCCAAGCATTTCGAACCTTTGATCGAGATTCTTACCTCGCATGGCTACAAGTGCATCGCCGTGGACTGCCCTTCGACAAACGACACGCATACGCTGAGCACTTTCGAAGACGACTGCGAAGCTGTTCATGCCGCTGTCCTGCAAGAACTCGAACCTGCCGACGTGCTGGTCGTCCCGCACTCTTACGGCGGTACTGTCTCTACCAATGCCCTCCAAGGTCTCTCATCCGTCTCTCGGTCAGCTTCTGGACATGCTACTTCTGTGGTCGGCATCGCCTACATGTGCGCCGCAGTGCTGCCACCGGGCATCGCATTCCTCGAACCTTTTGGAGGAAAGGCGTTGCCGATTCACGATCTCAGTGCTAACGATGGGCTCGTGAGAGTTGGGCCACCGGGGCCACAACATTACTTCTACAACGATCTATCCGACTCTGAGGCGGCGCACTGGGCTTCGGTGCTACGGCCGCAGTCGTGGGTTGCCGTTACAAATTGCGTTGGCAAAGCCGAGGCGTACGTGGAGATTCCTGCACACTACCTGTTCTGCACAAAGGATCAGGCTATTCCGATCGAGGGCCAGAGGGCTATGGTTGTGCAGGCGGAGGCGAGGAGTGGGAAGAAGTTCAGAACGGAGGAATTGGATTGCGCGCATTCGCCGTTCTTGAGCGTGACTGAGAAGACGGTAGAGTTTGTGAGGCGGAGTGCTGGCGAGGCGTGTTGAGTGGTTCTCGATAGTTGGGTTGTTTGCCACCGAGTGCGAGGTTTTGCCTTGGTGCATAAAGATTGACCAATGACTTGGTTACATGAATCAATAGAAGATGTCCTCGGTCAAGTCCTTGCCAATATCCTCGTGCACCGCCACCATCCACATGTACTCGGCACCGCCTTACCCGCGCGGCTCGCAGCTTCAGCCACAGTCGATGACGTCGGTTCGCGATTGCAAACGCGCCCGGGCTGAAGTGGTATAGTTGAGCTATGCTGTGCCATGTCTTTCCATGAAACCAAAACTATAATAACCGCCTGTGTATCGTTCTACCAAACCCATCTCTTCCAAACAAACAACCACCACACGCGACAGCTTCCGACATAGCGCGTCCCAAGCAATCTGACCCTCAAGACCCACCCTCAACAACGCCATACGACATCGACGACATGATCTCAGCAATTATCCTTGTCCTCATCACCTTCTTCTGTACGTCTCTCACCCCATAACGCCAGCTTCGAAGCCCAAGCTAATACCCACCTTCTCACAGTCCCACCCATCGGCGTCTACGTCGTCGCAGGCTGCGGCGCCGACCTTCTCATCAATATCTGCCTCACTATTCTCGGCGTATTACCCGGGCATATCCACGCCTTCTACGTTCTATACGTTTATTACAACAAGAAAGAACAAGCTTCGGAGGGCTTCTACGACAGCCGACCGGCGCCAGGCGTCTACAGCGATAACGTTCAGACCGGAGGCCAAGGATACGGCACTATGGGACCGACGAGGTAGAGATAGGAGGTGAACTAGTGGCAGGAAGGTATGGCAGGTGATGGAATGATGTTCTTGTGCCAGTGTGGATTGAAGAAGGAACATTGATATGATACCCTAGTACGTTGTACGAACAAGAGCTGGTTGGACTATTCAAATTTTGTTGTAATCTTGTTTATCGAGCATCATTCATTAGACGGCGTAGCGTAGCCCTGACGGCATCGATATGCGTGTGGCTCCTCAGAGCTTCGCTTTGACCGCACCTGCGTTCTTGCCCACGAGATCTTCAACCTTTGCGAACTGATAGTAGAATTGCAGACATTCCTTGTTTGCCAGAGTATCAGATGGCTTGATGATCTTGCCCGACACAATTTGCTTGACAGGAAGCTCGACTTTCTTGAGGTTGATCGTTGTCTGTGGCATTGAAAGTCAGTAAACAGGCCCTCATACTTGTTCAAAGAATAGGTCTTTGGCTCACAGGTATCTCTGGCGTCTCAAAGACGTATTTCGGCACACAACGTCTACCCACATCCTGTGAAATCGCAGTCTTGACCCTGGCGACAAGTTCTTCCGTGAACTTCGCCCCAGGCTTCATGAGCAAGAACAGAAGCACTCTCTCGTCCTCGTCTTCGGGCCTTCTTTGTCCAACGCAGACACTGTCTTGAATCTCGTCAGGGAAGCGTGCATCCAGAACATTGTAGATCTCCGCACTGCCAAAGCGCACTCCAGACGGGTTGAGCACACCGTCCGCTCGGCCGTGAAGATTGACTTGCTTCGTGACTGGATGGATGCTGATGAAGTCGCCGTGGGCCCAAACCGAAGGATTCTGGAAGCGCGCGAAATAAGCGCCAAAGTATTTCGGACCAATACTGACTTTGGCATTGGAATCTGCCTCGTCGTTCCAGAAGCGCACAGGCATGGTAGGGAAAGCATTAGTGCAGACGAGCTCGCCTGCTTCTCCCAGAGGCACGGCTTTGCCAGGCTCGCCGTCCAAGATATCGGGTGAATATGCTTGGACGTCCATGCCCAGCGCTGCTGTCTGGCACCCACCTGCGTACAGCGGCTTCAGCGGCGTGTCCATGGTCAGACACGCTGCGAGGTCTGTGCCGCCGCTGATGTTGCAGAGGTGGACGTGAGCAGGGAACGCTTCTGAGTAGAACTGGTGGAACTGCGGTTCAGACAGCACCATTCCTGTGCTTGCCACGCGGCGGAGGGCACTCAAATTGGCGACTTCGCGAGGGTAGATGGGAGGGTGTGCGGTGGCTAGGGTCTGCATGTATCTGGGCGAGGTGCCGAAGTCGGTCACACGTTGGGTCTCTAGTAGACGAAGAAAGACTTTTGGTTCGGGCTGGAAGGGCGAGCCGTCGTAGAGCACTGCGCGGCTGCCGTGGATCATGCTGCTGCAGCTTACGAGATACATGATCCAGCCGGTGGTGGTGTACTGTAGTACTGTTGATGAAGGGCCCATGTCACGGTGGAGCTTGCCCTCTTTCTTGGTATTGAGAAGGAGCCCTCCGACGCCATGAACAATACATTTGGGCTGTCCTGTGGTTCCAGAAGAGTACACGATGAGGAACGGATCCCCGAAAGCGACTCTCTCGAAAATAAGGTTTGTCTTGCCGCCTGCTGCTTTCAAGAACGTCGATAGCAATTCCGTGCGAGGGACAGAATTGATGTCCTCTGGTTTGTCTTGCCACCTTGGCATACTAACCATTCCTTGGAACTCGGAAATACCACTCATGCCAGCGATGACCTCTTTCATCTTCGGCCTGAGATCCACAGTCTTGCCATTGTACACTGCCCAGTCGTCTGAAAAGATGAACTTCGGCTTGATCTGATGCAGTCTGTCGAGAACACCCTTGGTGCCCATGTCGGTCGAACTGCTGCTGAACAGTCCTCCCAAGGCTGTGACCGCGTAGAAAACGGTAAGAGTGTCGATGGAATTTGAAGCCACTACAGCGACACGATCGCCTTTCCTTACACCGCGAGCTCGCATTGCGTTGGCCAGAATTGCAGTTCTCTGGCGGATCTCTTTCCAGGTACAGTCTCGGATCTCAGTGCAGCCCTCTCTCACTTCCGTACAAGCAACCGCATCGTCTTCCTTGTCGATAGTCGTAGCCCGCGACGGGTCAGACGGGTCCGGCGAGTAGAGGACGTTCTCGGCGAAATTGACTTGCACGCCCTGGAACCATTTGGGAATGGAATCGATGCGAGCAGTCTCGTCGACTACTTTGGTGTAGCTGCCGGAGTGGATCATCGGGAATCGCTGGAAGACTTCTTCCCAGAAGGTCGAGTTCGATTTGATTGACCATTCGTGCAAGTCATCCCAGTTCTTCATTTGGAGGCCATATTTCTCGTTGATGTTCTGGATGAATTTCCAGGCATTGGTGCTTTTGGGATCGGGGTGTTCCCATAGGACGGGTGGCAGAGCGTTCTTGTCGGCCATGTCTGTTCGTTGCTTGTCTATGTGGTAGCAATATCAAAGAAAAAATCTATATGAAGACCCGTAAGCGAGGAGTACTTCGCAAATCATCAGCTACAGTATCAATACTTATCTCAGAGGTGCATTGGCCGGCAACCTCCATCGGAAATAGTGCTAGACCTCCCTCGGTTCAAGTGGAGGGCTGGAGCGGGGACAGAGCTGTTTGCTGTGGATTGCCACGGCTGGCAATAATGCGGATGATGGCACCTTGACCGTAGTACCACTGCTACAGATATTGCGAGCTAATGTGTCCATTTGGAACATAATGATCTCGGTGCAGCGCAATGGCTTTGTGTCGTGCCGATGCTGCCCGGAAGTGATGGGATGGATTAGGAGAAGTCGTAGAAGAACGACTCGGGCCAAACAGCAACACTCGCGCCGCAACAGCTTGCGGAAGAGGTCATCTAGCCGAATCGAAAATACGTGGTGTTGCAGTGTACCTTATCAAAGCGAGGGTATGCTTTTGACCGCGACTGCTACTACGATGCCTTGCACCGCTTCGTCGAAGTCGCCAGTTGCACCATTGCGTCTCACATGTTGGATGCACGTAGACCTGCCAAGAAGCGCATCTAAGTCGCTTCGTCATGTCAATGGGCGATCGAGCAGCAATGATGTCCGTGGAGCACGATTTAACAATGCCCGAGTTGGTACACTGCCATGTGAACGGCAACGGCAACGGCGCACGTCAAATGTCTCAGGTGCAGAACTTTGTGACTAAGGAACCCATACTTGAACAACGCATTTCGCGGTATATACGTATTGATAAATCTGACAAATATGAAAGTACTTAATTTGAAACTACCGTATGATGTTTAGAGATCTCAGATCTCTTCGTAGTCCTTGAAGTTGGCCATGTTCATGGGTTGAAGGATCGCTGCCTCACGACCAGAATGTTTCAGCGAGCAAGACAAGGTCTCGTCGAAGTAGCAACTTCAGGGCCACTGCCCGTTGGCTCTGGCAACCCTCAGTCTGCCAAGTCATGTAGAGACGATATATATGCAATGCCATGGTCGTACGACAGGATCCCCATACAGCTCCACCTTCGCGATACCTCTACCCTCACTTAACTCACATATCCCCTTGTCTCACAACTCTCATAATCCAGGCCCCATCCAACGAAAAGAGCCTTGCGCTTCACACCAACATGGGAATCTCATCGGTAAGTCACAAAAACCCAGCCAGCAAAGCCCAACATCGCTAACCGACAACGATCACAGCTCATGAAGGCGGCTTTCCCCATGGGTTTCATCTCAATGGAGCCAAAGTCGCACAACTCCTCTATATCCAGCAACATGACGCAAAAAGCCCTCAAGCCATCCGGAAACGTCAACCAAGGCAACGATACGTACAAGTTCTACGATGGTGATGGCGGCGATGGATGGCCTAGCATGGACAAATGGGTCGATTTTTACAGCATGTAAGTCAACTGGCAAAATTGTACTGGATGTGAACTCGACTAAAGTACGCTGCAGGTGGGAGGCAAACGAAATGATGATGAACGTTTCCTGCGACGCGCTAGGCTATTATGGTGTTCCTAATCCTTCGCGAGAAGAGCTCGATGGGATTCTGGAGGCGATTTCGGCGGAGTCGAAAGACAGCGGCTTGGATGAGAGATTCCTCCTCGCTATCATGGTGAGTTTTCCGATTATCTCTGTTCTGATGAAAGCGACGCTGACGAGTGTGACGTAGATGCAAGAGTCCAAGGGTTGTGTGCGAGCAAAGTCCACATCGTCGCCAGGAGACTTGATCAGGAATCCTGGTTTGATGCAAGTGAGTATAGCGCAATTCATAGGTTCGTTCTTTTATGATATACTAACCGAGATCTATAACAGACACACAACGGCATTGGCAGCTGCAACGAAGACGGAGCCATGGAGAATCCTTGTCCAGACTCTGAAATCAAACAGATGATCCACGATGGTACTTCCGGTACAGATCATGGTGACGGCTTGAAGCAAGTGTAAGTCAACCACAAGCTCTCTGTATATAAACATCCAAAGCTGACAAACCCCAAACAGACACGGCAAGGCAAAGGGTTCCGACGCAGCACAGTATTACCGCGCATCACGAATGTACAACGGCGGTTCTGTCGATCCTTCCGGCGACCTCGGAAAAGGCTGCTGCACCAAATGCTATGCTTCAGACATCGCCAACCGACTGATGGGCTGGGTGAAAGCGAACCACAACTGCCCTCTCGACGGCGAAACCGGATGGTCGCCTATGGCTCATGTCAACGGCAACGCTGGTTCAAAACCCGACTGGTCATCACCAGACGCTGCGCCTGCCGCGGCTGTTGACCCACAAGCGGGAAAATCGACGCAATGGAACGGCGATGATGGCATGTGGCATGGCAACGAGGGCGCCTGGAACAACGGTCAGTGGGCAGATACGTCGGCGCAGGCTAACACTTGGGCGAAGTCGAAGTAAGGAAGCCTGTTGAGATCGCATTGGTGAGGCCACGTCCTGTCTCTGTTTATTGCAGCGTACTTTTAGCGAATACCTAGCGTGAGATACCACTTGTATTGAATTTGTTATACCCCTTAATATGTACACTTTGTCGTGAGAGCATTAGGGTCTTGAAAGTAGATCACAGGATGGACGGTTCAATTCCCAGGTCCGAATGTACTGTTTGCCTTCTACTGAGCTGGCGATCCGATGGAAGCGCTGTATCTGGTCCCTTTTGGTGGCCGATGGTGAAGCTCCGTGATGTCTCATTATCCCATCTCACTTCTCCCAAAGGCACGGTCCATTGCATCTCCGAGTTCGTTGGCTGTTTTGTCCTGCTCGCGTGATGTCTGTATATCGACTGCCGCCGGGGGGAGATCCATGAGATCGATCTTGCCCCCTTCTTGCCTGTCCTCCGCCTTCTTAGCCGGTTGCAATAGCTTACTCTCACTGTCCAGCCACCCGGGCGCTCTCCGCCTCTTCTCCTGCAATTCTCGATCTTTGATATCCTGCTCCCATTTCTTCATCCTTTCGTGGCCGTCTCGCTGTTGTGATGAGATCTGCTCGAGGAGCGCGCGGTTCTGGTTGATGATGCTGGATGGGTGTGCCGCAAAGCCAGTGGACGACGTCACGTAGGCTGGAAGCTCTGGATTCGAGGGCGCAGGCGCAGCATTTGTAGAAGAAGGCGGCAGTGTGGAAGGAATAGAGGCGTAGTTGTGCGGGAGAGTTGGCGGCTTCGGCAGATCAATGAACGGATTGACGCTCAGTGGTGTTTGCTGAAGCAGCGGGTGTGGTCCTGTGATGTGGTGAGCGAATTGCGCATACGCCAGCTATTAATACACGGATCCATACTGTCGTCGTGCATCTTTGGAATGCGCTCACGGCTGGGTTTGTTGATTCGAGCTACCGCGATGTCGCCAGCCTGCCTCCGCTGGAGGAGGTATGCGTCGGCGTTTGGCTGTGGCTGTGCTGGGTGGTTGCCTCAGGCATGTTGGTCTCATATAGTAAGGAGAATGACCAGCAAGATGATCAGGACGAAGATCAAGACGCCAATACAGCAGCTTGACCAAGTGTCTAGAGCGGTTATGTTAGCAAGAAAGTCATTGTTCATACCTACGAATGCATGCTTACCCTCATTCTGCCTGATCACAAAATTGATCTTCTTCATACCCGTCTGCAGCTTTCCACCAACTCTTTCTGTGATGTTGTCCACATCGTCCAGCATATCTGCCTGCTCTTCCAGCTCTCTGCCCATGGTGTCTGCCTGCATGCGTAAATTGCCCACAGTCTGGAAGACACCATCAAGCGCCTCGTCTTGATCACGCATCATCTCCATCTGCCGCTGCTCTTGAAACTGTCCGTACCCGTCATCGTCCTCATCGCCCTCTGCAGCTCCAAACGAGTCTGGATGTGCGAGGGGAGCCTTGCTGACCGTCTGGTTCAGCTGCTGGTGCATGTCCTCGATCTCCGCTCCAATGTCTTGCACGAGCCTGCGTCGTCGCGACACCTCATCAATGTCGATTCCATACTTGTAAGGGTCTCCCTCGACAGCCTTGACGCTGTCAATCAGATCTTGCAGGTCGGTGGATAGGTCGGTAAGGTTGGATTCGAGCTCCTCGCGCGCTTCAACGAGCTGAGGATTTGAGGGCGACGCGGCGGATGAGCGGATTCGTATATAGGATGTAAAGAGCGGTCGCGTGGTATCCAAAAGAGAGAGCACATCGGCCTGGACCTGTAGAAAGGGATCGTCTGACATGGTAGGCAATCGGGGGTGATTGCGACTTGGGCTGGCCGGCTTTGTCGTGTACGAGAAGAAGATGAGAAGACTGCTTGGATCTGATATACACCCGACGGCACTATATGCAAGTTTCCATGGAATAACGCGTGATTTTGGTGTCAATGTTACTGATTGAGTGGAGCGTAGAGTACAAGCCGCACCATCAATGGAGGCCTATGGCTGGCGAGAGCGTTTGTGGCGGTGCACCGAGGAGCTTTGCGTTGCATGAACGCATCGCGGCGACTCGAATTGTTCAACAACATCAACCAGGTACAGCAAAGAACAACATCGTGTACAATGTCAAGAAAACATGACACCGCCACCGCATTAGTTGATTCACATCGCTTCAGCCTCGATTCTATTCTACATGCTATACCGAAACCTTGCAATGAAAGACAGCAATGTGCCTAGAGGCACCTATCGTTGGTGTAATCTTAGCAACGAGTATATCCCTTTTACGCCTGAAGTCAGATCGGTGACGCTTCAGCACACCGGGCTCATCAAGACAATGAGGTTGTAAAGGTAATAGGCCTTCAGGGCAGGATATCGCCATCATTGCGGCACATCGCCGAGTACCTGATGGCGTGATAATACGCCCCACAAGCTCTGATCACGACGACTGGGCACATCTTTCCTTCGTACCTGCATATCTTGGTACCACTCTTTCTGATATCTTGAATGTTACAACTGGATCTATAGCATCAACCTACCTTTGCTCGCGAGCATGAGGTCTTTCCACGCGTTACAATGGGCAACTCTCTTGGGCATTGCATCTTCATCAGGCGTTTCCGATAAGAAGCCCAACTTTCTGTTCATCCTCACCGACGACCAGGATCTACATATGCAAAGTATAGACTACATGCCATTGCTGAAGAAGCATTTGTCTAGCCAGGGAACGACTTACGAAAAGCACTACTGCACCGTCTCCATTTGCTGCCCATCTCGTGTCAACATTTGGACTGGTCTTGCTGCACACAACAACAACGTTACAGATCTCAAGCCACCATATGGAGGCTATCCTAAATTTGTCCGGGAAGGTCTGAATGAGAACTGGCTTCCTGTGTGGCTACAAAAACTTGGATACAACACCTACTATACTGGCAAGCTCTTCAATTCTCACACGGTCGACAATTACGACGACCCTCCTGTGAACGGTTTCAATGGCTCCGACTTCCTTCTAGATCCGTAAGATAGCACTGATGTATTCAATCTTTTTACACTGACTGATCTGATCTAGCTTTACTTACGAGTACTATAACGCCACAATAACTCATAACGGCGAGCCGCCAGTGAGCTTCGAAGGTCAATACTCGCCTGATCTGATGTCCAAGTATGCTCTTGGGTACCTCGAAGATGCAGCCTCCCGCGATGAGCCCTTCTTCGTGGCGGTCGCCCCCATTGCACCGCACTCCAACATGCGCCTACGAGAACCCAGGCAATTCGATCTTCCCGAATATGCTGAACGCCATGCTGGCTTGTTCTCTGACTACAAAATTCCACGAACGGAGAACTTCAATCCTGACATACGAAGTGGCGTATCGTGGGTACGCGAGCTACCGAAGCTCAATCAAACACTGATCGATTACCATGACGAGTTCCAGCGCTCGAGGTTGCGAGCACTGCAGTCGGTTGACGAGATGATCGACAGTCTCGTCAACTCTTTGAAGGCCAAAGATCTGTTGGACAACACTTACATCATTTACACCACCGACAACGGCTTCCATATCTCTCAGCATCGTCTACCACCGGGTAAAGAGTGCCCTTTCGAGGAAGACATCCACATTCCGCTGATCATCCGCGGACCTGGTGTGCCAATCGGGGAGACTGCGAAGGTCGTCAGTTCGCACACCGACCTGACTCCTACAATCTTGAAGCTTGCTGGAAGTGATCGACCCGACCTCGACGGCTTCCCTATTCCTCTTGACGCCAAAGCTTTGGCAGCACCTCAATCAGGCGAGCACGTCAATGTCGAGTTCTGGGGCGAGGCCACTCTCGAGGGCAAATACGGCTCGCCTTTTGATGACCCCAAGATCACGTCTAACAACACGTACAAAGCGTTGCGTCTCATCGGCGAAGACTACAACATCCTATACACTGTCTGGTGCAGTGGCGAGAGAGAATTTTACGACGTCCAGCGCGATCCATCTCAGATGCACAATTACCATGACCCGAACCATACACCCTCGCAAATCCACTATGACTTACTCGGAAGGTCCTTCAAGCACGTCACGAATCGGCTGGACGCCCTACTTATGGTAACAAAGTCATGCAAAGGGTGGGAGTGTCACGAGCCATGGCGGGTACTGCACCCAGACGGGTCCGTAACGACTCTTGCTGAGGCTCTGCACAAGAAGTTCGATGCTTTCTACGAAGGCCAGCCGCGCGTGAGCTTCTCGTCTTGCGTGAAGGGCCATGTCGTTAGCGAAGAAGGACCGCAGGACGTGACACCCTGGCAGAGCGGTGCACATGAGTCTCACGAAGGCAGTATGATGGGCAAAGGTGCGCAAGGGCCACTGCTTCCGGGCACCGCTCGAAAGGCAAGCTTTGAACGGAACGGCAGATGGAGCGATTGGACATAAATGCAGGCCGTGAACGTGTGAGCTTTTCTTGGCTGAGCTGGCAGTGTTATACAGACCATCTGACAGAAGGTGCATTTGTAGGTTATCAGGAACCACTTCTGCACCAAGATACGGTGTGTTCTTGAGTCAGATCTGATGTCCCCAAGACTACTTGATGTTGTCGTCACCAACGCGCACTTGTATGGTGACCTCTTTGTCAGCAGATACATTCCCTCCATACAAAGGCTCCATTTGCGTCCCATCTCAACTTTAGATCGCTGCCACAATTCATGTGCAAACATTGCCTCGAGTCTCAAAGTATCCTTGGGGTAGGAAGAATGGAGCGGACTTAAGAACCTCCGACAAAATAAACTCCATGACCCCCACACGGCACACCTATGTCATCTCACGGAGACGATCTCCATCTACAACTAGTAACCTCGGCCAATGATCTTGGTATTATGGTGATACTTTCTGCCTTTGCCATGGCTGTTGTCTGTAGACCTTGGGAACAGTGTCCGGATGTACCGCACAATATTCGCCACCATTCACAATGCCGCAACAATCGCCCTTCCAGATCGATATCCCACAGACTGATGTCCTGAGCTATGTGTTCCCTCAGAATAAAGAACCTTCCGATCAGCCGATATGGATCGATGCAGAAGACACCACGCGATCGCTATCGCCTCGACAGCTTCTTCAATGGGTGAAGAGATTGGGCGTCGGCCTTGACCGAATGAAGATCAAACAGAATGAAGCTGTCTTGATGTACAGCAGCAACCACATTTTCATTCCAGTCGCATACTTCGCAGTAGCTGGATCGGGGCGGATTTTCACCGGATGTAACCCAGCCTATGGAGTTGAAGAGACGGTATATCAGATTGAGAACACAGATGCAAAGATGATTCTGGTTGAACCACAGTTCTTGGACATCGTACTCAAAGCGGCAGCGAAAAGCAAGTTTCCGCTTGAGCGCATTTATCTCTTCGACGACAAGCCCTCTGAGCCTAAGCAAGGCATTCGGAGCTGGTTGACAATGATTGGATCCGAGAGTGAGAGCAAGAGCTGGCAATGGCATCGTATGAACCCAGAGGAATCCAAGACCCGTATAGCAGTGCTCAACTATTCCAGTGGCACCACGGGTCTCCCCAAAGGCGTCATGATCTCGCACCAGAATGTCATTGCCAACGTTGAGCAATCCTTATACATGCGACGACTTGAACAGCCTCCAGGCGATCCACCAGCGGAAAGGTGGCTGGGCTTCCTGCCTCTGTATCACGCCTATGGCCAACTGTGGTCGATTACAGCTGCTGCCATCAATCAGACTCCTTGCTACTACATGCGATCTTTCAACTACCCAAAATGGCTTTCGCACATCCAGAACCACAGTGTCACGCACATACAGACCGCACCACCGATCCTGGTCATGCTCGCCAAGCGAGAAGAGACGAAAGACTACAATTTGAGCTCCCTGGTCAATATCCTGTGTGGCGCGGCTCCTCTGTCGAAAGAACTACAGAACGAGGTTTCGGAGAGGTTCAAGCTCAAGGTTGTGCAGACTTGGGGCATGACCGAAGTTACTTGTTCCTCCCTACACGTTCCAGGTGGCATGGACGATCGATCTGGCTCGGTCGGGTACATTGATCCGAACAGTGAGATGAAGCTCGTCGACGAAGATGGGAAAGAAGTGGGAGTGGGCGAGCGGGGTGAGATCTGTGTACGAGGTCCAAACATTTGCCTGGGATATTGGAGGAATAAGAAAGCGACGGTCGAGACGTTCGATGACGATGGATTCCTCCGCACAGGCGATGTTGCCATACGCGACGACAAGGGCTGGTACTGGATAGTGGATCGAAAGAAGGAGCTCATCAAAGTCAAGGGCTTCCAGGTTGCGCCCGCAGAGCTTGAGGCAATTTTACTCGAGAACGAGCATGTCGCAGATGCGGCCGTGGTCGCCTTGCAGGGGGATCACGAAGAGCTGCCGCGGGCTTATATCTCTTTGAAGGATGCCTCGAAGGGCAAGGTAGAAGAGAAAGACATCCAAGAATGGACGGCAACGAAAGTGGCAAAGCACAAGCGCCTGACGGGAGGCGTCAAGGTTCGCTGCATCCGGAACACACTTGTAAGATCTCATGCTAACTCTGAGTAGTTCATCGATGAGGTGCCAAAATCGCCGAGTGGCAAGATACAGCGAAAAGTCATCCGCGACTGGGCTGCCCAAGATTCCAAAAATCTCAACAAGCCAAAGGCGAAACTATAAGCTTGTATATACTGTACTTATCCAAAGATCGGAAATTACATCACACCGCTCAAGCCGATGGGTCTCCCGTACTTGAGTGGCTGGTAAAGCCTTGCATGCCGTGTCAGCCCTGGAATGTAGCTTATGCAACCACTTCCACACACTCATGCGTGTACCGAGGCTGGCACAGATTCCAGACGCACACCAGGTATAGCTGACCAGCCCACTAATGTAGAGTACCGGCCATCGCATTAGTAGTACATGATGTTAGCTTGGCTCCAACATGGATTGGAAGACCGCTCGGATTTCCTTCAACCTGCCTTTGCAGTGAAGTACACGAATCACGACAATGGGCAGAAAACTAATCAGACGAGTGCCGACCGAGAAGGACTGCAGCAACAAGTGGTCAAAGGCTCACATCACCATCATTATTTCTCAGCACTGCTTGCTGTACAGCTCGGGATATGTCATTGCAAGCACGGCGTATCTGATCCATGACGGGACCTTCACAAGGAATCTGCTACCAGTAGCAGTGATTCTCGTGTTCGCAGTATGTCTCTAGTGTTTTATACTTCAAGATTATAGCTAATCGCCGCAGGGTTGTGCATCACTCATCTGCATCTGCGTTTGCAACTTTACAGCATGGCGATCCTCTCGACCCACAGGGAGAAGCTTCCTGGCTTCATCAGCATTCCTGGAGATGCTATCCAAGAACTCCATTCGGTTCGTGGCCACAGCCTGGATGGTCGCTTCAGGGCTTGTCATTGCTTTCACGGTTGCCAGACATCCATTGTGTCTTGTGTCAGCAAGAGCAAAGCTTTATTCGCCAGCGATTAACGTGGGCACGCAATGCATAGTTCAGCGCGCCGGAGTTGCAGCAAGCCTCATGGCCATGTATGTGCTCTCCTGTCTTGTATGTCTGGATGCTGTCGGGCTTCGCTGATTAATACAGGGTTGCTTCCATCGGACTCGTCTTACTCGCTTGGAAGACAACTGATCCTTACCTTGCCCACTTGCTGGGAATAACCAAGCCCCCGACCCTTCTCCCATTAATTTTGCCATACAACACAGGCGAACGTCGGATGTTCTCAGACATGTCCTTCAAATGTCGATCGACCTCCACCTTCTCGTCCTACACCATCGCCGAGCCGGACGAGGACATCCTGTACAAGCTGTACCCGACGAGGCCAGAGAAAGCGTATGGCTTAGGAATATATGCCCCCAAAACTTCTACAGCCAACTTTCTGGCGCCGCGGCCATCGCTCAGAACAATCAGGAGCCACGCCTCATTCGGACCTCCGCCACCGAAGTCATCACCTGTACCGCCATTGCCGGTTTACGATCCTGAAAAGTACAGGAATCTGCCAGCTATGCAGAAGATCAGGGCTCCGCCAAAACGAGTGTACACGCTGCGTAGGAAGAACGGTCGGCGGCCGCTGCGCGTCGTACAGTACGACCCAACACCTGTAGATAACAAGCCGCATACGCTCGACAGAAGTACCAGCGGAGAATCTTTGTCAAGCATATACAGCAGGAGTGTCAGCGGGGACAGTCCTGATCCTTCAAGTCGGCCCGTCGTTCGGAAAGCGTCCGGTCAAATGCTGAACACATCTGCGGCGTTAAAGACTGGCAAACACAACACTCTCAATGGAAATCGGCCCGGGGCTAGTTCTGGTAGATCAGACCGACCCAGGCTGCAATCGAAATTACGAGAAGATTACACCAGCCAAACGATTGATGCCAGCATAAACCACCCGTTAAGACTCCCGATAGTGAGGGCTGTGAGTACTTTCGGCAACGTGCAGGACTGGAAAACTGGCACTGGATGTGATTCGAAGTCTTTACGCAGTGGCCGAGTCAGTACATGGACTGAGCGGTGTAACCTCCCACCCCTTCCGGTGGAGAAAGCAAGAGCTGGCCGGCAATAAAAACGGTTATCAACCAATCCAATCATGGGAGATGGTTCCTCAGCAAATTGTCAGTACACACAACGCCTACAGATTACGAAAGTCTGATGTGATCACTCGATCCTTTTGATTTGAAATGTTTTCCATGATGTCGCTATATTGATGCCGTGATGTCTAGGTATGCCAGTCCTTTCTGGAAAACGATGCAATGTTGATGTGCGCCTTAATTGCTTCCATCTCAACTAGATGAATAAATTCATTGAATGCCCTTCTCGTGTCTTTGACTCTCAGTGGCAAGTCCACTTGTGAGCAAGCCCACAAAACTCATCCTCTCCGATTGTGGTAACCCAGGCAGCATCGCCACAATGCTCGGTCGATGTGACATGGTCATGACAGTTGAGCTCCTGGCCAAGGAAGGCGAGACTTGTGAGATTGGTGATGTTGTATCTGAATCGCCTGGGCATAGCAGCTCCCCGACTTCGGTTGCTGTTTGAACCATGGGCAGGCGCATGCAGTGTGTTGGTATGTCTGTTTCGTCGAGCAGGCAGGGACAGAAGTGGGCCAAGAGAGGTTTGAGCGCGATGAGTGAAGCGCAGATTATCCCGACGTTGACCTCGATGGCGGACCACGTCACAGCTTGAATGCCTGATTCTGATTCTTGGTCAGTAACGATCTCCACAACAATGTGAAACGTGCAAGCACTCACCAACGAGTCTGCCTCTCTTCTCCAGGCAGTAGACAGTTACAAGCCGCACGACGCTGATGACACAAACGAAGAATCCGAGGAGGAACATGAGCACCAGGCACATCTTCTGCTTACGTGGAAGCCGGAGCTGTGTGATCGCAGGTAATGGCAGTATCAGGACAGCAAAGTCGATGCCAATGTTGATTCCAGCAGCAGACAACCAGTAGCTTCGGGGATCCATACATTCTCCGGTCAACTGAGGCTTCCACAGCTTTGCGACTGGTGTGCAAAGAAATGTACCACCAAAGACGCTCCAACACACGGCAGGGACTAGGAGCACCAGGAGTGCATAGCAGAAGAATCTTGTGACAGGACCGCTGAAGATGCGAAGGTATTGCGCAACGATAGAGGCTTTGGTGACGTTGACTGCCACCGCCCAGAGGTTGTTGTTGATAATCACCAACTTGGCCAGGTGTTGCGCATCTATCGCCCGGCCACCTTGGGAAACTCCTAGGCCTTCATTCAGTTCTGCGCCGATGATGGCGCACATACACCATGCGAGTACCTGGGGCAGTGGTCAGCTTTGTAAAGGTATGTGGTGCAATTGCAACGAGCACTTACAATAGAAAGAAGGATTACGATGTCGTCTAGACCAAGGCAGCGAGCCAAGCAGCATCGCGTGTACCATCGAAGCGTGACGACAGTAGTAGCAAGTGCTGTGCATGCTATAGCTGGACCCAATGCTTGCCACCCGATTTCCTCGGCGCCAAAGCTTGTTGAGATTGGCGTGGGAGCCCAGTCGGTCGCTTTATCTCGTGAGATACCAGAGACGACATGACTGAGAGACATCATGTACGGCTCTCATTCAGGAGAGAGGGGTCAGAGAAGACGATATGATGCGACGCGAAACATATCAACCAAGTGACCCATCTTTTGACAATATCTGGTGGAAGATCGAAGCAAGCAACCAATCAATCAGAGATGGCGATTTGGTCATGACAGCTTTGTGACTGCGAGCATAGCATCCACAGGACCGGCGGATGCAGCCTGTGCGACGAAAGTCGATATGGTTATGCCCTTTGCAACAGATGTGAGAGGCCAAATGTGTAGGAAGGTTCTTAAGGGACCGTGGTAGTGACTTGATGGAGAAGGCGAGGTTCTTGTAGAGGTATCCAGGTATCTTGGTCGGTGTTTGCGTTGCCACGTATGCAATCGAACCACAAATCATCGTCGTACGATCCATAGCAAGCGTCGCTTTACGAGACGACAGTATGAGATGCTTGTCGACATCAAAAGCCGACATCAGAACGAGGGTATGTTCGTCATGTCGAAAGAGAGCTCATCGGATCCGTCCGCATCCGCAAAGTTTGTGTGTGACGATGATGACCAAAGCGGCATGCCCGGCTGGCAGTCTGCACACGATCCAATATAGTCGTCCAAGTTTCCAAATATCGACGTAGGTTACACCAATGCTAGGTGGACGAAGCTATGTCGTGTCACTGTAATGGGGGCCAGAGACTCTATCACCTCGTCGGCGTCGGGGTGCTACTCCTCAGCAGAGCTAGCTTCGCTGCAATGTACGCTTGGACTGAAGGATCTAAGATAGCTGCTGTTGAGTGTTCTCTGGGTAGCTTGTCAGGGACCCGAGAGCTCCAATCCTGAATGGCCTCTGCTTCGCGTTCACCGACGTAATGGTGCGTGTTGATTGTGCTCCGACGTGAGCATGTAGACGAGGTAGATGCCGAAGCACCATCGTTGATCATTGGTTGAGCCATGACGTTTGCACGAGGTATTCGAAGTGAAGTGGTTATGATACTATTGTCAGCAGTCAGAGTGATGCGAGGGGGCAGTGCAGCATATACATATGCAGTCGTCCAGCCTCGCAACAATGTCGTTTTAAAGGATTTGAAGTGATTAGGGCAGCATGACTAGGGTGTGTTCGACGCTAGGACACGTTCAAATCATGGTGGGCAGTATGATTTGAATACTGCGATGCAAGTCAATATCAGCGATGGCCTGCTACCAAGTAGATTCCCACTCCGTCGGGACCATAGCATACAAATCCCGGACGCGCAAAGTCTCATCGGGTCGCTCCACCTGGACGCCATTTGCGTTGGCAGCGGAATGCAACGCCAGATGTTCTGGAATTACCGTACGTATGACAGTTCTCTGACGCTGTCTTGTCGAGAACACGCAACGTTTGAGCATGTCGGTGAGAGATACCCCAGACCCGATGGCCTGATGTGGACGGAAGCTCAAGTGGCGGGAAGTGTATCGTGAGAAACTCATGACTCAGTGTGCTGGAGAACTGACAAATTATGCCCTGCTTGACCTTTCATTGGCTGAGAATTCCGATGGTATACAAATACAGATAACGGGAATTTGAAACATTTGCCGATGGCTTGTCATATGCTGAGTTTGGTAGTACTGTTCCGCGTGCTTTGTGGATTCCAAATAAGCTGTCAGCCAAGGAGGCTGCCACGCGACATCGAAGAACTGTCACACACAACCTTACACGAGCTTCATGCGCAATGACCTCCGTAACGACCGCTGGTTTCAAGTTTCAAACTCAGGAAATGATTGTGACGCCCTGACGATATGTCTAGCCGTACATCGATTTATGTTGATGTGAGTGTGGTACAAAGCTGAAACCAAGAAGAGGATCAAGGGGGCATATGTATTTGCAATTCATCCCAGCACAGACTGCGTCTGGAGACCGCCTCTTCGCGGCTTAATCCCTATTGCCTTTATATAGGCGAGATTCCGGCCATCGGAAGCAAGATGATACCGAATTCAAATGTCCGCCAGAAAGTGGATGCTCTCGATGCTCTAATATCCAGGATCTCGCATATGGTGACATGTGAGGTACCTCCGTAGTCCATCAGAAGCAAGTCGAACCGAGCGTCTCACGTGTGATCGAACAAGAATAGTCTTGGGGCGCTCCTATGCTTTCCTTGACCGCCATCCACAAGTCGTATCATCTTGGCGTTGTAAAATGTACCATTCCGTCCTGGCAGATACTCTTGATTAAGCATTGATGGTTTAGATCGTCGCTCGGACCCTCCAAAGCAATTTGAACCGAGTGTCTCACGGTGAACGCGGTTCTTCGGCACTCCGACAATCGTGGTATCAATTCAGTTTGATAGATTTGACAATGTCACCACCTGCATCAAGCATTGGTGGTTTAGTGGTAAAATTGGCCGTTGCCATTCAAGGATAGCATCCTTAGATGATTCGGCCAGCCCCGGGTTCGATTCCCGGCCGATGCATGGTCCTGTGATCAATCTTCGGGTTGAGGAAGTTTTTGCTCGGCTACGCTGGATTAAACCCATCAAGGATGATCTTTTTTGTCCGGAGGTTACACCGAGTTGTCTTGACGAGGCAAAGAACTTAGTGGACAATCAAAAGCCCCTTGAGTTTGACCACGAGATCGTTCAGACCATCGCCAAAAAGAAAAAAAAAGGTTGCAAATCATCGTTTCGACGTTTCCGCGGCACCAGCATCCCGACTCTCCTTACTGTGCAATGAAGCACCGATCGATCGACCATCAACTGTTCATAACACTCGTATCATCCGTGTTGTCTCGTTGTCTTCTGAGCCAGGTATATCAACACATGTGTTGAAGCAAAGCAGCGAAAGGACAATTGCAACAACGTAGAGGGCTAGGAATGATGTGGAGAACATCGCACAACCGCGCCCTACAACAGGTGAAGACTCATCATGCAAAGGACTTATGTAAAAACCGAACATATCCTACACACTTACTTCCATGACAATTCGGTACTTCAAACCTCCAACCATAATGGAATCACCAAATACCTCATTCACTGTCCGCCATGCGAACCTTGACGATATCCCTTCCCTCACAACCATCGTCCCCAGATCGTTCCATCCAATAAACCCATACATACTCAAAGTAAGTCCTCTCAAGGGTCCTTGAACCCCTTCCAATGTTACGAGCCTGAATACACTGCCGCCTCATCTACAAGACGAAACATCCCCCTAACGTCCATCTCAGCTCCTCCCCAACACCCCCACCCTCCGCCATTGGTGGACCGAAATCTTCACCTCCAAGCTCAACTCCCCAACAACATCGCACCTCCTTACAGTAGCATCATCCGAAAATGCATCCCACTCTCTCGGCGTTCTATCCCTCCAACTCATAGGCCCCTCCGACCATGGCGCAGGCTTCTGGAGCGCGTTTCCCCCTACATCCGACCACGATGCCGCTTCATACGCAGACGTTGCTTCGAACTTGGCCAATGCTCGCGAAACGCTTATGATGGGCCAGCCGCATTTTGTAGTGGAGTTATTCGGGGTTGACCACGAGACTAAGGGTTTTGGGCTGGGGAAGAAGCTGCTATTGAAGGCATGTGAGATCGCTGATGAAGCTGGGCTGGCTATTTTTGTGATGGCGAATGCGAGTGCGAAAGGGATTTACCAGCATCCTGAGATCGGGTTTGAGCTTAGGGATGTGAAGGTCTTACCGGGAGAGATGCAGTATGAGGAGTATATGCTTGTGCGGCCGGCTAGGAAGTTGGGTGCGGGAAGTTAGTAGCACTGAGCTCTGCGGTATGCACGAATAATTGGACATATGATGTAGTCGATCGGACCGCCCTTGTATGTTTGAGCAATTGAGCCGTGACAGCAGGCTTCCAAGGAACTGGCGAACTACAAGAAAGACCATCCGCAACCTTAGGAACACCAACATCAACCTCTTCGCTAAGATGCTCGACGAAACTCCAGACTACGTACAGAACACCTTGCCGCTCTTCTTACGCCGCAAGATTTGCAAAACCTACCCAGAACCGCTCGAAAAAGGCCCG
>Ga0265797_10001415_pt1 | contig 42150 bp, 28 predicted proteins | sample P2T30metagenome_FD_192433 | JGI IMG/M metagenome (GOLD analysis project Ga0265797, IMG submission 192433) | Plant litter microbial communities from East Loma Ridge, Irvine, California - P2 T30 | ecosystem: Environmental > Terrestrial > Plant litter > Unclassified | place: USA: California...
GGACTCCTGTGCGGGAGTAGCTCAGTTGGTAGAGCGCAACCTTGCCAAGGTTGAGGTCGAGAGTTCGAGACTCTTCTCCCGCTCCATAGTGGTTCTTCGAAGTCGTGGCAGTGAGTAGTATCCAAATGCGGGAGTAGCTCAGTTGGTAGAGCGCAACCTTGCCAAGGTTGAGGTCGAGAGTTCGAGACTCTTCTCCCGCTCCAGTTTCAAGAGAAGGCCACCCTTCTCGTGTTGATGTGGTCGATAACCCGCCACGTCAGCATCGTCGAGTAGTTCACCTCGGGCGAGGTAGCAAAGCGGTTATGCAGCGGCCTGCAAAGCCGTGTAGACGGGTTCGACTCCCGTCCTCGCCTCCATCCTGTCTTGCTTCCAGTGTTTGGGTGCTGATTCAGATCAGGCTTTTTCCCTTTAGCAGAAGTTCTGTCGGTGCCGCTGTTTCGATTAGGTGGCGGTATGTTGGGAATTCTACCGCTGGGATACCTTCGTCTTTAATGCACGACAAATACCCGACACGCATGACTGCGAATGTATGACAAGCTTCTTGGCTTGCCAACGCATGCTCAGCGTTATTGCCGATCGTCGGAGTAGGAGAGGGCTCGGCCGCGCTACGTCTGCGAGCGTCGGTCGTTCTTTCGAAATGCCTTCATGCGTTCCCTCAACAAATCTACCGCATGCTCGTAAGTCGGCGTGTAATCGAGAACGGCAATCGCTTCGAATTGAAGCTTGAGCCGATTGGCATTCGTCTCAAGCTGATCAAACATCGTGTCAATGTGCCTGACGAGGAACTTGCCTGCGGCGTTGAGTTCAGCCGGCTCCTTTTCGGCCACCAAGGCGAAGTCGAAGATGTCGCGCGCGGTGAGCCTGTTTCCCCGATGCCAGAACTTCTTCGCGATGATCTCGGCCGACGTCTCGACTTTGACTGTCCTGCCCAACAGTTCCTCTTCTACATACGGATTGTCGGTGAGATTCGGGGAAGCAACGAAATCGATCTCACCTTCTGGAAGGAACAATTTGACGAAATTCGCCGCCTCCGTGTAATCCGACGTTAGTGATTCGGCGTGAGAGCTCAGACGCGGCGTTACGAAGCCGAGTGCCTGAGGGTCCGGCACAAAAATGTCGATGTCCTTGCTAAAGCGATGGTTGTGACGCAGCATCAGGACGGTGCCGCCACCAAACGTCCAGTACAGGTCCTTGGTGCCGTGCTGCAGTACGTCATCAATGAGCGACAGGGCGTGCCCGAGTAAGACCTTCCAAGTCTCCAGTGGCGTCGTCACCATACCGCCCGGTAGCTGTGCAGTTCGTCAGCCCATTTGGCCATGTGTTGCATTACCTTCCTTGGCGTTGTTGTGGGCGAACGCTGAACAGCTTCCTGGATTGCCTTTATCACGACCGGCAGCGGCGTCTCGTCCAGCAAGGTCATCAGGTGCGGCCGATACTCGTCTGGCGCATCGCCGGACGTCAGCATCTCTGCCAGAGTCTCGGGCGTGAGAGCTTTCTTATAGCTGGTGCTAGCAGTCCGGGCTGCGACAACGAGTGCATGCTCGAGGCCAGTTGCGGACTTAGCCTGTAAGTCCAATCCAAGCACGGCTAGCAGATGAGATAGCTTGGTGTAGCCGAGATCCATCAGAGTGCCGTTCTCTATCTGGTTGATCGTCGTACGCGACAGTTCGGACAGCTTGGCGAGCTGTTCTTGGGTCAGGCCGAGAGCCCGCCGTTGTTCCCTGATCCGTAGGCCGATCTCAGACAGGCGCATGATGTCACCTTAAAATGTTCAGTATGTTGAACATTATCTCACGTTTCCGAATGCGGCAACACGATTAGTATGTCAGCGACATCGAAACGAACTGGAGACCACCGGGGTTCCCGTGGAAGGACCAATGGATCATTGGCGACGAGCTTGCGACCTTGCTACATGCCTATAAGGTCCAGTTCATCTCGGCAGTGTTCAGCGCAGTACCCAAGGGCATTCGTACGACGTGTAGTTCAGCCCCATACGTTCAAAACAATCCGAGGTACTTGGACGGTACCGAACTAGGGCCACAGATAGAAGGGGCGCTGTTCGAAATCGCTTGCTGGGACAGTCGTGGAGCGATTCAGTGCCGAAAGGTACTACCCCATTTCAGCCCTCGAGCCGCTATTTATCGATACCAACGGCAAGAAAATCTGCGCTCAGGGCTTTCGGAACACGATCGCATGCTGGACCGGCAGCGATTCGATGCTGCGTTCCCACTTCAGGCCATGCGCCGTAGCTTCACGCCGCACCTGCTTCTCGCTCATCTTATGCAACGGCTTGATCGCGACTGCCCGATCCTCGGCGCGATATCCGACAAAGACGACGCGCCTGCCCGGCTTCATGGCCTCGACGATGCTGCCGAGGACCTCGGAGGGATTCATGGCGTTCGTCGAACGTCTGGAATGGGTCGAAAGCAGTCTCTGTTGTAGAGAAGAAGTTTGGTCCACCGATCTGGCGCATTGAGCGAACTGATGTGGTGCTAAAGCGCGGTTCTACGCTAACTCATTGATTCGTAAGAGCCAAAAACGGCCTGCAAAGCCGTGTAGACGGGTTCGACTCCCGTCATCGCCTCCAAATATCAAACGTTAGAGCGTCACGTTAGCCGCGTTTTGTTTTTACAAATTCGATTTCTAGAAAATTAAATTCGTTTTCAGCTGCGCTTCTGGACGGCGTGATTGTTAGCGGCCTAGCAAGCGTGGCGGATGTGCCTATACGGGCACTAGACCCAGTTTTCTATGCTTCAGGCCTGTAGATGCCAGTTTCACCATGCGTTCGCACCCATATAAAGTGAGGTAACCTCAGTCTTCAATCGTCATGGAAAAGTGCGAAACCAGTGTGCTGCTAGGTGAGGGAAGACGACGCACATCCTCGATAGGACAGGGGCGGTGAGAACCGAGACGCACGACATCGCTGCAGACACCCGTTATCTGACGTGTTGCTGAAGGGCAACTCCGACATGTCGGCAAGGGCATACTGGCTTGGCTAACACAAACCGGCCTTTATAAAATGCGGGGCGATTCATCCCTCTGCGCCGGTATGAACAGGATGCTGTTCTCGCAATTCAAAGCCATTCAACCCGCTGTCTGGATTGCGAGGTCAGATTGTTCTGCACACTGACTTTGTCACCACCGCCGAGACTGGGCGAGCACGGCGTACCCTCTGAACCGCCTTGGGCCGCGCCGCGGTGCGGCGCAGTAAAAACGTCAATTCGATCTGGACTCGAACAGGTAATCCCCGCCAGCCTGGTGCCCCGCCGCAGTCAGCGACCCATACCTTGGCGTCTGCGGGAATTCCTTCCTGACCTGGGCCTGCACATCCGAAAAGATCGTGCTGCCTTGCTTCCAGTCCGTGACCGACCCGATCACCTGCATCAGATACCACGCAAAGATCGAGTGGCCGTCCTTGCCCTCGTCGGGTACCGGCTCGTCGCCGCCTGAAGAGAGCACGACAACGGATCGCTTCGCCAGCACATCGTCGGCAGCCACGTGTTGTCCGATGGCGCTCAGGCCCTCGCGCGCGAACGCACCCGAATAGCAGCTGTCCGAAATGAGCGTGACTTGTTTCGAGCGTATGCCCGACAGCAGGCGGGCGACGTCGGCGTTGGAGATCCAACCCTTTGGATCAGTGACCGAGGCGTCCGACGCGAGCCAGTAGCCTGCGCCGTTCTTGTTCATCGAGATGCCGTGACCGGCATAGTAGATGGCGACGCTGTCCGCGCTGCCGGCTTCGGCTGCCAGTTCGTTGAGCGTCCGGACGATCGTCGCCTTGTCCGCGTTGCGCACGACGCGCACTTCATAGCCGAGTTTTTCGGCAAACACTTTTCCGACCGCGTCCGCGTCAGGCACGGCATTTTCCAACTGCGGAATGTTCTTGTCGGTGTAGTCGTTGATGCCGAACAGGACAGCAATCTTGCGTTCGATCTTCGGCAGGTTCACTACCCTCGCCCTGGTGCCATGCGGGGCGGTGGCGCTATTGGCGGACGCGGCAGCCTGCGCGACCGTGGCCTGGAGCGCGGCGACCTGCGCGGGCGTAATGCGGCAGGTGCCGGATGCAGCCTCGGCGGCCGTGTTGCAGGGGCGCACATCGGCCAGGCTCGGGTCGATGTCGAGCTTGTAGATCGCGTCGGCGAACAGCTTGCGCTTGAAACTCTTCCGGTAGGCGATCAGACGGCCCAGTTCGTCCTGGTTCATCGATTCGATCCGGACCGCGGCAAAGGTCTTTGCCGGCGATTCGGTGGATCGATCGAACACGGCGTTGCTTACCACCTGCACGGTCGCTGCGGAAACGGTGGCGGGGGTCGCGGCTTGCATCGCGACCTTGGTTGCCTGGGCGCTCTCGTCCTGTGCGCGCTGCTGGGGTGCGCTTGCCGGCAGGCTTGCTTTGAGTTCGAGTGCCGTGGCATTGCCCGCCGCCTGGACGAACTGGTAGTTCGCAGCCGACAGGCCGCTGCCATACACGGCGTAGGTGCCGGGCCCGGACGCGGGCGTGGCCGTGCCATTCCATTGCAGGGTGCCTGAGGTGGCGTTGTCGAGCGAGTCGCCGCCCTTGAAGCCGGTGACCGTGCCGCCAAGCGGAGCGGTGCTCAGTCCGCCCACGCTGGTCGCGGGCGAGGCCTCGTAGACCAGTGTCGCGGGGGTGATCGTGCCGACGTTGGCGCTCACCGTGGCCTGGACCGTGCTCGCGGTGCCGGTCAGTGCCGTCGCCCCGACCCGGTAGTTCGACGCATCCGCGCCGCTGATCTCGAACGCGCCACTGGCGCTGACCGGCTTGCTCCGGCCCACGTCCGGGGACGCGAAGCTGCCCTGCGCGGGACCACGGATGGCGACGGCGTCGCCTGCGATGACGCCATCCAGGCGGAAGCCGTCGGGTGCCAGGCTGGCTTGCGCGGTCGCATCGTATTCCTTGCGCACATCGCCGGTCAGTACGATCTCCAGGGGACGCGCCGTCACGGCTGCGCTGGTGGACGCGGGCAGGGAAACGGTATAGTTCGCTGCATCGGCGCCACCGAGTGCGCCGGTAATCGCAACGGTCTTGGCGGCGCCCACGTTTTTGGTATCGAACTGGCCGGCGGTATTCAGCGACACCACCTCGCCCGGCAGTGCACCGGTGATCGAGGCGGACACGACGGCCGTGCGGGTGCCATCGTAGACCTTGTCGAGGGCAGTCATGCCGGTGAGCGCGAGCTGGCGTGGTGTGATCGAAGCCTGGACGGTAACCGTGCCGCTCACGGCGTAGTTGCCGGCGTCGGCGCCGGCCAGCGCGCCACCGGAAATGGACACGGTTTTGCCGATTCCGGCGTTCTTGTCGGCAAATTGGGCGCCGGCATCACCGACGCTGACCTGATCGCCCGCAAGGACGTCGGCCAGGCTGCCGGAAACGGTCGCATTGAGGGTGCCGTCGTAGATCTTGTCCAGCGCCGTCAAGCCGGCAAAGGTGATGGCGCGCGGCGTGATCGATGCCCGCAGGTCATTCGCGCCTGCCAGGGCATAATTGCCCGCATCGGCGCCGCCCAGCGTGGCGCCCGAAATGGCAACGGCCTTGCGGGTTCCAGCATTTTTGTCGGCAAATTGGGCGGTCGCCCCGTCCAGGCTGACCGCATCGCCGGCGAGGATGTCCGTGAGACTGCCGGACAGGGTTGCCGTCCGGGTGCCGTCGTAGACCTTGTCCAATGCCGTCAAGCCAGTGAAGGCGATTGGCCGCGGCGTGATCGATGCCTGCACGGTGGCCGCGCCATTCAGCGTGTAGTTGCTCGCGTCGGCCCCGGCCAGCGCGGCGCCGGAAATCGACACCGTCTTGCCGGTTCCGGCGTTCTTGTCGGCGAACTGGCCGGTGGCGCCATTCAGGCTGACCGAATCGCCCGCGAGGACGTCGGCCAGACTGCCGGACAGGGTCGCCACGCGGGTGCCGTCATAGACCTTGTCCAGTGCCGTCAATCCGGCAAGCGTAAGCTGGCGCGGCGTGATCGATGCCTGCACGGTGGTAGGGCCGTTCAAGGCATAGTTGCCCGCGTCGTCCCCGGCCAGCGCGGCGGCGGAAATCGACACCGTCTTGCCGGTTCCGGCGTTCTTGTCGGCGAACTGGCCGGTGGCGCCACTCGCGCTGACGGTATCACCAGGGAGGACGTCGGCCAAGCTTCCTGAAACGGTCGCCGCACGGGTGCCGTCGTAGACCTTGTCCAGTGCCGTCATCCCGGTGAGCGAGATCGGGCGTGGGGTGATCGATGCCTGCACGGTGGTGGATCCGTTCACGGCATAGTTGCCCGCGTCGGCCCCGGCCAGCGCGGCGCCGGAAATCGACACCGTCTTGGCGGTTCCGGCGTTCTTGTCGGCGAACTGGCCGGTGGCGGCACTCACGCTGACAGCATCGCCAGGGAGGACGTTGGCCAGGCTTCCCGACACGGTCGCCGCACGGGTACCGTCATAGACCTTGTCCAGTGCCGTCAAGCCGGCGAGCGTAAGCTGGCGTTGCGTGATCGATGCCTGCACGGTGGCCGAGCCGTTCAAGGCATAGTTGCCCGCGTCGTCCCCGGCCAGCGCGGCGCCGGAAATCGACACCGTCTTGCCGGTTCCGGCGTTCTTGTCGGCGAACTGGCCGGTGGCGCCATTCACGCTGACGGCATCACCAGAGAGGACGTCGGTCAGGCTTCCCGACACGGTCGCCGCACGGGTACCGTCGTAGACCTTGTCCAGTGCCGTCATCCCGGTGAGCGAGATCGGGCGCGGCGTGATCGATGCCCGCACGGTGGCCGAGCCGTTCAAGGCATAATTGCCCGCGTCGGCCCCGGCCAGCGCGGCGCCGGAAATGGTCACGGTCTTGCCGGCTCCGGCGTTCTTGTCGGCGAACTGGCCGGTGGCGCCGTCCACGCTCACTGCATCGCCCGGGAGGATGCCGGTGAGACTGCCGGACAGGGCCGCCACGCGGGTGCCGTCGTACACCTTGTCCAGTGCCGTCAAGCCGGCGAGCGATATCGACCGCGGCGTGATGTCCGCCACCGCACGGCTGCCCGCTTCCAGGCTGTAGTTGCCCGCATCGGCGCCGCTCAGTGGATTGCCCGTCAAGGTGATGGGCTTGCCGGTGCCGGCATCCTTCGTGTCGAACAGGCCCGCCGCGCCGTCCAGGCGGACGTCGTCACCCGTGACCGTGCCGGCCAGGGTGCCGGAAACGGTGGCGGCGCGGGTGCCGTCGTAGACCTTGCTGGCCCCGGTCAGGCTGGCCGTGATCGATTTCGGCGTAATGTCGGCGACATAGGTCTGGTGCGCGCCGTAGACGGGCTGTCCGGTCGAGGTGGTGATGGCGAAAGCTGCAGACGCGTCGTCGAGGAAGATGGCCTTGCCGGCGCCGGCATTCTTGTCCGCGAACTGGCCGTGGACGACGACGCCGTCGCGGGCCTGCAGCGTGAACGCCGGCGCCAGGTCGCTGTCCAGCGCCGTCGAAAACGATGCCCGGGTGGTACCGTCGTACACGCGCGTTGCGTCCACGTTCACGAGCACGTCCAGGGGCGCGCTTACGATGACGCCGTTCTGGCCTGGGCCGGATGGCGCCGGTGCCGACATGCCGGTGCCGACCTGGACGAAGGTATAGCCGAGGGATTGGAACGCCGATGGCGAAAACGTGCTCGTGTTGTTCAAGTAGGTCAGCCAGCGCCCGTTGGGCGTTCCGAGCCCGCTGGCGCGCGCCGACAGGCTGTTGGTCGACAGCCTGATGGCGTCGCCCGCGGCCCCGGCCGACACGAAGCTGTTGTCGAGCGAAATGGCGCTGGAGCCGATGACATCTACCTTGTTGTCGGCATTGAGACGGGCGCCTGTGAATGCCACCGTGTCGGCGGTAATGCCGATCGATCCCGAATTCGTGCCTCCATAGGCGGTGGCATCGACCACGAGGTTCGACAACGCCAGCGTACGCCCGGACATGGCAATGAAATTGCCCTTCAGGACGCTCTCGCCGGTATTGCTCAATGTCGACCCATACATGTACAGATTGCCGCTGCCGGCGTCGAGTGTGCTCGCCTGCAACGAGATCCCTTGCGCGAGGCTGTTGCCCGTGCCGCCGGCGAGGCGCAGGTCGGCGCCGGCGGTCATGATCCTCGCATCGGGATCCAGCACGATCGCGCCGCTGCCGCTGCCGTCGAAATCGGCGAGCAGGCTCACCGGCATCGGGTTGCCGGTGCTGCCGATATTCACGCGGGACCCCACGGTGACGTCGTTGTTCGCGGCCAGCGTCAGCCGCGCACCCGGAAGCTGCGCGCCGGTGCCGATGTCGGCGTTGACCGCGAGGTTGCCGCCTGCTTCCATCCGCACGTGCGCGCCCTGCGCCAGCGTGTCCTGCACCAGCGTGCTCGAGACGATCGTCTGCTGTGGCGCCACCGTCGGACAGGAGGATCCGCAGTCGTCGGCGACGACCGCGATGTCGTTTGCCTTGAGCCGCCACGTGCCGCTACTGCCCTCGGTGCCGCTGACGTCGATCGATGCCGGCCTTCCGCGTACGACCGCGCCGGACGTCTCGACCATGCCGCCGCCGCCTCCGTTTTCCCCGGCCCTGGCTTCCAGGCTGCCGGAAACGTCCGTCGTGCCGTCCGACCTGACGACGATGCTGCCGCCGTTGCCTGAACGGGTGGCGCTGGCCTTGACCTGGGTCTCCACGTTGACGAGGACGTTCCGGGAATTGATGACCGCCGGATCGGCAGCCAGTTGCGGCGTGCCGATCAGGACCTCGCCGCCGCTGTCGGCGCCGGACGCGTCGACGTTCGCGCCATAATCGACCCTGACGGTGGGGCCCAGCAGCTGGATCTGGCCGCCGCCATAGTAGGCGCTCGTGGCCAGCACCTCACCCTGGGCCGATGTCGTGCCGCCGTCGGACTTGACCACGACCTGGCCGCCGGCCGCATTGCCATCGCCGCTCGCGTTGGTTTCGCTGCCCTGGCCCAGGAAGGCGTTCCCCACGGCGTGGATGAGGATGCGGCCAGCCTTGCTGGTATCGAAGCTGGTCGCGCGCACGATGCCGCTCTGGTTCACGATGGCGCCATGCAGGTCGATGCTGCCTCCGGCCGGCGACAGCAGTCGTCCCAGGTTGACGACTTCGTTACCCGAGGCGCTTACGCGCACGGTGACGTTCGGCACGCCGGAGTCCACCAGGTCGACGCTCTGGCCGGCCGCGAGGACGATCTGGCCGGTTTGCGCATAGCCATCGGGTTCATTGCGCACCGAGCCGCCGATCAGCCAGATATGGCCCCTCATGCTGGTGGTATTGTCGCCTGAAGCATTGAGGTTACCGTAATTCTGTACCAGCCCTCCGGGAACGCCGTCGGCGCCGAATGCGTAGCGCCCGGCCAGGAAATTCTCGTTCGAGATCCCGAGCGTGGAGGCCACCAGCGCGCCGACATTGACCTGCGCGTTCTGGCCGAACATCACGCCATTCGGGTTGACCAGCCAGACCTGGCCGTTCGACGACAGGCTGCCGAGGATGTTGCTCGGGTCGTTGCCGACGACGCGGTTCAGGACCTTGCTGTTGGCATTGTCCTGCAAGAAGATCACGGTGTTCGGCTGGCCGATCGAGAACGACTGCCAGTTCAGGATCGCGTTCGGCGAGTTCCTGATCACCATCCGGCCGCTGGACGACTCGATGTCCGCCGTGCCGCTGGCAATATTGAGCCCGGTCGGCAGTGCCTGGGCCCATGCCGTCTCGGGCGCATGGCTGAAGGCAGCGGCAAGGGCGGTTGCAAGCGCGCGCCGGGCAAAGCGGACGCGTGGCAGCGGGCGGGCCGGGCGGCGTGCTGGTGACAGGTTCATTGTGAATGCTCGGAAGGTCAGAAGGCCAGGTTGAGGGCAACGTGCGCACGCACGCTCCCGGGGGCCGACGTCGTGCCCCGCTCCGCGGCGCGAGCGACGTCGAGGCTCGCACTGGCCCGCCTGCGCAGGGTGACACGGGCACCGGCGCCGGCGCTGGTCAGGCGGCACGAGGTTGCATCCAGGCCCAGGCAGGGCAGGTCGCCGCGGTTCTCCACCCATCCGTGATCGATGAAGACATAGGGTTGCAGGCGCGCACCGCGCGGCCATTCGATAGCGCCGTAGGTCGCCTCGACCCGCAGCAGGATGCCGTGGTCGCCGTTGAGTTCGCGCTCCTGGTAGCCGCGCACGCTGCCGGCACCGCCGACGCCGAAGCGCTCGGCGGAAATCAGGCGCGCCGCGCTGTACTGCATGTCCACGCGCGCATTCAAGGTAATGCTGGCCGTCAGCGGCCGCTCGACGAAACCGGTCGCACGCGACACCACGTAGCGCCGCTTCGATCCTTGCCGGGCCGCCTCGAACGTCGTCGCCGCGCTGCCGCCGACGTTCACCGACAGGCCGGCGTTGAAACCGTACGCAAGTCCGGGACCGCCCCGCTGGCCCGTGTACGACAGGCTCAAGGGCGTCGTCGTGACGCTGACCGCCGCCGAGCCACAGGCGGCCGACCCGAAGTCGCCGATCGAGCAGTCGTCCTTGTAGTCGCGCCGGTCCAGGCCGATGGTGACGTAATGATCGTATTCGCCGATCCGGGCCAGGTAGCGGTTGACGCGCAGCCCGGCGATCGTGCCCCTGCCCGTGAACGACAGCGGGCCGGCGACCGTGGCGGTGGTGCCGTTGCGTACGGTGGAGTGGGCGATGAACGCGTCCAGCGATGCCGCCTGCCGGTACAGCGGCACGCGGTAGCCGCCGCTGAAGATGCGCACGCGGCCGGGCTCTTCGGGCGAGGTCTGGAACTGGAGCGTGCCGACGTGGTCGCGGTCGAACAGGTTGCCATGCTCGATGCCGAGGCTGATGCGGCCCCGCCCCGTGGACTGGGTGCCCGTATTGTTGTAGCCGACCAGGTACTGCAGCGGCTGCGTGTCGGTCACGTCAACGTCGGCATTGATGTCGCCCGGGGCGGCGCCGGCCGTCAGGCTGACATTCACGTGCTTGGTGGTGTTGCTGTTGGTGAGCTGGATGTCGCGGTCGATCGCGCGCACCGGCGGCGTGCTGCCTTCGCGCAGGTGCGCCAGCCCGGCGCGGATGTTCGCGGTCGAGTAATGACGATTGCCGTTGACGCGCACCTCGGCCAACTTTCCCTCCACCACGCGTACAACGATCGTGCCGTCGGACGATTCCTGTTCCGGCAGGTAGGCCACGACGCCGCCGTAGCCCGCTTCCCGGTAGGCGGCCTGGATCCGCGCCGCCAGGACGGTCAGTGCCGGCATATCCTGTTTCGTGCCCGCCACGCCGGCCGTCAGCCGCGCCAGCGTGGCCTCGGGCAGCAGCGTGTTGCCTTCGACGCGCACGGCTGCCACGTCGACCCCTTGCGCCTGGGCGCATGCGATCGAAGGCAGCAGCACGAGGACCATGCCACTTTGTAATGCCAAACTGCGAAAGCGTCGTGCCATCGGTCTCCTGATTCTGGTTATACGATGGACATTCGCTGTGCCGAATGGCGACAGCGCATGCACGCCATGCGCACTTGTACTAAAAACATTAACGGACGACAATTTACGTGATTGTTTGTTATCGATGCAACTCCTATTTTTGCCTGTGGTGCAGTTGCAACCAAGGTCGCCGGCCGTTCTGGCCTGGCTCGATCGCGCTTAAAATGCTGGGCACGGTGGTTTTTGAACGGCACCGGCACAACAATCTACGAGGAAGAATGATGAAGATCCGATTACTGCTGGCGGGGATTGCCCTGGCCCTTGCAATGCCTGTGTTTGCCCAGGAAGAGCCTGTGATCAAGGAGGGGCAGGAAAACGTGGGTACGCTGGTGGACGCGTTGACGCCGAAGCCGGCGGTGCGGATGCGCGGCATCAAGGTCCTGCGCCAGGAGCCTGGATCGCCTTCGATCGTGTCGCCGCCCAAGGTGTCCCTGCTGATCACCTTCGAAACCAATTCCGCGATCCTGACAGCGCGCTCGCGCCAGTCGCTCGACGTGGTCGGCCAGGCACTCGCCTCCGGCAAGCTCGCCCCCTTCCGCTTCGGGATCGAAGGTTATGCCGATCCGCGCGGCACATCGACAGCCAACCTGAAACTGTCGAAGCAGCGCGCCGAATCGGTGCGCGCCTACCTGGTCGATACCCTGCATATCGATCCGGCGCGCCTGGACGCCGTCGGCAAGGGCGATCGCGAACTGATGAACAAGGTCAACGTGGACGCGCCCGAGAACCGACGCGTCACCATCGTCAACCTGTCGAACTGAACGGGCCTCGCTTCAAGGCGCGGCCTCGTCGATGACGAAGGACGCCGCGCCATAGGTTCCCGGGCACGGCGTGCCCTGGCAGGACGGCGTGCCCGCGAACAGTGCAGCAGTGCCGCGGTGGCCGCGCTGCAGTTGCACAGCGTGCTCGAGCGGGAACATGCCGAACGGATCACCGTCGACCAGGCCGGCATCCCGGAAGTCGCGCGGGCTGTCGGACACGATGACGACGAAATGGTCCGTGCCCGCAGGCCCGGAAGCGACGATCGGCCAGGTCCGGCGCGGCAGTCTGAGTGTCTGGCCGGCCTGGATCCGGTTGTCACGGTCCAGTACGTTCGGGAATACCATATTGAAATCCGTGCCGTTACTGCTGACCATCTCGACGTACACGTAGCCCGGGTGCGTGGCGCTGATGGAAAAGCGGATATTTTGCCCGATCTTGACCCCTTGGTTTTCCACGCGCACGCTGACCTTGCGCTGGGGATCGGCGCCGGCCTGTACGGCGCCCAGGGCCGCGACCGGGTCGAACGGCGCTTCGGCCGCGGGCGCAATGGGTGCCGCGGGCGCCGGGACGGCACGCGCCGCGCCGGGCGTGGCGTGATCCGCAGGCGCGGGCGTGTCGCGTCCGGCGCCGATGCCGCCGGCTACCAACGCCACGGCCACGCCGGCGGCGCCCAGGCCGCCCAGCACCCACATGAGGCGGCGCGGCTTGCCGGCGTTGGCTGGCGGCGCCGGCATTGCCGGGCCGGCGGCAGCCGGCACCGGTGCCGGGACCGGGGCCACCGTATCGATACCGAGCAGCCTGCGCATGGCGGCCACGCTTTGCGGGCGGTCGCCGGGTTTGAAGGCGAGCGCCTGGTCGAGCGCCTGCAGGAAGCCCGGGCTGAATTTTCCCGCATGGCGCGTGGCGAGCGGCACGTAGGGATCGGACATCATGCGGCTCATGGCCGGCGGCGGCGGCGCGCCGTCGATGGCGTAGTGAACGACGGAGGCCAAGGCATACAGGTCGGTCCACGCGCCCTGGCTCATCCCGGGCATCTCCGCATACTGTTCGATCGGTGCGTAGTTCTGCTTGAGAATGACCGTGAAGGCCTGGTTGGCTTCGCCGACCGCGCGCCGGGCCGCGCCGAAGTCGAGCAGCACGGGCCGGCCGTCTTCGAGCATCAGGATATTGTCGGGCGCGACGTCGCGATGAAAGCAGTGATCCTGGTGGATTATCTCAAGCGCATCGAGCAGCGGCGCCAGCAACGTCTTCAGCCAGGCTTCGTCCGGACGTTCAGCACGCTTCTGCAGCGATTGCTTGAGCGTCTGTCCACGGTAATAGGGCATTACCATGTAGGCGGTGCCGTTTCCTTCCCAGAAGCGGTACACCTTGACCAGCGAGGGATGGTCGAACTTCGCCAGCATTCGTGCCTCGTTGACGAAACTGCGCCGCCCGGCCTCGAAGCTTTCGGCGTTTTGCGCCGAGTGAACGCCGACCTGGATGCCGGTGCCGCGGCGGGCAAAGGAGGGCATGTACTCCTTGAGCGCAACCTGGCGTTCGAGCAGGTGGTCGTAGGCCAGGTAGACAACCCCGAATCCCCCTTCGCCGAGCACGGCCGTGAGTTCGAATTCATCCAGGCGCGTCCCGACCGGCAAGGCGTGTCCGCTTTCGTGTGGCGTGGGCGCAGGCTGGGCGCCGGATGCGTTGCCGGTCGAAAGCACGGTGAGATCGTCGTCGGGCGGGAGGTTCATTGTCGCGGTCGCAGTTCGGATTTCATATTATCGTCCGCCCGATACCGTCCCGCTATCAATTATTTACAACAGGGCATCAAGAGACAGCCATCGCCCACAGGCAGCACTGAGCTGTTTGTTCATTAACCAATATAATCCGAAAGAACTATTTCAGTTCCAATAGCACACTTATTGTTGGCTGTTCAGGCAAAGCAAGGGGTAAGTAGCAGACAAGCAACGCTTTTGAAAAAAATAATAATTCCTTTGTATTTGATTCTTGACAGAACGTATAGTGCTGCTCTGTTTGTTATTGGCAGATTAACTCTTCAGTTTAATGCAGGTTTCATATTGGTGGCGCACGTGTGGCGCTGGCCAGCATGACCCTGCCTTCTTGCCACCCATGACATTACCGAGGCAACGCATGTTGCTGGAGCACGAATGAGCACTATCGACATCGACGCCCTGCTGGAACCGGTCGCGGATGAGCAGCCCTGCGGCCCCAACCTGGAATACGATCCGGCATTCGTCGCACTCGAACAGGAAGCGCTCGGCAAGCCCGAAGTCCAGTACGGCGATACCATCACGCCGGCCGTGCCTCCCGACTGGAAATCCGTGCGCCGCATGGCGGCCGAGCTGCTGGAGCGCAGCCGCGACCTGCGCCTGGCGGCGCATATGGTCCGCGCCAACCTGGCGCTGCACGGCATTCCCGGCCTGGCCGATGGCGTCCAGCTGGTCGAGCGCCTGCTCGAGCAGCGCTGGGACAGCGTGCACCCGGAACTCGATCCCGACGACGACCTCGATCCGACCCTGCGCATCAATTCGCTGGCGGTCATGGCCGACAGCACGACCCTGATCCGTGAATTGCGGGACGCCACGCTGCTCCGGCTGCCCGGACTGGGACCCTTGAGCCTCAAGCTCATCGAGATCGCCAACGGCGAAGTCGCGCCGGGCGAGGACCAGGAAAAAATCGCCGTCAGCTCGATCGAGAACGCCATTGCCGACGTCGACGCGGACGAGCTTGCGCGCGTCGTGCAAACCCTCGAGCGGGCCCTGGACGCCGCCGTCAACATCGAATTGACGCTGGTGCGGCAGGTAGGCAGCTCCCAAGCCCTCAACCTGGATGCGTTGACGCGTCCGCTGCGCAAGGCCTTCGATTTCCTGCGTCGCCAGCAGGGCGGTGGGGATGCCGGTGTGGCCGCCGACGGCGACGGCACCGATGCCGGCGCACGGGCCGGGGACGAAGCCGCGGCCCGTGGCGCGCGTCCCGGCATCAGCGGCGAGATCGCCAGCCGCGACGACGTTCTCCGCATGCTCGACAAGCTGGTCCAGTACTACAGCCGCTACGAGCCGTCGAGTCCGATCCCGATCCTGCTCGAGCGCGCCAAGCGCCTGGTGCCGATGAGCTTCTTCGAAATCATGCAGGATATGGCGCCGGACGGGCTCGCCCAGCTGAAGGTAATCCGCGGACCCGACGGTTCGGAAAGCGAAGACGAATACTAAGCAGTAGAAAAAACCACAAGCGTCGCATTGTGTTGTTCAATTCATGGGGGTATCAATCGTGGGTAAAGAAAGCAGTCAAAAATTCATTGCGCGCAACCGGGCGCCGCGCGTGCAGATCGAGTACGACGTCGAAGTGTACGGCGCCGAAAAGAAGATCCAGCTGCCCTTCGTGATGGGTGTGATGGCCGACCTGACGGGCCAGCCGGCCGATCCGCTGGCGCCGGTCGCCGAGCGCAAGTTCCTCGAGATCGACGTCGACAACTTCGACGAACGCCTGAAGGCGATGAAGCCGCGCGTGGCCGTGCAAGTGCCGAACACCCTGACCGGCGACGGCAACCTGGCGGTCGAGATGACCTTCGAGAACATGGACGACTTTACCCCGGCCGCGATCGCCCGCAAGGTGGCTCCGCTGGCCAAGCTGCTCGAAGCGCGCACCCAGCTGTCGAACCTGATGACCTACATGGACGGCAAGACAGGCGCGGAAGACCTGATTGCCAAGCTGCTCGCCGAACCCGCATTGATGCAGGCGCTGACCTCGGCCCCCAAGCCGCAAGAATAACCTGACCGTCCTGGAGAACCACAATGGCTGAGCAATTACTACAAACGGAACAGGCCGGCGGCACGCTCGAGATGAGCGACTTCGGCAGCCTGCTGCAAAAGGAATTCAAACCGCAGTCGGACAAGGCCAAGGAATCGGTCGAGAACGCGGTGCGCACGCTGGCGGAGCAAGCCCTGCAAGGCAGCAATATCGTCTCCAGCGACGTGCTGGGCACGATCGAAGGCCTGATCGCCGCGCTCGACAAGAAGCTGAGCGAGCAGATCAACCTGATCCTGCACACGCCCGAATTCCAGTCGCTGGAAGGCGCCTGGCGCGGCCTGCACTACCTGGTCAACAACACCGAGACCGATGAAACGCTGAAGATCCGCGTGATGAACATCTCGAAGAACGACCTGGGCAAATCGCTCAAGAAGTTCAAGGGTACGGCCTGGGACCAGAGCCCGATCTTCAAGCGCATGTACGAGGAAGAGTTCGGCCAGTTCGGCGGCGAGCCGTTCGGCGCGATCGTGGCCGACTACTACTTCGACAACAGCGCACCGGACGTCGAACTGCTCTCGAGCATGGCGAAGGTGGCCGCCGCCGCCCATGCACCGTTCATCTCGGCTGCCGCGCCGTCGGTCATGCTGATGGAATCGTGGCAGGAACTGGCCAATCCGCGCGACCTGACCAAGATCTTCCAGACGCCGGAACACGCCGCCTGGCGCTCTTTCCGCGAATCCGAGGATTCGCGCTACGTCGGCCTGGCCATGCCGCGCTTCCTGGCGCGCCAGCCCTACGGCGCCAAGACCGATCCGGTCGAGGAATTCGATTTCGAGGAAGACACCGCGACCCTGGGCAGCAGGAGCTACACCTGGGCCAACGCCGCCTATGCGATGGCGGTGAACATCAACCGCTCGTTCAAGGAATACGGCTGGTGCTCGCGCATCCGCGGCATCGAGTCGGGCGGCGCGGTTGAAGGCTTGCCTGTGCACTCCTTCCCGACCGACGACGGCGGCGTCGACATGCAATGCCCGACCGAGATCGCGATCTCGGACCGGCGCGAAGCCGAACTGGCCGCCAACGGCTTCATGCCGCTGGTGCACAAGAAGAATACCGACTTTGCTGCCTTCATCGGCGCCCAGTCGCTGCACAAGCCGGCCGAGTACGACGATCCGGACGCCACCGCCAACGCCAACCTGGCTGCGCGCCTGCCGTACCTGTTCTCGACCTGCCGTTTCGCGCACTACCTCAAGTGCATCGTGCGCGACAAGATCGGCTCGTTCAAGGAACGCGACGAGATGCAGCGCTGGCTGACCAACTGGATCACCCAGTACGTCGACGGCGATCCGGTCAACTCGAGCGAGAACACCAAGGCGCGCAAGCCGCTGGCCGCCGCCGAAGTCGTGCTGGAAGAGGTCGAAGGCAATCCGGGTTACTACAGCTCGAAGTTCTTCCTGCGCCCGCATTACCAGCTCGAGGGCCTCACCGTGTCGCTGCGCCTGGTTTCCAAGCTGCCATCGGCAAAAGGTTGATACGTAGTCGTACGCGTCGTCCGTAACAAACCCGGGGCCGGCACCACGCGTGCCGGCCCGCTCGCTCACATCCGCCGGCAGGGATCCGGCTTACAAGGAGAATTAAAATGGCATTGGATATGTTCATCAACATGGGCGCCAACATCGTCGGCGAATCGGCCGACAAGACCCAGGGCAAGAACGGCGACATCGACGTGCTGGCCTGGAGCTGGGGCATGTCGCAGTCGGGCACCACCCACATGGGCTCGGGCGGCGGCGCCGGCAAGGCCAACTTCCAGGACCTGTCCTTCACCAAGTACATCGACTCGGCCAGCAATGCGCTGATGATCGCGCTGGCCAAGGGCACCCATATCCCGAAAGTCACGCTGCTCGCGCGCAAGGCCGGCGAAGGCCAGCAGAAGTACCTGACCATCGAGATGGAAGAAGTGCTGGTCACCTCGCTGTCGACCGGCGGCAGCGGCGGCGAAGACCGCCTGACCGAGAACGTCACGCTCAACTTCGCCAAGGTGAAATTTGCCTACGCGCCGCAAGCGAAGACCGGCGCCAAGGGCGGCGACAAGGAATTCACCTGGGATATCGCCGGCAACGCCGACAAGTAATCAGGTGACACGGGGCGGCGCCCGCGCGCCGCCTTTTCGATTTTCCGAATTCCGGCGGACGCCATGACCCCACAACAACTCATCCGCGAAGGCAAGCTCGCCGACGCACTCGCCGCGCTGCAGGACATGGTGCGCAAGGACGCCGCGAATGCGAAGCACCGCGTGTTCCTGTTCCAGTTGCTGTGCGTGATGGGCGAGTGGAAGCGCGCGCTGAACCAGCTCAACGTGGCCGGCGAACTCGATCCGGCCACCCTGCCGATGGTGCAGACCTACCGCGAGGCGATCCAGTGCGAAGCCCTGCGCGGTGAAATCTTCAAGGCGGCACATGCGCCGCTGATCTTCGGCGAGCCGACACCATGGCTGGCGCTGCTGCTCGAAGCCGTCAGGCTCGAGGCCGACGGCCAGCACGCCCGCGCCGACGAAGTGCGTGCGCAGGCCTTCGATGCCGCGCCGGCCAGTAGCGGCAGCATCGACGGGCAAGGCTTCGCCTGGGTGGCCGATGCCGACACGCGCCTCGGGCCGGTGCTCGAGGTCATCGTCAACGGCCGCTATTTCTGGGTGCCGATGCAGCGCATCCGCCGCATCGTGTTCGATGCGCCGGCCGACCTGCGCGACACCGTCTGGACGCCGGCATCGTTCACCTGGACCAACGGCGCCGAGACGGTCGGCCTGGTCCCGACCCGTTATGTCGACACGCTGTCGCGCAAGGACGATGCGCTGCTGCTGGCGCGCCGCACCGAATGGACCGATGAGGGCCGCGGCCTGGGCCAGCGCATGCTGGTAACCGATGCCGGTGAATATCCGCTGATGGATGTGCGCACGATCGAGTTCGACCCGGTCGGGGCGGACCGCGCGGACACCGACCAGGCGCAGCTTGCGCATGGCTGAACTGGCGCCGCGCGAACGCCTGCAGCCGTCCCTGCTGGACCGGCTGACCGACGACGACCCGGCCACCACGGTCGAGCCGCGCGAACGGCGTGTCATGTCGCTGCGCACCCTGCGCGAGGGCGTGCTGCGCGACCTCGCGTGGCTGCTGAATACCACCAACCTGCTGTCGGTTACCACCACGGCCGCCTTGCCGCACGTGGCCGATTCGGTGCTGAACTACGGCGTGCCTGGCCTGGCCGGCAATGCCGTGTCCAACCTGGACATCGCTGCGCTGGAGCGTGGCATCCGCCAGGCGATCTGGGATTTCGAGCCGCGCCTGATCCGCAACACCGTCAGCGTCAAGGCGCTCGCGCCCCGCAGCGAGGGCCAGAACAAGCTCGATTTCGAGATCGAGGCCGACCTGTGGGCCCAGCCTTATCCGGAACGCCTGTACCTCAAGACGGAACTCGACCTCGAGCGCGGCGCCGTGGTGCTGCTCGAGACCAACGGCAGGAGCGTCAAATGAACCCGCGCTTCCTGCGTTACTACAGCCAAGAGCTGCAACACTTGCGCGAAGCGGGCGGCGAATTTGCCCAGGAATTCCCGAAGATCGCCGGCCGGCTGGGCCTGGACAGTTTCGAGTGCACCGATCCCTACGTCGAGCGCCTGCTGGAAGGTTTCAGCTTCATGGCTGCGCGCGTGCAGATGAAGATCGACGCCGAGTTCCCGCGCTTTACCCAGCACCTGTCCGAGCTGGTGTATCCGCACCTGCTGGCGCCGACGCCGTCGATGGCCGTGGTGCAGCTGCAACCCGACCTGTCGAATCCGGCGCTCCAGAAGGGCTACCGCGTGGCGCGCGGCAGCGCCATGCGCAGCGTGCTGGGGCAGGGCGACAATACGGCCTGCGAATTCCGCACCGCCCACGCCGTCACCCTGTGGCCGATCGAGCTGGTGGAGGCGAAATTCTTCACCCACGGTGGGCGCCAGGCCGGCCTGAACGCGCAGCTGCCGCCGGCGGTCAAGGCCGGCGTCCGGTTGCGCCTGAAAAGCACCGGTGCCGCCTTCAAGGACTTGCCGCTGGATACGCTGGCGCTGCACCTGCGCGGCGCCGACGAGATGCCGGTACGGATCCTGGAGAGCCTGCTGGCGGGCGTGGAAGGGGTGCTGGTGACGCCGGTTGCGCGCCCGGCCGCGTGGCATCGCCTGTTGCCGAAGACCGCGCTGCGCCCGCTGGGCTTCGGCGACGACGAAGCGCTGCTGCCGGGCGACCAGCGCAGCTTCCGGGGCTACCGCCTGCTGCAGGAATATTTCGCGTTTGCGCAGCGTTTCCAGTTCGTCGAGCTGGCCGGGTTGCAGGGCGCGTTGCGCCAGTGCACGGAGCGCGAGATCGAGATCACGATCCTGCTGAACCGCACCGACGTGCAGCTGGAGAAGTCGCTCGACGCCTCGAATTTCGCCTTGCACTGCACGCCGGCCATCAACCTGTTCCAGCGCCGCGCCGACCGCATCGGCGTCAGCGGCGAGCAGCTCGAATACCACGTGCTGGTCGACCGCACCCGGCCGATGGACTACGAGGTGTTCCAGGTCGAATCCGTGACCGCATACGGCGCGGGACCCGACTCGCAGCAGACCTTCCAGCCCTTCTACGCGGCCAAGGACGTCGATACGCTGTACCAGGACCATGCCTTCTACCAGATCCGGCGCGAAGCGCGCCAGGTGTCGCAGCGCCAGCGCCGCGACGGCCCGCGTTCCAGCTACATCGGCAGCGAGACCTTCATCGCCATCGTCGACGCCGCGCAAGCCCCATACAGCGCCGACGTGCGCCAGCTGGGCCTGACTGTCCTGTGCACCAACCGCGACCTGCCGCTTGCGCTGGCGATCGGCGTCGGCAAGACCGACTTCATCCTCGAGGACGGCGCCCCGGTCACGGCCGTGCGCTGCCTGGCCGGGCCGAGCCAGCCGCATCCTTCGTTTGCCGAAGGCGGCATGGCCTGGCGCCTGCTCAACCAGCTGTCGTTGAACTACCTCTCGCTGCTCGACACCGATGCCCAGCAGGGCGCGGTGGCGCTGCGCGAACTGCTCGCCCTGTATTGCCACCCCGCCGACCTGGGCCTGCAGCGCCAGGTGGAAGGCGTGCGCTCGATCGCCTCCAAATCCATCACCCGGCGCATGCCGTCGCCTGGCCCGATCGCGCTGGGCCGGGGCATCCAGGTCACGGTCACGCTTGACGACGCCGCCTTCGAAGGCAGCGGCGCCTTCGTGCTGGGCGCGGTACTGAGCGAGTTCTTTGCCCAGTACGTGTCGATCAATTCGTTCACCGAAACCGTGATCCGCACCATCGGACGCGGCGAGATCATGCGCTGGCCGGCCAGGGTGGGTGTATGCGCGATCCTGTAGAACTCGAACTGCTGCTGGAGCGGCAAGCCGCGCGCATGGATTTCTTCCAGGTGCTGCGCCTGCTGGAGAACGCCCGGCCCGACCTGCCGCGCATCGGCACCTCGCTGCGCCCGCGCGACGACGCGGTGCGCTTCGGCCAGGATCCGGCCCTGATCTTTCATCCGACCACGCTGGCCCGCTTCACGCGTGCCGACGGCGACGCCAAGGCGCGCCTGGCCGTGAATTTCTTCGGGCTGCTGGGCGCGAACGGCCCGCTGCCGGTGCATATCACCGAATACGTGCGCGACCGCCTGCGCCACGGCGGCGACGGCACCATGCTGGCCTTTCTCGACGTGTTCCACCACCGCATGCTGTCGCTGTTCTACCGCGCCCGCGCGGTGGCGGAACCCGTCATCAGCCTGGACCGGCGCGACGCCGACCGCTTCTCGGATTTTGTCGGCAGCATGTTCGGCATCGGCGCACCCGCATTGCGCGAGCGCGACGCCATCGGCGACTTCGCCAAGCTGCACTTCGCCGGCTTGCTGGCCAACAAGACGCGCCCGGCCTCCGGCCTGGTAACGATCCTGCGCGCCTACTTCAAACTGCCGTTCCAGGTCGAGCAATTCGTCGGGCACTGGATGCGCATCCCGGACGAGATCCGCAGCCGCCTCGGCGCGTTCGAGGACGGCAACCGGCTCGGCAGCTCGCTGATGCTGGGCCGCAGCGTGTGGGATTGCCAGAACAAATTCCGCATCGTGATCGGACCGTTGGATTACGACGATTACCAGCGCTTCATGCCCGGCGGCGAGAGCATGGAGCGCCTGCTGGCCTGGGTCAGGACCTACGTCGGCCTGGCGCTGGACTGGGACGTGCGCCTGGTACTGAAAAAAGAAGAGATGCCGCCGCTGCGCCTCGGCGGGGCCACGCGCATGGGCTGGAGCACCTGGCTGGCGAGCAGCAAGCCGCAGCGCGACCTCGACCAGATGCTGATTCATCCGGCGAGCCTGAAAGCGGCACGCGACACGCATCATGAATAAACATATCTGCGCAATACAAAACCAAAAGGGGAAGTCATGGCCGACATCAGCCGCGTCGCATTGTTTGGAAAACTGAACAGCCTGTGTTACCGGGCCATCGAAAGCAGCACCGTATTCTGCAAGCTGCGCGGCAACCCTTACGTCGAACTGGTGCACTGGCTGCACCAGATCCTGCAGCTGCAGGATTCGGACCTGGTGCGCATCATCCGCCAATACGACATCGACCCGGCCACGCTGGCGCGCGACCTGACCGCGGCGCTGGACCGCCTGCCACGCGGCGCAACCTCGGTGACCGACCTGTCGTCGCAGCTGGAAGAGACGGTGGAGCGCGCCTGGGTCTACGGCACCCTGATGTTCGGCGAGTCGCAGATCCGCTCGGGCCACCTGGTCGTCGGCATGCTCAAGACCAGCGGCCTGCGTAACAGTTTATACGGTTTGTCGAAACAGTTCGAGAAAATCAAACTCGAACACCTGACGGACTATTTCGCCAGGCTGCTGGCCGAGTCGCCGGAAGCGAAGCTGGCCGCCACCGACGGCTTCAGTGCAGCGGCGGCCCCGGGCGAAGCCTCGGGCGCCATCGCGCCGGCGGCAATGGGCAAGCAGGAAGCGCTGAAGAAATTCACGGTCGACCTGACCGAACAGGCGAAAAGCGGCAAGATGGACCCGATCGTCGGCCGCGACGACGAGATCCGCCAGATGGTCGACATCCTGATGCGCCGGCGCCAGAACAACCCGATCATGATCGGCGAGGCGGGCGTCGGCAAGACGGCGGTGGTCGAAGGCTTCGCCCAACGCATCGCGCGCGGCGACGTGCCCCCAAGCCTGAAGGATGTGCGCCTGCTGGCGCTGGACGTGGGCCTGCTGCAGGCCGGCGCCAGCATGAAGGGAGAGTTCGAGCAGCGCCTGCGCTCTGTCATCGACGAGGTGCAGGCCAGCACCACGCCGGTCATCCTGTTCATCGACGAGACCCACACGCTGGTCGGCGCCGGCGGCGCGGCCGGCACCGGCGACGCCGCCAACCTGCTGAAACCCGCGCTGGCGCGCGGCACGCTGCGCACCATCGGCGCCACCACCTTTGCCGAATACAAGAAGCACATCGAAAAGGATCCGGCCCTGACACGGCGCTTCCAGTCGATCCAGGTCGACGAGCCGAGCGAGGAGCGCGCCATCCTGATGATGCGCGGCGTCGCCTCGACGATGGAAAAGCACCACCAGGTGCAGATCCTCGACGAGGCACTGGAAGCCGCCGTCAAGCTCTCGCACCGCTACATACCGGCGCGCCAGTTGCCGGACAAATCTGTGAGCCTGATCGATACCGCCTGCGCGCGCGTGGCCGTCAGCCTGCACGCGACGCCGGCTGAAGTGGACGACAGCCGCAAGCGCATCGAGGCGCTGGAAGTCGAGCAAGGCATCATCGCGCGCGAAGGCGCGATCGGCATCGACACCGCCGCGCGTGCACGCGATACGGAGGCCGCACTGGCGGCCGAAAAGACGCGCCTGGCAGGCCTCGAACAACGCTGGAACGACGAACGCGCGCTGGTCGACGAACTGCTGGCGCTGCGCGCCCGCCTGCGCGACGGCGGCCAGCCGGTGGAAGGCACCGGCAGCAAGCTCGAAGCCGCCGCCGGCAGCGACGTGCCCGCGGCTGCCTTGACGGCCGACCAGCGGACCGAACTCATGGCGCAGCTCAAGGAAGTGCAGGCCAGGCTGGCCGACCTGCAAGGCGAGAACCCGCTGATCCTGCCGACCGTCGACTACCAGGCCGTGGCCGCCGTCGTCGGCGACTGGACCGGCATCCCGGTCGGCCGCATGGCGAAGAACGAGATGGAGACCATCCTCAACATCGCCTCGACTTTAGCCAAGCGCGTGATCGGCCAGGACCACGCGATGGAGATGATCGCCAAGCGCATCCAGACCTCGCGCGCGGGCCTGGACAACCCGAGCAAGCCGATCGGCGTGTTCATGCTGGCCGGTACCTCGGGCGTCGGCAAGACCGAGACCGCGCTGGCGCTGGCCGAGGCGCTGTACGGCGGCGAACAGAACCTCATCACCATCAACATGAGCGAGTACCAGGAAGCGCACACGGTGTCGACGCTGAAGGGCGCGCCGCCGGGCTACGTCGGCTACGGCGAAGGCGGCGTGCTGACCGAGGCGGTGCGCCGCAAGCCGTACTCGGTGGTGCTGCTCGACGAGGTCGAAAAGGCGCACCCGGACGTGCACGAGATGTTCTTCCAGGTGTTCGACAAGGGCTTCATGGAGGATGGGGAAGGGCGCTTCATCGACTTCAAGAACACCCTGATCATCCTGACCACCAACGCCGGCACCGAGCTGATCGCCGGCCTGTGCAAGGACCCGGACCTGATGCCGGACCCGGAAGGCATGGCCAAGGCTATTCGCCCGGCGCTGCTGAAGGTGTTCCCGCCGGCGCTGCTAGGGCGGATGGTGGCGATTCCGTATTATCCGCTGTCGGATGCGATGCTGGGCGAGATCGTCAGGCTGCAGCTGGACCGCATCAAGAAGCGGGTCGAGGCGCGTTACAAGATCCCGTTCACCTATACCGATGACGTGGTGAGGCTGGTCGTGTCGCGCTGTACCGAGGGCGAGTCAGGCGGACGGATGATCGATGCGATCTTGACGAATACGATGTTGCCGGATATTAGCCGCGAGTTCCTGAGCCGCATGATGGCGGTAGAGACAATCGGCGGCGTGCAGGTCGATGTCGACGGCGCCGAATTCGCGTATCGCTTCGCATGAGCCGCGACAAGCAGATTGCTACCGGGAGACCAGAATGGGACGACCAGAGCGGAAAGTAAAGCGTGTTGATTACGCACGCGCCTTGAATAAATATGATGGAGAATCATTCATCTCGACCACCGGCTTCAAAACGAAGCGACGGAGGCATCCGACTGCTTCAGGGCGTGCGAACGCCGCCCCGACGCTAACTCGCTGGCCTTTCAATGGAATGCACCATAGCGTGGAGTATGTCGCTGATATCAACAGTGACATGTCATGGTCGATACAATTCGACGACGATGTGCAACTGCCGTTTGCCCATCTCAGTATTCGTCACGCAAACAAATGGCAAGGACTGATCCAGCAGGTATCGATGGACGGTTGTCCAGTTGTCAGAGCCCATTTCAATGCCATCACCTCGGCAATGTTGGCAGCGAAATCAAACCCGGTGATTACTGAATGCGTCGGTGAAGCAGCGGCAGCCATGGCGATGCTGGACGACGCAGAGGACTGGGAAATGATATGGGGATTCCACCTTCACTCCGGAACGGGGATCGATCAAATCTGGCGCGCGTCGATCGGTAACGGACTATATAAATACCGGATCGTCGAAGCGAAAGGCCCGGGCGCAAGCCTCAACTGGAATCCCTTTCTTCCTCCGGATTACAACCAGATGCAATTGGGCTGGGTCCTCAATCACTTGTACAGCATGCAGCAAAACAAGCACAGTGCCGGGGTCGACATCTGCACGGACTTGAAGCTGGCATTCAAGAACCTTCATCCCAACTTCGACGGCGCTGCCAAAAGTTATTGGGGACTGGCTTCACCGGTCAAGTCCAGCAATACGAACTCCCGGCTCACAGGCGTCGTTGTAACCGCCCGGTGGTTGTCTGATGGTCGACTGCATTATTACCGCGGCAATACAATTTCCTATCTATGAAATGGCGATACGGCTCCGTCCCCGTCTGGAGACCTCGGACATATCGCCCGCGCTTGGCTGTTTGCGCAAGACGGGTTAGGTCTGACTAAAAGGTATTGAAATGCACTTTAATAATATGGACTTCCTGGAAGACGTGATCGGCATGCCGTATGCGCATAAAACCGCATTCATCGACATCGCACGCCAGCAGAAGGTCGTCATTATCGTGCGCGCGACCGGCCCGACCTGTCATGGCTTGCTGGAAGAAGGTTACGACACGAAAGGCTACCGCATTCACGGAAAATCCTGTAATTGGGGACCGATGGCAGGTTTCGTGATGCGGGATCCGCGTCTGAACAAATCCGGAGCGGCCGGCGAGGCGTTTAACCGCGGCAAGCATACCGAAGCGCTGTACGAGGACCATGAAGGGCAGGGCTGGAAGGCATCGGTCACGCCGCTGACGATCAGTCGTGCGCGTATCCACTGGCTGGAAGCATGGGGGTACATCACGATCACCAGCCGGCTTCCCGGCCGCATGGACGGCACCGCGATCCATGGGGAAGGGGCGAACGCGATCATTTTCAAGTACACGCTGTTCCAGGACCCCGGACGACCGGACCTATGGGATGTCTATTTCAACAACGATCCAGCCATGCCTTGGCAACAGGAAGCGGCAATGAGCGAGCGCGTCTTTCACCGGAAGCACGGCGCAAGATACGAAGCAATGCTGGCCTTGACCAATCCGCCCGAGCATCGGCTCAGCCGCAGTGTCAGTTATCTGAATGCGGTCACCGGCGATTACGATCTGTTTGCCGTCTGGCCGTTCGCGGAAAAATACAACCCGAATCCGTATGGCGCCGATCATCGCCCGCTGGGAACGGTACGCGGCTTGCAGAACCAGTTCACTACCGATGCGACCGGTGCGCCACGCAGTTCGCTGGACCAAGCGCAGAATATCGATCGGCTGGAACGCAATTTCGCCCGCGTCGACGGGGGACTCCAGGGCACAAAGCTGGGCAATATTACGCCGCGCATTTACAAGTGCTGCCAACTCGTTAACTCCATCATCGGCCGCAATGTGTTGTGGCACAGCGACGAGGCGGCACGGCCGTATGCCGACGACGTCGATCTGCCCATCATCGCTTTTACGCCGGCTGGGTATTTCATCGGTGTGGAATCGATCCGGGACTTTGCCGACTTGATCCGCTTTTGCGAATCGGAGGGCGTGCATGTGACCTTGTCGAGTGCCTGGACCCAGGATCCCACCGCACGGAGGCCCAACCGGCTGGGTGCGCAATTCGAAGACAGGGTGCCGCTGGACGGCAGGCGGGTGATCGTGCCGGATTGGTATAACCGTTGAGTTTCGCCGGCGTTTGCCGTTCATCGTTTTCGGTTTTCGCCATGCGCGCCCGCGTGGAATGGATCGGCGAGAAGCGAGAATAAATCAACGATAGCCGGGCAGCCTAGCCTGGATAATCGCCGATGCGGTTCCGGCATCGATTTGGACCAAACTTGTTATTAGGAGTACTGCATGGAAGTAAATACCGCCGCCGGGTCACCAATCGCCCTGATGACGCTTGACCGTACCATGTCCGGTGGCAAGCAGGAACATAAAATACGCTGGGTGGCGCTGGCGAACTGTCCCGACGGGTACATCATCCAGCGCATCACGCGCGATACCAAGACGACGCGCGGCAAGGCCCTGACTGACAAGCACGGTAATCCCACCGGGAAGTTTTCTTGGGAGAAGACCGCGGTGGTGCGCGCCGATTATTACGAGCTCTGGGAAGTGTGGAAAGGGAACGTGTTTCCAGCCAAGTCGTCGGCCACCGGCGGCGGGGTCTACCATTCCCATGACGGTCTGCAGTCGCGGGCCTGGTTCGGCGCCAGCTACATCGATCCCGACAGGTCGGCGACACGCGCCCGCTGCGGGACAGTACTCGAGGCCCCGGCTTCGCGCGCATTTCCGCGTTCTGCACCGGCAGCCGCTGCTGCCGTCGCGGCCCTGCCGGCAGACGTGTACCACGACATTTTCTCCGACACCGTTCCGAATTGCAGGCAAGGCGAGGTCGTCAAAGGAACGAACAAGATCCTGGGCAAGGTGTATTTCATCCCGCGCGATTCGACATTCGCATCGACTTTTTTAGCGAAGTATCTTTCCGAAGGGCGCCGCAATCTGGTCTGGTCGACTATCTTCACCGGCGGTATTTTGCTGCAATTCGACGCCAGCAAGATCAAGGAACCCGACGCGCGCTTCCTGCAGATTACCCGCTATGAAGCAATCGAATTCAACGGCTCGTACTCGGAGAAACATATTGCAGACCGTGGCTACCCGGGCATCATGCGCAAGAAAGGACAAGGGGTTGTCAATGCCCGCAATGCCAACGTGATCTATGGCGCAGGGACCGTGGTCGGTCCTTCGGGCCGGGCACCGGTATAAAGGTTTTACCAGAGGAGGGAATCACGATGATTACTTTGCCTGAACATGTCCTCGAAAGTGATGTGGAGCCCGCCGGCCAGACTTGGGACGGAAACGATAGCGCGACTGGTTACCCCAACAAGGAAACGGCGATGCCCTGGTCCGAGCATCAACGGATCGTGTGCGCTGCCGTGCATTTATTACAGGGTGAACCGCCTGGAAACGCGGCCGTCAAGAAGATATTCAAGGAATTGAAAAGTGCCTACGTCGATCCGCCGGGGCGGTCGGTTGTGAGAGTCTCGAAGGGCATTCACCAGCCTACCGTGGATCCGCATTTACAGTTACGCACGATCACCGATTTTGGAGATGGGAACATCAGTTACCATAAATTCCATCTCAACGTCAGCGCGGTGGCAATACCGGCGACCGATCATCTGGAAGACGACCGGTTTCAATGGACTCCGGTGCAATTTACTTTCCTGCATACGAATAACCAGACATATTCCTGGCCGGCACTGGCTGTACCTGTCGAAAAGAAGGGCGATCCGAAGCGCCGTTTGAGCATCAGCGCGGCGGACTTGAAAGCGCATGTCGCGCATCAGGTGGCCTTGAAGCAAGCGGAAGAAAAGGCGCAGTGCGACAAGGACTACAACGAGGCCGTGAGCGCGTTCCATAAGGAGCATGGCGGGAAAAAAGGAATCGTTGCGCATTCCAACAACAAGGATGGCGACTTCCCAAAGGCTAATTTTCAGCGTGGCACCAATGCACGGGTCATCGTCGCCAACAGGCCGCAATACGTTCATTACGACGCCGTCAGAAAAGCCGTCGTGTTCGGCCAAAAACCGAAAGAGGGTTGAGCGGCTGGTTCCGGGAAACAGTAGTGGACGGTGGACGCGCCTGTCGCGTCCATCCGTTCGGCAAAAGCAGGATCACCCATGGCGCCGGGTTTGACCAAAGGCCAACAGGCGGGCGGTATCGAACCCGGTCATTTCCAGATTTCGGAGCAATCTCCTCATGCAGCTGCCAACACAGTCCGCCATTCACCAGCGTCCGGCTAATCCGGCCCGCCATGGTCAATCAGTACGCTGCGTCGTGTGCGCCGCGCCGCTGCATGCCCGGCCTGAGCCATCCGCCCACGCCGATTGCTATCCGATCTGCCACGCCATCGCCTGCCGCATGGTGCTCAGCCGCCGCGCTGACATGAGCGAAGCGAATTTTCGGCATTACCTGCGGCGCGAAGCGCAGCACAGGCGCGAACAGGCGGTGCTGGCGGCGGCGTCCCATGCCAGGCGGATCGAGGAGACCGAATCAAACGCTCGCACCTGGACCGCGTTGCACACATTCGCGCGCCTGCGCGCAGGGCCAGCAGCACCCTTGCAGTTGCTGCTGCCATCCGGCCCGGCCCGTGCGCGTCCATTGGCCCAGTCGCGGCGCGCACGCTACCGCGCCCACTTGCTGGCCGTCGCCAATATCGCGGCCGCGATGACGCCTGGCACCCAGCCGGCAAGCGCCGCTGCGGTGTCCGGTCCTGTTCCCGACGCCACCCCATCGCCGCTGCCCGGCCGCCTGTGCGCCCTGTGCGGCGGCGGCTGCTGCACGCGCGGGTCCGACCACGCCTACCTGGGCGCGCCGACGCTGCGCCGCTTCATGGACGCGCATCCCGCCTTGTCGCCGGAAGAGGTGGTGGCCGCCTACCTGGAACGCGTAACGCACAAGACCCAGGCCGGCTCCTGCATCAACCACACGCGCACCGGCTGCAGCCTGCCGCGCGACATGCGCAGCGACACCTGCAACGACTACGCCTGCGCATCGCTGGCCGAGGTGCAGGCAGGGCCGCGCGAGCAGGTAGTGCTGGTGGTCCGCCGCAAGCGGGACCAGTGGTCCCGCGATCGCGTCGACCTCGACAATGCTGTCAATGGCGCCGCGGTGCTGAGCGAAGCGGGTGTGCGGCGCATGCGGGTTGGATGAGCCAGGCATTGCATCCGATAACGGCATCCCCCATACTTGTCGAACAATAGCAACCGGACGCGCAGGGGAGAGACAACATGCCGAACCAGGTGTCGATGGGCGCGATGATGACGTGCAGCTTCGGTGCGGCGCCCTCGTCGCTGGTCGTGCTCCCGGCGAACAAGGTGCTGTGCGAAGGCCCGCCCGCCGCCAACATCATGGACCATAAGCCGATGGTCAACATCATGCCGTTCGGGATGTGCAGTTCGATGGCCAATCCGATGGTCATCGCCGCCACTGCCGCCGCGATGGGCGTGCCGACGCCGATGCCGTGCATTCCCATGACCGCGGCGCCGTGGGCGCCGGGTGCCGCCACCGTCATGATCGCCAAGATGCCGGCGCTCGACAACGTTTCCAAGTGCATGTGCAACTGGGGCGGCGTGATCGGCTTCACCATGGCCGGCACCGTCAAGACCATGATTCCCTGACGCGTCCTGGCAGCTCGTCCATCTCATCCCATCGAAAACCATCCATGATCCTTACCCAAACGAATCGCGAAGTGTCCGTCAAGACTGCACTGGCGGCCGACGTGCTTCTATTTGCCGGCATGCAGGGCAGGGAACAGCTGGGGCGCCTGTCGGAATTCACGGTGAAGCTGGTGTCCACCGACAGTGCCATCAAGATCGGCGACATCCTCGGGACGCCGCTGACCATCGTCCTGACGCTGAGCGACGGCGAGGGCAAACGCTATTTCAACGGCATCGTCACGCGTTTCCGCAGCACCGGCCGCGCCGGCGACCTGACGGCCTACGAAGCGACCGTCCACCCAGGCTTGTGGCTGTTGACGCGCGCGTCCGACTGCCGGATTTTCCAGGAGATGTCGGTGACCGACATCGTCAAGGCGGTCTGCGACAAGTATGGCGCCGCCGTGTCCCTGTCGGACAGCGCGCTCAGTAATACCTACGTCGCGCTGCCGTATTGCGTGCAATACCGCGAGACCGACTTCGATTTCGTCTGCCGCCTGCTGGAAGAAGCTGGCATCTACTTCTATTTCACCCACACCGCCGACAGCCACACCATGGTGCTGGCCGATTCCTACAGCGCGCACCAGCCGATCGCGGGCTACGAGGCGCTGAAGTTCAGCGGCAGGCCGCCGAGGGCGACGGACAGCGGCGAAACCGTGTCGGGCTGGACGACAGGCGGTGCCATCACCGCCAGCAGGTACGTGCTGGACGATTTCGATTTCGAGAAAGCGGGGGCCAGCGCCAGCGGCGGCCTGAAGTCGACGGCGACGATCGCGGCGGCGTTCGGGCAGGCGCCGTACGAGATGTACGACTATCCGGGCAATTTCAGCAAGCCGGCCGACGGCAATGCGCTGGCCCGTGCCCGCATCGAGATCCTGCACGGGCAGGGTGAGCAGGTCGGTGCGGCGACCAACGCGCGCGGCCTGTATCCGGGTGGCCTGTTCACGCTGGCCGAGCATCCGCGCGAGGACCAGAACCGCGCCTACCTGGTGACGGCGGCCAGCTACGAGGCGACCGGCAACGATTACGCCAGCGGCGGGCAAGGCTTTGCCTTCGCCTGCACCATCGACGCCATCGGCAAGGAGCACGCATTCCGGCCCCTGCGGACCATCGCGCGGCCGGTCGTGCAGGGACCGCAGACCGCGATCGTGGTCGGCAAGGCCAACGAAGAAATCTGGACCGACAAGTACGGCCGGATCAAGGTTCAGTTCCATTGGGACCGGCTCGGCAAGGACGACGAGAACAGCTCGTGCTGGGTGCGGGTGGCGCAGGGCTGGGCCGGCAAGGGCTGGGGCGCGATGGCGATCCCGCGTATTGGCATGGAAGTGGTGGTCAGTTTCCTGGAAGGCGATCCGGACCGGCCGCTGGTGACCGGTTGCGTCTACAACTCGGACAACATGCCCCCGTACGCGCTGCCCGAGGAACAGACCATCTCGACCGTCAAGTCGCGGTCGTCCAAGGACGGCGACGGTTTCAATGAACTGCGCTTCGAGGACAAGAAGGGTGAAGAAGAAGTCTATATCCACGCCGAGCGCGACTTCCTGCGCGTGGTGAAGAACAACGATGCGCTCAAGGTCGGCTTCGAAACCGCCGACAAGGGCGACCAGACGATCGACATCAAGAACGACCAGACCACGACCATCGGCCACGACCAGGTCGAAACCATCGACAACAACCAGACAGTGAAGATCAAGGTCGACCAGAAGCTCGACGTCGGCGGTGACCAGGCGGTGGGCATCGATGGCGCCCAGAAGGTCAAGGTGGGTTCCACCATCGTCGTCGAAGCGGGCACCTCGATCGAGTTGAAGGTGGGCGGCAGCAGCATCAAGATCGAAGCGGGCAAGATTACCATCAAGGCACCCGAGATCGAGATCGCCGCGGACGCGAATGCAAAGGTCAAGGCAGGCGCGATGATGGAAATTAAATCCGGCGCGGTCATGACGATCGGCGGCGCCATGGTGCAAATTAACTGATGCCGGGCGAGCCAGGAAGCTGGAATGCCGACGCACGGGCGACGTATAATTGACAGTCTGTCCAGGCCGCTTTCAGCCGCGTGCGCGATCCGGCGACACGACGGTGCGGCGGCTACCAACACCTTATTCATCCGATGCTGCTGACCCTACGAATCCTGAGCTACCGTAACCAGCCGGTGCCGCCCGCGCCCCCAGTGCGCTTTACCGCAGCTGGCGGCAGCATCGGACGTTCCGCCGACAATGCGCTGGTGCTCGACGATCCGAGCAAGTACATCTCGCGTGTGCATGCGCGCGTGCTGTCGCAGGGCGCCACCTTCCTGCTGGAAGACCTGGGCAGCAATGCCAGCGTGCTGAACGACCGTCCGCTCGGCAAGGGGAGCCAGGCTGCCCTTGCCCATGGCGACCGCCTGTCCATCGGCGACTACCAGCTGCAGGTCCTGATCGAGGCGGCGCCGCCTGCCGCCCCGCTGGCGCCGGCGCCGGTGAACAACGCCGCGTTGCCGCTGTTCGAGCCCCCGCCGCCGCCCGCACCTGTGCAACTGCCGCCGCTCGACTTTGCGGCGCCGCCCGCGCCGGTGGCCGCGCCGGCACCGGTGCCCGTGTTCACCGACCCACTTGCCGGCGCCAGCATCCTCGACGTCATGCCGGGGCAGGGCGGTTTGCAGGGCGACGATCCTCTCGGCTTGAACCTGTTCGGCAACCCGTCCCAGGCGCCGGTGCGCGCAGCGGAAAGCGACCACGTGTCGCCCGAACTGGCCGCATTCCCGCAGCATGCACCGGCCCCTGCGCCGTTCACTTCGGCGCCGCCTGCGCCTGCGCCGTCCGGCGGCTTCGCCATTCCGGACGATTACGATCCACTGGCCGACTTCTTTGCGCCGCCGGTTGCGGCGCCGGTGGTGCCTGCGCCCATACCGGTACCGCCTGCGCCCGCCCCGGCACCGGCCCCGGCGCCGGCGCCTGTGCCGTTTGCGCCGCCGGAGCCTTTCCCGACAGCCACGCCGGCCGGCGTCAATGCCGACATGACGGCGCTGATTGCCCAGCCGCTGCAGCCGGCACAGGCGGCCGAGCCGGTCAGCGCACCGCCTGTGCCTGCACCCATGCCCGCCACCGCGCCGTTTGCAGCATCCGCGCAGGGCGCCGCGCCGGGCAGCGACGCCGTCATGCAGGCGCTGCTGCGTGGCCTCGGCCTGCCCGGCCTGCAGCTGCAGCGGCCCGCCACCGAGGTCGCCGAGCTGGTCGGCGCGCTGCTGCGCGAAGCCACCGCCGGCACCATGGACGTCCTGATGGCGCGCGCCATGACGAAAAAGGAGAGCCGCATCGACATGACCATGCTGTCGGTCCGCGCCAACAACCCGCTGAAGTTCTTCCCGAACGCGGACGGCGCGCTGACCCAGATGCTGACCGGGACGATGGCCGGCTACATGGCGCCGCGCGATGCGATGGCGGGCGCCTTCGACGACCTGCGCGCCCACGAACTGGCGGTCATCGCCGGCATGCGCGCGGCCTTGGGCGCGGTTTTGCACCGGTTCGACCCGGCTAAGATCGAGGCACGCCTGGACAGTTTGAGCGTGATGGACAAGATGTTGTCGTCGAACCGCAAGGCCAAGCTGTGGGACCGGCTGGTCGAACTGTATGGCGAGATCGCGCGCGAAGCCGACGACGACCTGCAGCGCCTGTTCGGGGAAAAGTTCTCGGAAGCGTACGAAGAGCAGGTGGCGCGGCTGCGCCAGGCAAAACAATAAAACGATATAGCACAACGCACTGACGAAAGAAGCATTATGGCGTGGAAGAACAAGGTGGTCTGGTCCGAAGGCATGCTGCTGCAGCCCCAGCATCTGCAGCAGCACGACCGCTACTGGCAGAGCCAGCTCGAAAACCGCGTGGCCGCGCTGCGACCCTACAGCTGGGGCTTCGCCGAGCTGAAGATCGACGAGCACCAGCTGGCGCTGGGCAAGCTGGCGCTGCAGTCGTGCACCGCGGTCCTGCCCGACGGCACGCCGTTCACGCTGCCGGCCGACGACGAATTGCCGCTGCCGCTCGATATCCCGGCCGACGCGCGCAATGTGCTGGTGGTGCTGGCGCTGCCGTTGCGCCGCCACGGCGTGGCGGAAGTGGCCAATGGCGAGCAGCCCGACAACTTCGCACGCCATCGCATGGATGACTACGAAGCATGGGACAGCAATGGCCTGGACAACAGCGCCCTGCTGCAGATCGGGAAGCTGCGCCTGCGCCTGGCCCTGGCGTCCGAAGTGGAGAACGCCTATGCCACCATCGGCGTGGCGCGCATTGTCGAGCGGCGCGCCGACAACCGCGTGGTGATCGATCCCGACTACAGCCCGCCATGCCTGGATTTCCGCGCCGCGCCGCGCCTGGCCGCGTTCGCCGATGAGTTGGTCGGACTGCTGCACCAGCGCGGTGACGTGCTGGCCGCGCGCTTGTCGCAGCCCGGTGCCGCCGGTGCCGCCGAGATCGCCGATTTCCTGCTGCTGCAGCTGCTCAACCGCGTCGAGCCGCTCGTCATCCACCTGGCCGGCGCCACCGGCGTGCATCCGGAAACGCTGTACCAGGCGATGGTGTCGCTGGCCGGCGAACTGGCGACGTTCACCGAGCCGGGCAAGCGCACGGCCGCCTACCCGGTGTATCGCCACGACGCGCTGGCCGAGACCTTCGCGCCGGTGATCGCGGACCTGCGGCGTGCGTTGTCAACCGTCATGGATACCCAGGCCGTGCCGATCCCGCTCGACGAGCGCCAGTTCGGCATCCGCGTGGCGGTGGTGCCGGACCGCGAGCTGCTGCGTTCGGCCACCTTCGTGCTGGTGGTGAATGCGCACCTGCCGCCGGAACTGCTGCGCACCAGCTTCCCGGCCCAGGTCAAGATCGGCTCGGTCGAGAAGATCCGCGACCTGGTCAACCTGCAGCTGCCCGGCATTGGCCTGCGCCCCTTGCCGGTGGCGCCGCGCCAGCTGCCGTTCTATGCCGGCTACACTTATTTTGAACTCGACAGCGGCAGCGAGTATTTCCAGCACCTGCACACGTCGGCCGGCTTCGCCATGCACGTCGCCGGCGAGTTCCCGGGACTGCAGATGCAGTTCTGGGCCATCCGGAGGTAAGCCATGAGCGATTCCGAAAAGCGGCAGCCGGGCCAGGACCCCGACGCCACGATGCTGGTGCTGAATCCGGGCGGCCGGCGGCCGGCGGCCGCGGCATCGGCGCTAGCGGCCACCGGCGCCCCGGCGCATGCCGAAGGGGCGGCGGGCCACGTGCCGGTTGCCGGCAGCGGCTTGAACAAACTGGTGCGCGCGGCGAATCCGCTGCTCGACCTGGTCGTGCCGCTGCGCCATACCTTGCAGCCGCCCGACCTGGGCCAGCTGCGCGAGCGCCTGGCGCTGGCCGTCCGCACCTTCGAATCCGAAGCGGCGGCGGCTGGCGTGCCGACCGACTCGATCGCCGCCGCCCGTTATTCGCTGTGTACGCTGCTCGACGAAACCATTTCCGGCACCCCGTGGGGCAGCGGCGTATGGGGTTCGCGCAGCCTGCTGGTGGCCTTCCACAACGAAGCCTCGGGCGGAGAAAAATTCTTCCTGGTGCTGCAGCGCCTGAGCCAGGACGCGGCAAAGCACCTCGACCTGCTCGAACTGATGTACCTGTGCCTGGCGCTCGGCCTGGAAGGGCGCTTCCGGGTCGCCGACCAGGGACACGTCCAGCTGGCGACGGTGCGCGAGCGCCTGCTCGGGCTGATCCGCCAGCACCGCGGCGCGCCGGAAGCGGACCTGTCGCCGCACTGGCGCGGCGAAACGGCACCGGTGCTCTCGCCGATGCGCCGCACGCCGGTGTGGGTGATGGCGGCCGGCGCGTGCGGCCTGCTGCTGGTGGCCCAGCTGGTGGCCTCGCACGTGCTGAACCGCGATTCCGACCCGGTGTTCGCCAAGCTGTCGGCGCTGCGCCAGGCCAGTGTGCCTGCCGCGGTGGCCGCACCGGCGCCCGCCGCCGCGCCGGCGCGCGTGGCCGCCTTCCTGGCGCCGGAAGTCGCCGCCGGCAAGGTCACGGTGACCGAATCGGCCGCGCGCACCACGATCACCCTGCGCGGCGAAGGCATGTTCGGCTCCGGCAGCGCGGAGGTGAACGGCGACGTGGCGGGCCTGCTCGGCCGCATTGGCGACGCCCTCAGGACGCTGCCGGGCAAGGTGCTGGTGATCGGCCATACCGACAACACGAAGCCCGGCTTGTCGGCGCGCTTCCCATCCAACTACGACCTGTCCAAGGCGCGCGCGGCGGCCGTGATGGCGGCGCTGGCCACGCGCGCCGGTCCGCCCGAACGCTACAGCGTCGAGGGCCGGGGCGACGCCGAACCGCTGGTGCCGAACGACAGCCCGGCCGCGCGAGCGCGCAACCGCCGCGTCGAACTGGTCGTGCTGGCGCCGGCCAGCGCCCCGTGAAGCGCTTGCGCACGCAACAACCGACTACCCATCCCGTCATCGGCCGCATTGGCTATATATTATGAAACGTCTGTTTTCCTGGCTCTTCAAGCGCGCCGTGCTGGCCTTCATCGGCGTGCTGCTGCTGTCGCTGGTGTTCTGGTTCGAGGCGCCGCTGCTGGCCTTTGACGGCAAGGAGCCCTTCGCCGGCAGCGGCGTGCGCTGGTTCTTCATCTTCCTGATGTTCGCCGCCTGGGCGGGCTGGTTCGGCTGGAAGGCCTTGTCGGCCTGGCTTGCCAACCGCAAGCTGATGGCAAGCATGGCCGCCGCCGATGCGCCGCCCGCAGGCAGCCCGGATCCGGCGGCGGTACAGGAGCAGGCGGCCCTGAAGCAGCGCATGGCGCAGGCGCTGGCGGTGCTGAAGAAGGCGGCGCCCGGGAAGCGGACGTGGGGTAGCCAGTACCTGTACCAGCTGCCGTGGTACATGTTCGTCGGCGCCCCCGGCAGCGGCAAGACCACCAGCCTGCTGCATTCGGGCCTGCGCTTTCCGCTGGCCGAGGCGATGGGCCCGGGCGCCATCGGCGGCGTCGGCGGCACGCGCCAGTGCGATTGGTGGTTCACCGACGAGGCGGTGCTGCTCGATACGGCCGGCCGCTACACCACCCAGGACAGCGACGCGCAGGTCGACCACGCCGGATGGCACGGCTTCCTCGCCCTGCTGAAGAAGCACCGGCCGCGCCGTCCGATCGATGGCGTGATCGTGGCGCTGTCGGTATCCGACCTGCTGCAGCAAGGGCCTGCCGCGCGCCAGGCCCAGGCCGCGGCGATCCGCGCCCGTATCAAGGAGCTGCACGAAAAGCTCGGCAGCCGTTTCCCGGTCTACGTGACGGTGACCAAGTGCGACCTGCTGGCCGGCTTCACGGAATTCTTCGATACGCTGGGGCGCGAAGAGCGCGCCCAGGTGTGGGGCATGACCTTTCCGGCGGCCGCCGCGGAAGGCGCCGCGCTGGCCGAATTCCCGGCGCGTTTCCTGGAGCTCGAGCAGCAGCTGCAGGCACGCGTGCTGGCGCGCATGCAGGACGAGCGCGACCTCCAGCGGCGCGCCTTGCTGTACCGCTTTCCACAGCAGTTCGCCGGCTTGGGCGAGGTGCTCGGCGGCTTCCTGGGCGCGGTGTTCGAACCGACCCGCTATGAGCCGAGCGCCCAACTGCGCGGCGTGTATTTCACGAGCGGCACCCAGGAGGGCAGCCCGATCGACCGCGTCATGGGCGCGCTGGCCGCGACCTTCGGCCTGGACCGCAAGGTATTGCCGCCGAATGCCGTCAGCGGACGCAGTTATTTCATCACCAATTTGCTGCGCGAACTGATTTTCAAGGAAGCCGGCCTGGCGGGCATCGACGCCGCCTTCGAGGCACGCCGGCGCCGCCTGCGCTGGCTGGGGGCGGGCGCCGCCGGCCTGCTGTTCGTGTTGCTGGCGGCGGGCCTGGCCACCAGCTACGTGCGCAACGGGCGCACGGTGCGCAAGGTCGACACCCGCGCCGATGCCCTCGACAAGCTGGTGCAGGCTGCACCCGCGGATGGCTCGGCGCTGGGCATCCTGCCGATGCTGAACGCCGCCCGCGCGCTACCCGGCGGCCATGACGAGCGCGATGCCGGCGTGCCGCTGCCGGAGCGCTTCGGCCTGAACCAGCGCGACAAGCTCGGCGCCGGCGCCGAACTGGCCTACCAGCGCCTGCTGCGATCGAGCCTGCTGCCACGCGTGACGGCGCGCCTGGAAGACGTGCTGCGCCGCGGCGACGCCAACAGCCAGGAGCAGCTTTATGAAGCGCTGCGCGTCTACCTCATGCTGGGTCAGCCGACCCACCTCGATGCCGACTCGGTGCTGGCCTGGCTGGCGTTCGACTGGCGCCGTAGCCTGCCTGATGCCAGCGCCGAACAGCGCGACCAGCTGCTCGCGCATGCCGGCGCGTTGCTGGAGACGGCCGGCGCCGCCGCCGAGCCGCCGGTGCTCGATGCCGCCCTCATCGCCAAGGTCCGCGCCACGCTGGCCATGATGCCGCTGCCCGAACGCGTCTACAACCGCCTCAAGCGGGTGGTCGCCCAAGCCAGGCTGCCCGAGTTTTCCGTCAACCGCGCGGTGGGACGCGACGTCTCGGCCGTGCTGGCGCGCAAGAGCGGCGAGCCGCTGACGCGCGGCATCCCGGGCGTGTTCAGCGTGGCCGGCTATCGCGAACTGCTCAAGCAGGCGCCCGGCGCGCTGGCCGACATCGCCAAGGACAGCTGGGTGCTGGACCGCCGCGAAGCCGAAGGCGCCCTGGGTGCGCTCACGGGCGACCAGATGAACGCCGCCGTCCTGCAGCTGTATTACGCCGACTACATCCGGGCATGGGACACCATGCTGGCCGACGTGCGCATCGCGCCGTTCTCCAGCCTCGACCAGGGAGCACGCATCACCAACGCGCTGGCCGCCGCCGATTCGCCCCTGAAAGCCTTCCTGGGGGCGGCCGCACGCGAAACCACGCTCGACGGCGCGGCCGGCAAGACGGCCGTGGCGCTCGACGCCGCGGTGCGCAGCAAGCTGTCGGCCGCGCGCCAGAAACTCGAAGCGGCGCTCGGCGGCGACGATGACGCGGCGCCCGCGCCCGCAGCGAAAACCGGTACCCCGGTCGACCAGCATTTCGAGCCCCTGCACAAGCTGGTCGGCACCGCCGCCGCGCCGGGACCGATCGACGCGCAGCTGGCGCTGCTCAAGGATGCCTCGCAATATTTCGACGCCGCCGACAAGGCGCGCCGCGCCGGCACGCCTGCGCCGGCGGGCGACGCGCTGCAGAAGGTCAAGCGCGCCGCCGAAGGGATGCCGGCGCCGCTGGGCGACATGCTGGCCAACGTCGACAGCGCCGGTTCCGGCCTGACGCTCGGCAGCGAGCGCGCGCGCATCCAGGCCTTGTGGGCGGCGGAAGCCGCGCCGTTCTGCCGCGATGCGATCGCCGGGCGCTATCCATTGGTGAGAAGCGCCACCAGGGATGCCACGCCGGACGACTTCGGCAAGTTCTTCGGCCCGGGCGGCATCATGGACGACTTCTTCAGCAAGAACCTGGCCGCGCAAGTGGACATGTCGGGTCCGCAGTGGAAATGGCGCGGCACGGGCGAGGCGCCGGTGGGCATCGGCCAGGACGTGCTGAACCAGTTCCAGCGCGCCGCGCGCCTGCGCGAGATGTTCTTCGGCGCCGGAGGACGCCAGCCTTCGCTGCGCTTCGAACTGCTGCCGCAGGCGGCCGACCCGGCGCTGGCGAAGGTCCTGCTCGACATCGACGGCCAGCCGGTGCCGTACACGGCCGGCACCCCGGCGCGGCCGGTGCCGGTCACGCTCCCGTCGGGCAAGGGCGGCGGCCTGGTCCACCTGGAAGCCACGCCGGCGCTGCGCGCCGATCTGCGCACCGAAGGACCATGGGCCTGGTTCCGCATGCTGGACAAGGGCGTGCTGCAGCCGGGCGCGCAGGGCGAGCGCTATACCTTGAACTTCGACCTGGACGGCCACAAGATGACTTACCAGTTGACGGCCAGCAGCGTGATCAATCCGTTCCGGCGCGACGCGCTCGAACAGTTCCGCTGCCCGGCGTCCTGGTGACGCCGGCGTTCGCCACGGTGCCGGGCTTCTTCGGCAAGCTGCGCAGCCATGGCGATTTCGTGGCGCGCCGCCTGCCGCCGGCCATGCAGTCGGCCTTCGACGGCTGGCTGCAGGCGGGCCTGGTGCGCAGCCGGGCCGAACTCGGCGCGGCCTGGACGCCGACCTGGCTGAGCAGCCCCTTGTGGCGATTCGCGCTGGCGCCGGGACTGTGCGGCGCCCAGGCCTGGTGCGGGGTCATGATGCCCAGCGTCGACCGGGTAGGGCGCTGCTTTCCCCTGGTGCTGGCGGCCGGACTGGAGCGCACGCCGCTGCTGGCCGATTGCCTGACCTTCTACGCCGCATGGTTCGCGCGGCTGGAAGACCTGGCGCTGTCCTCGCTCGACGAAGGATTTTCGATCAGCGCGTTCGATGCCGCGTTACAGGCTGTGGAGGGCGCGCCGGGTCCGGCGCAGGGCGTGGCAAGGGTGGGCCCGGCCGGTCCGCGCGTGGCGCCCTTGTGCGATGGCGCCGTGCCGCCCCTGGCCGCTGCCGGCACGGCAGGATGCAGCGCATGGTGGACCGACGGTTCGGCCCAGGTCGCGCCCAGCCTGGCCGTGTGCCCCGGACTGCCGCCTGCGGCGGGTTTCGCCGCGCTGCTGGACGGTCGCTGGCAAGAGCACGGGTGGCAGGGCGTGTCGCCTCAGCGCTGAGGACAGCGCATCATTCTCCACCGCACAGCGCGACCAGCACGGTAATGTTGTCGCGTGCGCCGTATTGCTTGGCCATCTCGATGAGCCCTGCGCACACGGCGCCCAGGTTGCCGGCATGTGCGCCGGCCAGCGCGCCCTGGATTTCCGCATGCGGCACACTGCCGTGCAGGCCGTCGCTGCACAGCATCAGGACATCGCCTCGCACCATCATGTGGGACCGCACCTCGGGCGCGACCCTGGCCGACGGGCCGACCGCCTGCAGCAGCAGGTTGCGGGCCGGGAGCCGGTCGAGCATGCCGGCTTCCAGCGCCTGCTGGTACAGGGTCTGGTCGCGCGTGAGCTGTTCGAGGACACCGCCGCGCAAACGGTACAGGCGGCTGTCGCCCACATGGAAGGACACTACGGACCCCGCGACCGGATGCGGCCCCGGCGGGCGCCACAGGCCGGTCAGGGTCGCGCCCATGCCGCCGCCGTCCGGCCTGCCACGTGCGCAGTTCTGCGCATACAGGCTGCTGTTGGCATGTTCGATCGCCGCATGC
>Ga0265797_10001416_pt1 | contig 42129 bp, 39 predicted proteins | sample P2T30metagenome_FD_192433 | JGI IMG/M metagenome (GOLD analysis project Ga0265797, IMG submission 192433) | Plant litter microbial communities from East Loma Ridge, Irvine, California - P2 T30 | ecosystem: Environmental > Terrestrial > Plant litter > Unclassified | place: USA: California...
TGAAAACACCACCCGCTACGATCAGGACGATCCGTACCTGGTGGTGGCGGCCGACAAGGGCACCGCGACCTTCTCCGACATCGCCAACAGCATCGCCGTTGATCGCGGCTTCTGGCTGGGCGACGCGTTCGCGTCGGGCGGCTCGAACGGGTACGACCACAAGAAGATGGGCATCACCGCCAAGGGTGCGTTCGAAGCGGTCAAGCGCCACTTCTATGAACTCGGCCACGACATGGCCAACAACCCGATCACCATGGTCGGCGTGGGCGACATGTCGGGCGACGTGTTCGGCAACGGCGTGCTGCTGTCGCGTCAACTGAAGGTGCTGGCCGCGTTCGACCATCGCCACATCTTCCTCGACCCGGCGCCGGACGTCGAAGTCTCGTTCAAGGAACGCGAGCGCATGTTCGCGCTGCCACGCTCGTCGTGGGAAGACTACGACAAGAGCCTGATCTCGCAGGGCGGCGGCGTGTACCCGCGCAACGCCCGTTCGATCGAACTGTCGCCAGAGATTCGCCAGGCGCTGTCGATCGAAGAAACCGCGTTGCCACCGGAAGAACTGATGCACCGCATCGTCAAGGCGCCGGTCGACCTGTTCTACAACGGCGGCATCGGCACCTACATCAAGGCGTCGAGCGAAACCCATGCGCAGGTCAAGGACCGCGCCAACGACCGCATCCGCGTCGACGGCAATGAGCTGCGCTGCAAGGTGGTGGCCGAAGGCGGCAACCTGGGCGCGACCCAGGCCGGCCGCATCGAGTTCGCTCTCAGCGGTGGCCGCATCTTCACCGATGCGATCGACAACTCGGCCGGCGTGGATTGCTCGGACCACGAAGTCAACGTCAAGATCTGGCTCGACACCGAAGTCAATGCCGGCACCCTGCCGGAGGCCGACCGTAACCGCATCCTGAACGAGATGACCGGCGACATCGAGCGCCTGGTCCTGCGCGACAACACGCTGCAGACCCATTTGCTCACGCGTGAAGTGCAGGCGCAAGCCAACAGCGCGGTGGTGGACGGCTACGCCGCCCTGATCACCAACCTGGAAAGCGATGGCTCGGTCTCGCGCGAACTCGAACAGCTGCCGAGCGAGGCCGAACTGCAGCGTCGCAAGACGCTGGGCCTGGGCCTGACCGCGCCAGAGCTGGCGGTGGTGATTGCCAACGTCAAGAACCGCTTCAAGCGCACCCTGTCGGCGCTCGAACTGACCGGCGAATCGTGGGCCGATGCGCTGCTGCGTCCTTACTTCCCGGCGCAGCTGGTGGCCACCCGCGATCCGCTCGACCATCCGCTGGCCAACACCATCCTGGCCACCGTGCTGGCCAACGAAGCAGTCAATCGCTGCGGCCCGCTGGCCCTGCGCGACCTGGCGCTGGAACACCGCATCGATGAAACCGAGGTGGTCAAGGCGTGGGCGCAAGCCTGGGCTTCGCTGCACCTGGCGCCGGTGTTCGACGCGCTCGACCTTGACGCCCTGGTGGTGCCGCGCGACGTCTCGGTGGCGGCCGACAACCGCACCCGCGCCATGCTGCGCGCGCTGATCGAGGGCGTGCTGTCGCTGCCGGCCGGCTCGAACGGCATGAGCGAGCTGTCGACGCTGTTCGCCGAAGCCGACGCCAGCGCGACCCAGCAGTTCCGCTCCGAGGCCGATGGCCACACCGGGCTGCCAACCGGCTTTGCCGCGGCCTGGAAAGCGGTCGAGATCATCGATTCGCAGGCTTCGTTCCTGTTCGCAGCGGTGTCGGTGCAGCGTCCGAACGGCATGACCCTGCTCCAGTTCCTGCATGCCGGTACCGTGCTGCGCCAGCAGGTCGGCATCGACACGCTCGAACGCGGCCTCAAGCTGCCGGCGCAGAGCAAGTCGCAGGAACAGCTGCGCAACTATGCGCTGCAGTCGCTGCGCCGCGCCCAGCAACGCCTGCTGCTGCAGGTGATCGAGCAGGCCGGCGCCAGCGCTGACATGCAGACTGCGGTGACCGAGGTCATGGCGGCGCGCGGCCTGACCGGCTTCACCCAGCCGGTCGACCTGGAGCAGGCAATGCTGGACGTGTGGGCGCTGTCCGAGGGTTTGAGCCCCGAGCGTCTGGCGGCGTAATCGATGAGCGCATCCTCTTCTTCGGCATTGCCGGAAGCGGTGCGCGCGCTGGCCGAAGCCGATTTCGGCGCAGTTGCAGCGCGCTTTCGCGAGGCCGGCTTCGCGGTTGCGCTGCCGGCCTCCGGGGTCCTGAGCATCAAGGCGCCGCTGGCCGACCCGGCGCGCGCCAGCGTGCTGGTGTCGGTCGGCGTGCATGGCGACGAGACCGGGCCGATCGAGATGGTCGCGCACCTGGTCGAGGCGCTGTCGCAGTCGCCGTCTGCGCTGGCGGTCGACCTGATGCTGTGCGTCGGGAACATCGATGCGATCCGCGCCGGCAAGCGCTTTGTCGATGCTGACCTGAACCGGATGTTCCGCGCCCAGCGTGGTGCGCTGGCCGGCACGTTCGAAGCCGGACGCGCCGACGTGCTGATCGAAGCCACGCGCGCCTTCTTCGCCGGCAGCGGGCCGGCAAGGTGGCACTTCGACCTGCACACGGCGATCCGGCCGTCGCACTATCCGATGTTCGCGATCGTGCCCGAGCTGATCGCGCCGACCCAGCGCGCCGACCTGATCGCCTGGCTGGGCGAGGCGGCGATCGGGGCCATCATCATGAATCCGGAATCGGCGGGCACGTATAGTTATTTCACGTCCGAGCACCTGGGCGCGGCCGGCAGCACGGTCGAACTGGGGCGCGTCGGCACGCTGGGGCAGAACGACCTGTCGCAGTTCGCCGACGCGTCGCGTGCGCTCGACCGACTGCTGCGTGGCCAGCCCGCGCAGCCGGCGGCCAGCGCGCCGCACGTGTTCGCGACGGCGCAGTCGATCATCAAGCTCTCCGACGCGTTCAGCATGAGCGTCGGGCGCACGACCTGGAACTTTACCGCGCTTAAAAAAGGCGACGTGATCGCCACCGATGGCGCAACGGTGTACACGGTCAAGCACGATGAAGAGCTGGTCGTGTTCCCGAATCCCGACGTGCGGGTTGGCCTGCGCGCCGGCATCATGGTGGTGCGCACGGCATAGCAAACAGCAGCACCGAGCTTGTTCTGGCAGCCTGGCAGCACGTTCCTGGCGTGCGCGTTAGACTGGTCCTCTTTGTTTTGGAGGCGCCATGAGCAAGCTCTTTTCCCCCTACACCATCGGCTCCCTCGAGCTATCGAACCGCATCGTCATCGCCCCGATGTGCCAGTACTCGGCCGCCGACGGCCTGCCCACCGACTGGCACACCATCCACCTTGGCAACCTGGCCCTGTCCGGCGCCGCACTCCTGATTCTCGAAGCCACCGCCGTCACGCCGGAAGGCCGCATCTCGCCCGACGATCTTGGCCTGTGGTCGGACGCCCATCTGGAGGCATTGAAACCGGTGGTTGCGGCGATCCGCCACCATTCGCCGATCAAGCTCGCGGTGCAACTGGCGCACGCCGGGCGCAAGGCCTCGAGCGAGGTGCCATGGCAGGGCGGCGCGAATATCGCCCCCGACCAGCCGCGCGGCTGGCAGACCGTGGCGCCGTCGAACCTGCCGCATGCCGACGGCGAAACCGTGCCGCTGGCGCTGGGCGGCGCGGGTCTGCAGCGCATCAAGGACGGCTTTGTGGCTGCCGCGCGCCGCGCCGATGCGCTGGGGCTGGACGCGATCGAACTGCACGGCGCCCATGGCTACCTGCTGCACCAGTTCTTGTCGCCGCTGGCGAACCGGCGCGACGACGACTATGGCGGCTCGCTCGAGAACCGCATGCGTTATCCGCTCGAGGTCTTCAGCGCCGTGCGCGCCGCCGTGCCGCGCCAGATGACGGTCGGGATGCGCATCTCGGCCACCGACTGGGTCGACGGCGGCTGGGACCTGGAACAGAGCGTGGTCTTTGCCAAAGAGCTCGAACGCCTCGGCTGCGATTTCATCCACGTCTCGAGCGGCGGCGTGTCGCCGGCCCAGCAGATTACGCTGGGCCCTGGCTACCAGATCGACTTCGCCGCACGCATCAAGGCCGCGACCAGCATGCCGACCATCGGCGTCGGCCTGATCACCGAAGCGCAGCAGGCCGAGGATATCCTGCAGCAGGGGCAGGCCGACCTGATCGCCCTGGCGCGCGCGATTCTGTACGATCCGCGCTGGCCGTGGCATGCGGCCGCGGAGCTGGGCGACCAGGTGTTCGCGCCGCCCCAGTACTGGCGCTCGCAGCCGCGCGAGCACAAGGCGCTGTTCGGCGACACGCGCCTGGGCCAGCGCTGAACGGTGGGCGCGCCGACAAACTTATTTATGGGTATCGGCATATGCCCCTATAATCGCAGCGTTTATCTTGCGGCTGCCGAGCCGCCGTTCAACCTGCGAAGGACGCGTTGTGAATTCGACCCTGGGCCAAAAACTGCTACGTACCAAGTCGGCAGAACACCATCATGACGCGGCCGGGGCCACGCATTCATCGCCCGGGCTGCAACGCTCGATCGGCCTGTTCCCGCTGACGATGATCGGCGTCGGCGCCACCATCGGCACCGGCATCTTCTTCACCATGGTCGAAGCGGTGCCGAAAGCCGGCCCCGCCGTGGTGCTGTCATTCCTGATCGCGGCGATCACCGCCGGCCTGACCGCGCTGTGTTACGCCGAACTCGCGGGGCGCGTCCCGGCTTCGGGCTCGTCGTATTCATTCGCCTACGCCACGCTGGGCGAATTCGCGGCGTTCGTGGTCGCGGCCTGCCTGCTGCTCGAATACGGCCTGGCGGCCAGCGCGACCTCGATCGGCTGGTCCGACTACCTGAACAATTTTTTACTCAACGCCTTCCACTGGCAGATACCGGAACATCTGCGCTCGCCGATGTTCGTGTCGGACCACCATAACGTCCATTTCAATCCCGGTCACATCAACCTGCCGCCGATCGTGCTGGTGCTGATGTGCGGCCTGATGCTGGTGCGCGGCACCAAGGAATCGGCCACCACCAACGCCATCATGGTGCTGGTCAAGCTGGCGATCCTGGTGTTCTTCGCCATCATCGCCTTCAGCGGTTTCGACGCCAACAACTTCCAGCCCTTCTTCAATACCGACGAGAGCAAGGGCTACGCCGGCATGGCCGGGGTGACCGCTGCCGCTGGCACCGTATTCTTCTCGTTCATCGGCCTCGACACCATCGCCACCGCCGGTGAAGAGGTCAGGGACCCGCGCCGCAACGTCCCGATCGGGATCCTGGCCGCGCTCGTGATCGTGACCGTGTTCTACATGCTGGTGGCGATCGCGGCGATGGGCGCCCAGCCGGCACACCTGTTCGAAGGCCAGCAGGCCGGCCTGTCGGTGATCCTGCAGAACGTGACGGGCCAGGCCTGGCCGGCGCTGGTGCTGTCGGCCGGCGCCGTGGTGTCGGTGTTCTCGGTGACCCTGGTGACGATCTATGGCCAGACCCGCATCCTGTACGCGATCAGCCGCGACGGCCTGATTCCGCAAACCTTCCAGAAGGTCAGCGCGCGCACCGGCGCCCCGGTCAGCAACACCGTCATCGTCTGCATCGTGGTCGGCCTGGTGGCCGGCACCGTCGACGCCACCTTCTTGTGGGACATGGTGTCGATGGGTACCCTGACCGCCTTCATGGTGGTCTCGATCGCGGTGCCGGTGATCCGCAGGAAGCAGGGCGCCAACGCGCCCAAGGGCTTCCGCGTGCCGTTCGGTCCTTACGTGGTGCCGGGCCTGTCGGTGCTGGCCTGCCTGTACATCATGAAGGATTTGTCGGGCACCACCTTCCGCGTGTTCTTTATCTGGATGGCGGCCGCGGTCGCCGCCTACTTCCTGTACAGCGTGCGTCACAGCCGTCTGAACAAGGCAAAACTAAAGTAAAAGATGGACAAGTTTGCATTGCGGCGCGACCGTTTCGCGCTGTTCGACGGCATGGACAGCCCGGCGGTGAATATCTGCTTCACGCTCGAGCTGCCTGATTTTCGGCCCTGGTGCAAGGAACAAGGCCTGGCGCCGTTCCATGTGCTGCTGCAAGCGACGCTGCGCGCGGTATTGAGCCTCGAGAACTTCTGCTACCGCGTGCTCGATGGCGAAGTGATCCGGGTCGAGCGCCTGATCCCGTCGTTTACGGTGACCAACCTGCACGACGACCTCAATTTCGCGATGTTCGAGTGGACCGACGACCTGCGCGAATTCGTCGCGCGCGGCCGCGCGGCGCGCGACGAGGCGGTGAACATGACGCAGCTCAACGCCAGGTACGCCCAGCTCACGCCGCGCCAGGCCAAGGAGCAGGTGTTCGTCACCTGCATCCCGTGGCTCGATTTCACGTCGATCCAGCATCCCACTGCCACCTTGGCGCAACCCGACATCCCGTCGCTGGCCTGGGGGCGCTTTCGCGACGCCGGGCAGGGGCGGCTGCAGCTGCCGTTCTCGGTGCAGGCGCACCACGGCTTCGTCGACGGTTTTCATATCTACCAGTTGGGGCAGCGGATCGAGGCCGAGCTGGCGGCGCTGATGGCGCCAGGCGCGTAAAACGCGACCACGTAAAAAAAGCCACGCTGACGTCGGTCAGCGTGGCTTTTTTACTTGGGCGGCCAGGAGATCCGGGCCGCCGCGCGCCTTCGATTACAGCGCGTTCATTTCCTTGAGCAGGTTATCGGCTTTGTCGACATAGCGCATATTCCAAAGCATGTAGCGGCTGTCGACCTGGATCGAACGGGTGTTGGCCTTGTTGAAGTCCCAGTCCGAAATGATCGAGTCGAGCGTGCCGTCGAAGGCCAGGCCAATCAGCTCGCCCTTGGCATTGAGCGCGGCCGAACCCGAATTGCCGCCGGTGATGTCGAGCGTGGCCAGGAAGTTGACCGGCAGGGTCTTGAGCTTCGGATCGGCATACTTGCCGAAATCGCGGGTCTTGATCGCCGCCAGCTGGGCGTCCGGCGCGTCGAACTCGCCTTCGCCGGTGTGCTTGGCAACTACGCCCTTGACGGTGGTGAACGCAGTCCACGAACCGGTGCCGTCGGCGCCATGGTCGCGGCCGGCGATCTTGCCGAAGGTCACGCGCAGCGTGCTGTTGGCGTCAGGGTAGACGGCCTGGCCCTTGCTATTCATGTAGGCGATCTTGGCGCGCATGTAGTTGCCATACGCTTGCTGGATCTTGCCTGCCAGTTCTTCTTCCTCGGCTTCTTCCTTCATGCCGGCGTCGTACATCGCCACTGCGGCCTTGATGAAGCTGTCGTTCGATGCCTTGAACTCGGCCGGCGACTTGCTCAGCCACGCGGTGCGGGCTTCCTTGTCGGCCAGCTTGGAGCCGGCATAGATACGGTCGAGCACGGTTTTCAGTTCGGCTTCGCTCATGCCGGCGCGGATGCCCATCGCGGCATCGAACGCGGCATCGTGCTGGGCCGCCGGTTGCGCGTTGTATTGCTTGAGGAAGTTCAGCACCAGCGCCTTGTCGACTTTTTCATCGTAGGTGCGGTCCTGGCCGGTGATCACCGAGGTGATGCGCGGCAGGTCGCGTTCCTGGTAACCGGTCTTGCGCTCGGCGTCCGGCTTGGTGCGCTCGTTGGCCAGGCGGTACAGGCTGCGTGCCGAGCCCAGGAAGCGTGGCTGGGCATAGTTCAGGAAGAAGCCCTTCTGGGTGTCGGCGTCGCGCTGGGCGATCAGCTTTTCGGCCGTTTCGATGTCGGCGGCGTACTGCGCCTTGCGTTCAGGGGTGGCGTTGACCCAGGCCTTGAGCGCGTTGTGCTCGGCGGTCTTGCGCTGCAAGAAGTCGCTGTCGCCGTACGAGGTCAGCATGCCCTTGCGGTTCTTGTAGTAGTTGTTCACGCCCGCGATCTGGCCGGCGTACTTCAGCTTGGCGGCCGGGTCGTTCTTGGTTTCGCGCTCGATGATGGCCAGGGTCTCGCCCGAAGCCTGCACGAAGGCGGGATAGTTGATGTCGAACGTAAACGCCACTTCGGACGGCAGACGGTGACGGTTGGTGCGGCCCGGGTAGCCCAGCGCCATCACGAAGTCGCCTTCTTTCGGGCCTTCCTTGGCAAGCTTGATGATGTGCTTTGGCTGGTACGGCACGTTGTCCTTCGAGAACTCGGCAGCCTTGCCATCCTTGCTGACATACGCGCGGTAGAAGCCGTAGTCGCCGGTGTGGCGTGGCCACATCCAGTTGTCGGTGTCGCCGCCGAATTTACCGACGCCGGCTGCCGGCGCATGCACCAGGCGCACGTCGCGGATCTCGAGCTGCTTGAGGCGGTAGAACTCCAGGCCGCCATAGTAGCTGGCCACGGTGCAGCGGTAGCCGGCATCTTTTTCGCAGGCCGACACCAGGCTCTTCTGGTTCTTTTCGATGGCGTCGATGCGTGCCTTGCCGTTCAGCTTGGCGACTTCGGGCGTGATGATCTGGTCGCTGACGTTGGCCACTTCTTCGGTCACGAACACGCGGCTGCCCGGCGCTGCCGGCAGTTCTTCGGCCATGGTTTTGGCCAGGAAACCATTGGTCAGCAGGTCGCGTTCCGGGGTCGAGTTGACCGCCACGCTGTTGTAGACGCAGTGGTGATTCGTCACCACCAGGCCCTGCGGCGAGACGAACGACGCCGAGCAGCCGCCCAGGCTCACGATGGCGCCCATCGGGAATTCGGTCAGCTTGGTCAGGTTTGCCGGATCCAGCTTGAGGCCGGCGGCTTTCAGTTGCTTGGCTACTTGTGGCAGCTGTTGCGGCATCCACATGCCTTCGTCGGCGTGAGCGGCGAAGCTGGAGAGGATGGCGAGCGAGAGAAGGGTCTTTTTCATGCGCTTTGTCTTGGTTGGAAAGGGCACCCGGGATCGCTGGGCGTTCATGAGTATGGTGAATCCGGTGTCCCACCGTCAACCAGTATTTCGAGTTCGCAAAGCAAAAAACGCGTGGGCCGAGGGTGTCGGCACACGCGTTTCCAGATTGTCGATGGAAAGCTTGTTACAACTGATTGCCGATCAGCGACACCGCCCAGGTCGTGACGCGCTGATGCCACGGACGCTGCGCGAACTTGTGCGCGCTGACCGGCGTGGCGCGCGCCCAGTCGGCTTCGTAGATCTCGCTCATCTGCGTCGCGAACGCTTCATCCATCACGTTCAGGTTGGCTTCGTCGTTGATGCTGAACGAGCGGTTGTCGAAGTTGGTCGAACCGACCGACACCAGCAAGTTGTCCACGATCAGCGTCTTGACGTGGTACATGGTCGGCTTGTACTCCGCGATCTGCACGCCTGCCGCCATCAGCTCGGGCCAGCGCTCGCGCGAGGCAGCCTTGACCAACGTGGAATCGATGATCGGCCCCGGCGTGATCAGGCGCACCTTCACGCCGCGTTTGGCGGCGGCGATGATGGTGCGGATGGTCAGGTCGTCCGGCACGAAGTACGCTGCCGACAGATCGATCGTCTTGCTCGCGGCGGTGATTGCCATCAGGTACATCAGGTGCATCGACTCGCTGCCGCCGGTGGGCGAGCTGGAGAACATCTGGGCCGGCATATTGCCTTTCGGCGTCAGCTCGGGGAAGTAGCCTGGACCGTCGAGCACCACGCCTGTGGCCTTGGTCCAGTTGTCGTTGAACACGCCCTGGATCTGGCCGACTACCGGGCCTTCGACGCGGAAATGGCTGTCGCGCCAGTGATCTTTATCTTGAGCATTGCCGCGCCATGTATCGGCAATGCCGACCCCGCCCGTGAAGCCGATCTTGCCGTCGACCACCAGCAGCTTGCGGTGGGTGCGGTTGTTCATGCGCGCCAGCTTCCACCACACCGGCTTGTGATAGCGCTGCACCTGCACGCCGGCGGCCTTCATCTCGTCCACCAGTTTGTTGTCCATCTTCATGCTGCCCATGAAGTCGAGCATCAGGTGCACCTTGACCCCGGCACGTGCGCGCTCGGACAAGGCTTGCGAGAATTCGGTGCCGATCGATTCCGACCAGTAGATATAGGTTTCCAGCGTGATCGTTTGCTCCGCTTCGCGGATCGCGGCCAGCATGGCAGGGAAGATCTGGTCGCCATTGATCAAGGCCTCGACCTTGTTGCCTTCCAGGATAGGAGGGCCCAGCAGCACGCCGATCGAGCGTCGAAATTGTGGGTCGTGGATATCGTACTGGCGCACCAGTTGGCGTTCGATTTGTTTTTCGCCAGGCATGAAATTCAAGGCCAGCACGCTTAACACCAGCGTAGCGGCGATCGTCATCAGTACTGTCCAGAACATTTTTGGGCTCATCAGTAAAACCGTAGAGGAAAAAAAACCAACGCATGTGGCGTTGGTTTTTTAGGGGTGGCAAGCCACCGTATTAGCGAACGCGACCGCGGCGCAGAAGGTTGACGATGGCCAGCAGGATCACAGCGCCCAGGAACGAGACCAGGAGCGAAGCGACACTGAAGTCATCCGAGTTGATGGTGCCGGTGCCGAACAGCGGCGACAGCAGCCAGCCGCCCAGGAAGGCGCCGACGATACCAACGACAACGTTCAGGATGATGCCTTGCTCTCCGTCAGTCTTCATGACCATGCTGGCGAGCCAGCCCAGGATACCGCCGACGACGATCCAGATGATGAATAACATAGTGCTTCTCCTTAAGATTGAAAACATATCCCAGGCCGTGTTGATTGCCGTGGCCATGGGAAAAAGTCTAGATACCAGGCCTCATCAGGTCGGTGCGGCAACGAACGTTAGATGCCGAATTTGCATTGCCGTTCTTGGCTTTTTTTCAATCTTATCGTAGCGTGCGTCATCGTACAGAACCGCACCAAGGCTGAGCATAAGGTGGACTTCCCTGGCAGCGCACTTCGCTTCAAGCGCTGACCGAAACCATTCGAAAGGATATGTCATGAGCAGCAGCTACGATAACAACAACCAGCAAATTGGCAACCAGACTGGCAACCCGCGCATGGTCACCGGCCTGTTCCCGGACCGCGCCAGCGCCGAGCGCGCCTATGGCACCGTGTCCGAGCGCGGCTACTCGCGCGACGACGTCAACCTGATGATGTCCGACAGCACCCGCACCACCCACTTCGCCGATAAAGACACCGAACTGGGCAGCAAAGCAGCCGAAGGCGCGGGCATCGGCGCCGGCATCGGCGGCACCATCGGCGCCGTGCTGGCCGGTATCGCCGCTGTGGGCACCACGCTGGTGTTGCCAGGCCTGGGCCTGGTCGTGGCAGGTCCTCTGGCGGCGGCACTGGCCGGCGCAGGCGCAGGCGGCATCACCGGTGGCCTGATCGGCGCACTGATCGGCGCCGGCATCCCTGAAGAGCGCGCTGCGCACTACGAAGAAGGCATCAAGAACGGCGGCATCCTGATGGGCGTGAACGCGCGCTCGGATGAAGATGCTGCCCACATCCACAAATCGTGGACCGACCAGGGCGGTTCGCACGTGATCGGCGCCGGTGTCGGCGTGCTGGGCGGCGCTGCAGCCGGCGCCACCATCGGCACCGTGGGTGGCCCGATCGGCACCGTGGCCGGCGCCGTGGTCGGCGGCATCGCCGGCGGCATCGCAGGCAAGGGCGTGGGCGAAGTGGTCAATCCGAAAGCCGGTGACGACCTGTCCGAGCACCACCTGGCCAAAGGCGTTGGCGCCGGTTCCGGCGCAGCAGCTGGCGCAGCGATCGGCGCCGTGGGCGGCCCGATCGGCATGGCCGCAGGCGCCGTGGTCGGTGGCCTGGCAGGCGGCGCAGCTGGCCGTGGCGCGGGCGAAGTGGTCAATCCAAAAGGCACCGACGAACTGCACGACCATAACCTGGCGCAAGGCGTCGGCGGCGGCGCCGGTGCAACCGTGGGCGCCGTGGTTGGTGCAGCAGCCGGCCCACTGGGCGTGGCCGCTGGCGCGGCAATCGGCGGCATGATTGGCGGCGCAGCCGGCAAGGGTGTCGGCGGTATGGTCAATCCGCACGAAGAGAACGAGCACTGGCGCAATTCGTACCAGACCCAGCCGTACTACTCGCCAGGCTACACCTACGACGACTACGAGCCAGCCTACGCACTGGGCTACAACAACGTCGGCAAGCGTCCTGGCAGCTACGACGCCAACGAAGGCCATCTGTCGGGCGAGTGGGACCGCGTCAAGGGCAACTCGCGCCTGAACTGGGAACAAGCCAAGTTCGCTACCCGCGCCGGCTGGCACCGTGTCGAGCGCGCGATCCCGGGCGACTTCGACCGCGACGGCCGTTAATGGCCTGACGCCGCGACGGTGCACACCGTTCGGCGTCGATCGGCGCGAGCAGGCAACTGCCGCGCGCTGTTCAAGGTTCTAAGTGGGCTGCACCGTTGCCATCAGTGGTTGGATGGCAAGGCGCAGCCCCATTGCTTTCAGGATCGCCGACAGGCTGCTCAGACCCGGATTGCCTTTGGGTGACAGCGTTCTGTAGAGCTGGGTTGGATTCAAATGGGCCTGTTCTGCCACGGCCTGCACACCACCGAATGCCTGCGCCATCTGACGCAGCACGATCAGGAGTTCGGCCTGCGTGCCATCTTCCAGGATGCCGTTGATGACCTCGAGCGCAAACGCCGGATCGCTAGCGTATAGCTCGGCCATTGCTTCGTCATGGGATCTGCTTCGCATCGTCTTTTCTCCTCTGCCAATCCTGCCAATAATCCACCGCACGGTCAATGTCTGCGCTCTGTGTCCGTTTGTCGCCGCCGCACAGCAGCAGTACGATGCGCTGGCCATGCATTGCGTAATAGACCCGGTAGCCGGCACCGATATCCACGCGCAGTTCCCAGACGCCATCACGACAAAATTTGTGATCGCCAAAATTTCCTAGCTCGATTCGGGCTACGCGCCTGACGACTGCGACCTTCGCCCGGGTGTCACGACAGTGCTGCAGCCAATCGAGGTAAGGATCCTTGTGACGCTCAGGCGTCAGGTAGTGTTCGATACGAAACGCAGTCATTTTCGTTTATTGACGAATCGGCGTCAAGTGGGAGGAGAAAGCTGACGATGATCTTGGCGCCAGATTTCGCAACATGTTTGTGCGCCCTCAGAGGCGATCCATTGAGTACGAAAATCGGCGGCAACAATAAAAAGCCCCGCCGGCTCGCACCGGCGGGGCTTTTTCGCGTCCGCGAAAACGCGGGGCGCGATTAGCGCTTGACCGCTTCCACCTGGATCGCCAGCTTCACTTCAGGCGAGAACTTTGGCAGGCCGAAGCTGATGCCGAAGTCGTCGCGCTTGAAGCTGCCGGTGACGTCGGCGCCGCAGGCTTCTTTCTTGAGCATCGGGTGCATGATGCACTTGAACTTGTTGATCTGCAGGGTCATTGGCTTGGTCACGCCGTGCAGGGTGAAGTCGCCGGTGACCGAGGTCGGCACGTCGCCGGTGAACTTGATCGCCTTCGACTTGAAGGTCGCGGTCGGGAATTTGGCTGCGTCAAAAATGTCGGCGCCCTTGGCGTGATCGTTCATCTTGTCGTGGCCGAAATCGATGCTGTCGATGTCGACGGTGATGTCCAGCGAGCCGGTCTTGGCTTCGCGGTCGATGGTCACGCTGCCGCTCGACTTGTTGAACTTGCCGCGCCAGACCGACAGACCCATGTGGTCGGCTTCGAAGCTCGGGTAGGTGTGGTTCGGTTCGATGTCATAGGTCACCGGTGCAGCGAAGGCGGTGCTGGCGGCGAGGGCGGCTGCGGCCGCGATCATGTGCTTGATGTTCATTCTGATATCCCTGTTGAGGTGAAGTTAAATAGGATTACGGTGCTGCGGTGATGCGGAACTTGATGACGACTTCATCGGCGACCATGCTGGTGTCTTTCCACTCGCCTTCGCCGATATTGAAAGCCAGCCGCTTGATCGGCAACTGGCCTTCGAACACCTGTTTATTGCCTTCGGTCTTGACCGTCAACGGGAACGTCACGTTGGCGCTCTTGCCCTTCATGGTCAGCTTGCCCGACACGTTCAGCTTGCCGGGACCGGCTGCTGCGATCGAGCTCGACACGAAGCTCGCTTTCGGGAACTGCGCCGAATTGAACCAGTCTTTCTTGGCCACTTCCTTGTTGTACATGGCGTCGCCGATGTCGAAGCTGGCGGTGTTGATGTCGACGCTCGCTTTCGAGGCCGCCGGCTTGGCCGCGTCATAATCGATCTGCGCACTGAAACTGCGAAACGGCGCTTCGACCGGCACGTTCATCTGCTTGAACACGGCCGCTACGCGGCTGGCGCCGACGTCGGTCTTGAGCGGCGCGGCAGTGGCGCTGGCGGCGCCGGCGAACAGGCTGGCCAGCAGCAGGGCCTTGATGGATTTCATGGGTTGTCCTTGCGAGGTGAAATAGGAAGCATGCGCTGCATGACGCCGTCGCGGTCGACCAGCAGATGCTTGAAGGCGGCCAGCACGTGCAAGCCGACCAGGGCGGCGAGCGACATGTTGAGCCAGTAATGCACGCCGAGCAGGGTTGCCTTGAGCGCCGGATCGGGGGCGATCAGGGTCGGCAGTTGGAACAGGCCGAAATACACGACCGGGAAGCCGGCCGCCGAGCTGAACAGGTAGCCGGACAGCGGCACCGCGAACATCAGGATGTACAGCAGCCAGTGCAGGCCGTGGGCGGCGCCGCGCTGCCAGGCCGGCATCTGGTCGGCGTATTGCGGCGGGTGGTTCAGCAGGCGCCACAGCAGGCGCAGCGTGGCCAGCAGCAGCACCGTCACGCCGGCCCATTTGTGCCAGCTGTAATAGCGCAGCTTGGTCGGGGTGATGCCGGGGATGTCGGTCATCACCAGGCCGAGCGTGAAGGTCCCGATGATCGCGATGGCGATCAGCCAGTGCAGCACGATGGCGGGAAGCGTATAGCGGCGCATAATTGTTTTTATGAAACTTGTACGAGTTAGAACTATTCGACTATATCAAAAAATGTCCATACGTGCTGATGAGTGTCGTTTCGGCTTCAAACACTAGCATGGAGTTGCGAATCATGCACCATGGCGCTGAGCCGACTGTAAATCGGTGCATGAATCCATTGTCAATCAACGTCGCGGCACGCGTGTCCATGTGACCGCGCTGCACAGCCGGCTGCACAGCGCGATGCTGGTCGCCGCACTGTCGCAGTCGTGCGCGACGCTGGCGGCCGATGGCGGCCTGCAGGCGCAGGACGAACTCCGGCGAAAACCTGAACGGCGGGCATGGCGAGTTCGCTCGCCGGTGTATCGTGCCGAGTTCGAATGGGGTGGGGATGAAGCTGCGCTGGGATTATTCAACGCTGCGCGCCAAGGCGACGCGCCAAGGCGACGCGCCAAGGCGAAGCGCTGCTGGTGCCGTCATTCCCGCCTTCGCGGGAATGAGGTTTTTGTACTACTGCGTTAGATCTGCGCCGCCAGCTTTGCCGCCAGGCCCGTGTAATTTGCCGGCGTCATCGCCAGCATCAAATCCTTGGCTTCCTGCGGCACCGCCAGCGTGCCGATGAATTCGCGCAGCGCTTCACGGGTGATGCCCTTGCCACGGGTCAGTTCTTTGAGCTGCTCATACGGATTCTCGATGCCGTAACGGCGCATCACGGTCTGCACCGGCTCGGCCAGCACTTCCCAGTTCGCATCCAGATCCTGCTCCAGGCGGGCAGCGTTGACTTCGAGCTTGTTCAGGCCGCGCAGGCAGCTGTCGTAGGCCAGCAGGGCGTAGCCGAAGCCGACGCCGATATTGCGCAGCACGGTCGAGTCGGTCAGGTCGCGCTGCATGCGCGAGACCGGCAGCTTGTCGGCCATGTGGCGCAGCATCGCGTTGGCCAGGCCCAGGTTGCCTTCCGAATTTTCGAAATCGATCGGATTGACCTTGTGCGGCATGGTCGACGAACCGATTTCGCCGGCCTTCAGTTTCTGCTTGAAGTAGCCCAGCGAGACATAGGTCCAGATGTCGCGGTTCAGGTCGAGCAAGATCGTGTTGGTGCGCGCGATGGCGTCGAACATCTCGGCCATGTAGTCATGCGGTTCGATCTGGATCGTGTACGGATTGAAGCTCAAGCCCAGACGTTGTTCGATGACCTGTTTCGAGAAGGCAGGCCAGTCGAAGTCAGGGTAGGCCGACAGGTGGGCGTTGTAGTTGCCCACGGCGCCGTTCATCTTGCCCAGGATTTCGACATCGGCGATGCGTTTGGCGGCGCGCTGCAGGCGCGCGACGACGTTGGCCATTTCCTTGCCCAGCGTGGTCGGGCTGGCGGTCTGGCCGTGGGTGCGCGACAGCATCGGCAGCGCCGCATTGGTGTGCGCGATCTCGGTCAGCTTATTGATGATCGCCGCCAGTGCCGGCAGCAGCACGCCATCGCGCGCGGCCTTGAGCATCATGCCGTGCGAGGTGTTGTTGATGTCTTCCGAGGTGCAGGCGAAGTGAATGAATTCGCTGGCCGCGACCAGTTCCGGCACGTCCTTGACCTGTTCCTTGAGCCAGTATTCGACCGCCTTGACGTCGTGGTTGGTGACCGCTTCGATTTCCTTGATGCGCGCGGCGTGCTGCTCGCCGAATTCGGCAGCCATGCGCTCGAGGTGAGCATTCGCTTCGGCGGAAAACGGCTTGATCTCGGCGAATCCGGCCTGCGACAGCGCCTGCAGCCACGCGATCTCGACCTTCACGCGGTGGTGCATGAAGCCGGTCTCGGACAGGATCGGGCGCAGCTTGTCGGTTTTCGACGCGTAGCGGCCGTCGAGTGGGGACAAGGCCGAGAGGGTAGGGGACATTGCAGGAGTCGAGGCGGTGGAGGTCATGGCGAGCGGTCCGGGCAAAAACGCGGATTCTACCATCGTCCGGGCCGCGATCCTTGCGCGCATCCCGCCATGATGGGCGTTCGGCCGCCCATTTCACGCGGCCAGGCGCAGGATTTACGCCAGGGGCCGATGTTATACTGGGCGTCAATTCCCAACTCCGACTTTCCATGAAACTCATCGGTTCTGTCAGCAGTCCCTACGTCCGCAAGGTCCGTGTCGTGATGGCGGATAAAAAGCTCGACTACGCTTTTATCCAGGAAAATGTCTGGGCCGCCGACACCACCATCGGGCAGACCAATCCGCTGGGCAAGGTGCCGTGCCTGTTGATGGAAGACGGCAGCACGCTCTACGATTCGCGCGTGATCGCCGAATACCTCGACACCCTGACCCCGGTATGCAAATTGCTGCCGCCGAACGGCCGCGAGCGCGCCCAGGTCAAGACCTGGGAAGCGCTGGCCGACGGCGTGCTCGACGCTGCAGTGCTGGTGCGCCTGGAGCAGACGCTGCGTCCGCAAGAGCAGCAAAGCGCCGAATGGATCGAGCGTCAGTGGGGCAAGGTGCACGCAGGCCTGCGCGCCATGTCCGAGGGGCTGGGCGAGGACGCCTTCTGCATGGGCATCCATTACACGCTGGCCGACGTTGCGGTCGGTTGCGCGCTGGGCTGGATCGCGTTCCGCTTCCCCGACATCGACTGGCGCGGCGACTATCCGAACCTGGCGCGCCTGTTCGATAAATTGTCCGAACGGCAGTCGTTCAAGGACAGCGTGCCGGTACTGGCATGAGCGGCGTCGCCGCTGGCATGAGCGGCGCTGAGGTCAGCGTCATCTTCGGCGAAGCGCTGGTCGACGATTTCCACAACGAGCAGGTGGTCGGCGGCGCGCCGTTCAACGTGGCGCGCCACCTGGCCGCGTTCATGGCGCCGCAGCTGATGATCACGCGCATCGGCAACGATCGCGCCGGCAAGCTGGTGCGCGCCGAGTTCGAGCGTTTCGCCATGCGCGAGGCCGGGTTGCAGGTCGACCCGCTCGAAGAGACCGGCCGCGTGCTGGTCGAGCGCGGCCCGAAAGGCCACCGCTTCACGATCCTGCCGCACCAGGCCTACGATTTCATCGAACCCGAAGCGGCGCTGGCCGCGTTGGCCCCCATCACGCCCGGCCTGGTCTATTTTGGCACCCTGGCCCAGCGCCATGAGCGCGCGCGCGATGCATTGACGGCGCTGCTGGGCGCTACCCAGGCGCCGCGTTTTCTCGACCTTAATCTGCGCGACGGCCAGTATGACGAACGGCGCGTCACCCATGCGCTGCAGGCGGCGCAGATCGTCAAGGTCAACGAAGAAGAATTGCAGGTGCTGTTCGGCTGGCACTTCCAGATCAAGCCCGACGATCCGGCCCTGGCGGCCGATCAGGTGCATGCCTCGTGCCAGGCCTTGTTGCGCATGTTCTCGCTCGACGCGCTGATCGTCACGCTCGGGCACCGCGGCTCGGTGTACTTCGGCGCCGACGGCCAGATCGTCAATACCCGTGACACGCCGGCGCCGCCGTTCGTGATCGATACGGTGGGGGCGGGTGACGCGTTTGCGGCGATCTTCTTGCTGGGACGGGTGCGCGGCTGGGCGCTCGAACTGGCGCTGGCGCGGGCCAACGAGTTTGCCGGCGCGATCTGCGCGGTGTCGGGCGCGGTGCCGGCCGATATGGGGTTCTACGAGCGCTGGATGGCGCGCTGGCGCTGAAGGTCGCGCGCAATACTGAACCGGCGGCGCAGGCGCCGCCGGTGGCTTACCGCATCAAGCCGCGATCTGGCTTTGCAGGTAGTTCTGGATGCCGACCTTGACGATCAGGTCAAGCTGGGTCTCGAGCCACTCGATGTGCTCTTCGGTGTCTTCCAGGATGAACAGGAACAGGTCGCGCGACACATAGTCGGCAGCCGCTTCGCAGGCCGCGATGCCTTCCTTGACCGTGACTTGCGCCGCACGTTCGAGTTTCAGGTCGCATTCCAGCATTTCCTGGGTCGATTCACCGATCAGGAGCTTGTGCAGCGCCTGCAGGTTCGGCAGCGCGTCGAGCATCAGGATGCGGTCGATCAGCTTGTCGGCGTGCTTCATCTCGCCGATCGATTCTTCGTATTCTTTCTTGCCCAGCTTTTCCAGGCCCCAATGGCGGTACATGCGGGCGTGCAGGAAGTACTGGTTGATCGCGGTAAGTTCGTTGGTGAGCTGCGCGTTCAGCAGACGGATGACGTTTGGATCGCCCTTCATTGGAGTGCCCTTGGTAATGTTCGAATGGGCTCAATGATAACAAACATGACGCGTCATCAGCGCCGAAAAACGTAGAAAAAGCGGGTGAAAATGGCGGAAAAATGCGCTAAAGCGACAAAATCTGCGGTGAACAAGAACGCTTCTCACTCCATCGTGAAAACGCTTCTCAGTACCGCGCAGAACGATTCTCGTTACCGCGCGTCCGCATCGGAAAAATTCGGACAGGCATGATCAAGCCGTCGCCGGCGTGCGGCGCAGTTCGGTAATCGTGGTGTTGCTGTCGATGTGTTCGTGCAAAACTTCACGCGCATAGCTGACGCATTTGCCGCACATGGTGCCGACGCCGAGTTCCTTGTACAGCTCGGCCATCGAAGAAATGCCCAGGTCGGCGGCCTGGCGGATTTCACGGTCGGAGATGTTGTTGCAGACACAGACGATCATGCTGACTAATCCTTGCTGTTTAGACTATAAAATGCGAATCATTCTCATTTGCGTTGCTATTTTCTGTAAACCCGATGCCAAATGCAAGCGAATTTTGCTCACTCAGCGCACTTTTTTGGCGCCTGCGACGAGAGCATGACAAGCTGCAAATAGAAATAATTCGCATTTAGGTTTATGATGTCGGCATCTGTCTCATCAGCGCTACACTCTTCTGGAAGCCGCCATGACCCAAGTTCCTTCCCTGACCACGCTCGACTCGCTCAAACCGGGCCAGAGCGCCACCGTGATCCACCTGGCGCCGCATGCCCAGCAGGGCGGCGTCGATGTCCAGCGGCGCCTGATGGAGCTGGGCTTCGTGCCGGGCGAACGCATCCGCGTCCTGAAACGCGTGCTGGGCGGCCCGCTGGCGGTCAAGGTCGGCGAATCGACCTTCGCCCTGCGCCGCTTCGAAGCGGCGCTCGTCTCGATCAAGCCGGAATAAGTTAATGGGTGTCATGGAACAACAGGCGCCGTCGCACGCTGCGGCGCGCACGCCGCTGATCGCACTGCTGGGCAACCCCAACTGCGGCAAGACTGCGCTCTTCAATCGCCTGACCGGTTCGCGCCAGAAGGTGGCCAACTACGCCGGCGTGACCATCGAGCGCAAGGAAGGCCACTTCACGTCGCCGGCCGGGCGCGCGTTTCGCGTGCTCGACCTGCCCGGCGCCTATAGCCTCAATGCCCAGACCCCGGACGAAGGCATCACGCGCGACGTGGTGGCCGGCCTGCGCGCCGGCGAGGCGCCGCCCGAAGCGGTGCTGTGCGTGGTCAATGCAACCAACCTGCGCCTGAACCTGCGCCTGGTGCTCGAGCTGCGCCGCCTTGGCCTGCCGATGGTGCTGGCCCTGAACATGGTCGACGTCGCCAAGAAGCGCGGCATCGAGATCGACACCGCCAAGCTGTCGCAAGAGCTGGGCATGCCGGTGGTCGAGACCGTCGCGATCCAGCATGGCGGCGAACAGGCCCTGCTGGCCGAGCTCGATCGCATGGCGTTCGGCGCGCCGGTCAAGGCCAGGCCGCTGGCGGCGATCGACGAAGTGCCGGTCGAAGAGACCCAGCGCGAAGTGCGCCGCATCCTGGCCGCCGCCGTCTCGACGGCAAAAGACACCGGCAACCTGACCGAAAAAATCGACAACGTGGTGCTGCACCCGGTGGCCGGCCCGATCATCCTGGCGGCGCTGATGTTCGTGATCTTCCAGGCCGTGTTCAGCTGGGGCGACACGCCGATCGAGCTGATCGAAGCCGGTTCGGGCGCATTCGGCGAATGGGTTGGCTCGCTGCTGGGCGAGGGCATGCTGCACAGCCTGATCGTGGACGGCATCATCGCCGGCGTCGGCAGCGTGCTGGTGTTCCTGCCGCAGATCCTGATCCTGTTCTTCTTCATCCTGCTGCTCGAAGACGTCGGCTACCTGCCGCGCGCGGCTTTCCTGCTCGACCGCATCATGGGCAGCGTCGGCCTGTCGGGGCGCGCCTTCCTGCCGCTGCTGTCCTCGTTCGCCTGCGCGATTCCCGGCGTGATGGCGGCGCGCACCATCCAGAACCCGCGCGACCGCCTGGTGACGATCATGATCGCGCCCCTGATGACGTGTTCGGCGCGCCTGCCGGTGTATGCGCTCTTGATCGCGGCCTTCATTCCCGACCGCGCGGTGGGCTTCCTGAACCTGCAGGGCCTGGTGCTGTTCGTGCTGTACCTGGCCGGCATCCTGTCGGCGATGGCGGTGGCCTGGTTCATGAAGCGGCGCAGCGAATACAAGCAGCAGGCGCTGATGCTCGAGCTGCCGGCATATCACTGGCCGCAGCCGCGCGCCCTGGCCGCCGGCCTGTGGGAACGCGCCAAGATCTTCCTGATGCGGGTCGGCACCCTGATCCTGACCATGATGATCCTGCTCTGGGTGCTGTCGAGCTTCCCGGGCGCCCCAATCGACGCCACCCATCCACCGATCTACTACAGCGTGGCCGGCATGATCGGACGCGCCCTCGAGGTGATCCTGGCGCCGATCGGCTTCAACTGGCAGATCGCGATCGCGCTGGTGCCGGGCATGGCCGCGCGCGAAGTCGCGGTCGGCGCACTCGGCACCGTGTACGCGCTCTCGGGCGGCGACGAAGTCGGCACCACGCTGGCGCCGATGATCGCCCAATCATGGTCGCTCGCCACCGGCCTGGCGCTGCTGGCCTGGTATGTGTACGCGCCGCACTGCCTGCCGACCCTGGCCACCGTGGCGCGCGAAACCGGCAGCCGCAAGTACGCCTGGATCATGGCCGGCTATATGTTCGCGCTGGCGTATGTGGCGGCCTTCATCGTTTACCGCGTCACCCTGGCTATTACAGGAGCTTGAATCATGCAAGAACTGGTCGTCGCCATCATCGTTTCGCTCGCTGCGCTGTACCTGGGCGCCAAATACATGCCGGCCGGCCTGCGCACGCGCGCCGTGCAGTACCTGACCCGTGATGGCCGGCGCTCGCCGCTTGCCAACTGGCTGGGCGCGCAGGGCGGCGGCGCCTGTGGCGGCGGTGGCAGCTGCAGCGGTGGCGGCTGCGCGTCGACGCCGGCTGCGCCCACCAGGCACCGCGTGATCAAGCTGCACCAGCGGCACTAAGGCTCTTTTTCGGCCAGCGCCGCAATCAGGCGCTGCGCGTCGAACGGTGCATGCACCTTGATGTCGTTGTCGAAGTAGCAGTACACATCGCGCGCCTGGCGTTTCGGCGGCGCGCTGCCCGACACCAGCTGCGCAGCGCGTGGCTGCCGGCCGCGGCGCCAGGCGTCGATCTTGTCGGCCCAGCGCGCAATCGCCGCATCGTCATAGCCGCTGGCATACAGTTCCTGGTCGCCGTGCAGGCGCACGTAGACGAAATCGGCCGTGACGTCCTCGATCTGAGGCCAGCGCCCGGCGCTATCGGCCACCACCAGCGCCACCTTGTATTTTCTCAGCAGCTTGACGAAGTCCGGGTCGAGAAAGCTGGCGTGGCGGATCTCGACCGCGTGGCGCATCGGCCGCTTCGGTCCCGCCTCGAGCGACACCCGTCCTTCCATCCGCGCTTCGAACTGCAGCGCGCGTTCGAGCGCGGCATCGGTGTCCTGCGGCAGCAGCGCCAGGAACTGCTCGAAGCGTTCCGGCTCGAAGGCGAAGTTGGGCGGGAACTGCCACAGCAAGGGGCCGAGCTTTTCGCGTAGTTCGAACAGGCCCGAGGCCAGCACATTGGCCAGCGGCTTGTCGATCTCGCGCAGGCGCAGCATGTGGGTCAGGAAGCGGTTGCCCTTGACGGCGAAGACAAAGCCGGGCGGCGTGGCCGCGTACCAGGCGGCGTAGCTGGCCGGGCGCTGCAGCGAATAGAACGAGCCGTTGATCTCGATGCTGGGCAGCTGGCGCGCCGCGTAGTCGAGCTCGCGCGCCTGGGCCAGGCCGGGCGGATAGAACTTGCCACGCCACGGGGCGTAGCGCCAGCCGGAGATGCCGATATGGGTTGCGCCGATCATGGGTCCACGATACGGCGCGCGCGCCGCCGCAGCAGTGCGTTGCCGCACCCAGCCCTGGATGTCGCCGGACGCTCCTCTTTTTGGCAAAGCCGCAACAATGCTATAAGCTAGCGCTCATTCCCATCTTCCGCCACCATCTCTCGCCGCCATGATCGTCGTCCATCACCTGAACAATTCGCGCTCGCAGCGCATCCTGTGGCTGCTCGAAGAGCTGGGGCTGGACTACCAGATCAAGCGCTACCAGCGCGATCCGAAGACCATGCTGGCGCCACCCGAACTCAAGGCCGTGCACCCGCTGGGCAAGTCGCCGGTGATCAGCGACGGCGACCTGGTGGTGGCCGAATCGGGCGCCATCATCGAGTACCTGGTCGAGCGTGGAGGCGGCCGCCTGGCGCCTGCCAGCGGCACGCCGGCGCGCCTGCGCTACACGCACTTTCTGCACTACGCCGAAGGCTCGATGATGTCGCCGCTGCTGCTCAAGCTGGTGTTCGACAAGGTCGAGAGCAGCCCGATGCCGTTCTTCGTCAAGCCGATCGCGCGCGGCATCGCGCAGAAGGTCAAGGGCAGTTTCGTGCTGCCGCAGATCGCGCTGCACCTGGGCTACCTGGAAGCGGAACTGGGCAAGCATCCGTGGTTCAGCGGCGAAGAATTCACGGCCGCCGACATCGCGCTCAGCTTCCCGCTCGAAGCGGCTGCCGCGCGCGGCGGCCTGAATGACAAATATCCGCGCCTGGTCGACTTCTTGAAGCGCATCCACGCGCGTGCGGCCTATGTGCGCGCACTCGAGCGCGGCGGCGAATACCAGATCGGCAAAGCTTAAAGCGCAAGGGTTGCAAGCATGGCCAAGCTGCTCGCCATCGACGGCCTGAACATCGTACGCCGGGTGTACGAGGCCAGTCCCGAGCCCGATTCGGACCTCAAGGCCAGCATCGCGCTGCGCCACGCGTTCTCGTCGTTTCGCAAGGTGCTCGAAACGCATGCGCCGACCCACGTGCTGGCCGCCTTCGATTTCGGCGGCCAGACCTGGCGCCACGCGCTGTACCCGCGCTACCGCGAGGGCCGGGCCGCCATGCCGGCCGAGCTGCGCGCGGCGCTGCCCGAATTCCACGAGCGCCTGCGCGACGTCGGCCTGCACGTATTGAGCATCCCCGGCGTCGAAGCCGATGACGTGATCGCCACCGGCGTGATGCGCTGGCTGTCCGAAGGCCGTGGCGACGCCATCGTCGCCACCACCGACAAGGACCTGCACCCGCTGATCGCGCATGGCGCGCTGGTATGGGACCACTTCAAGAACGAGTGGCATGACGACGCCTGGGTGCGCGCGCGCTTTGGCGTGGCACCCGAACGCTTGCACGACCTGCTGGCGCTGATGGGCGACCCGACCGACGGCGTGCCGGGCGTGTCGAAAATCGGCATGAAGACCGCAGCGCGCCTGCTCAATGCCTACGGCGACCTGGACGCGGTGGTGGCCGGCGCCGGCATCCTCAAGACCCCGCTTGGGGAGAGGTTGCGCGCCGAGCGTGAGATACTCGAGGTGTCGCGCTGCCTGGTCTCGCTCAAGCTGGACGTCAAGCTGGGCGTGAGCTGGAAGCTGCTGGCCTATGAATCACATTGAAAATGAACGTCATGAACACGGTTAACCAAGAAATGGACAAGCGATGCTGAAGGCAGTGATCGTGGATGCGAATGCAGTCTCGCGCTCGATGCTGGGCACCGTGCTGGCCGAGGGCAGTTACGACGTGGTCGGCGCTACCCATACCAGCCTGTCGGCCTATGCGCTGGCGCTCAAGCACCATCCGCACGTGCTGTGCATCGCGCGCGAGCAGGTCGAGGACGGCAACAACGTGGTCGAGCAGCTGCGCGCCGAGCTGCCCAAGACCCTGATCTTCATGGTCTCGGGCACACTCGATGCGCAAGCGGTGCAGGCGGCGGTGGCGCGCGGCGTGCACGGCTTCATCGTCAAGCCGTTCAAGGCCGACACCGTGCTCAAGACGATCCGCAACACCGTGATCGCGTTTGTAAAGAAACGCCAGCAGGCGCCGGCCAGCCCGGAATAAACCAGGCCTGCGCCGTCAGGCGCGGCGCCGGATCTCGTCGGCCGCGATGGCGGCCAGTTCACGCAGCGCGCGCCGTTCGCGTTCGCGCAGGCGCCGCGGTTCGCTATCGAGCACGCACAGCGCGCCCAGCGCCAGCCCGTTCGCATCGCGCAAAGGGTAACCGGCATAGAAGCGGATATGCGGCTCGCCCGTCACCAGGGCATTGGCGGCGAAGCGCGCGTCTTCGCGCGCATCCTCGACCACGAACAACCCTTCCTGCAAAATCGTGTGATTGCAAAAGGCCATCTCGCGCGGCGTTTCGCTGCCAGCCATGCCGATGCGCGACTTGAACCACTGGCGCCGCGACGACAGCAGCGTGAGCAGCGCCATCGGGCACTCGGTGGCATTCGTGGCAAGCCAGGTGATGCGGTCGAACACGTCTTCTTGCGGCGTGTACAGCAGCCCGGTCGCGCTCAGCGCGGCAAGGCGCGCGGCCTCATTTTTGGCGGCAGGGTAGGCTGGATGCGGATCAGGAACGAACTCGGCTTGCAGCCCGGTCGACCTCGGCGGCGCGTGCAGGCGCGCCTCGGCCTGCTGGCGCAGCAGGCGCGTTACCGCGCTGCGGTGCACGCGCCGATGCCCACCCGGTGTTTTCCATGCCGGTAGCGCGCCGCTCTCCATCCACAGCTGCGCCGTACTGACCGCGACACCGAGCAACTGCGCTGCTTCGCGCGTGGTCAGGATCGGGTCGTCTTCTTGCAAAGTTGCATTCATGCGCTGTGAGGTCTCCTATGTCCATACATTTTACACCCTGGAAATAAAAAATGACGAATTTGACGATACAATTGGTGATTATTGTTGACTTGAAGTTTTTTATTAGCAACAATGGGTACCAATCCATCAATTTCGTCATTTCGCGCGCGTGTGCGTGCTCGCCAGATCTGCCATGAACACACTTGTCGCCGAATCCCTGCTCGCTCCGCCTCCCCGGGAAGTCGCCCGGCTCGATGCCTTGCGCCGCCTCGAGCTGCTCGATACGCCGCCGAGCGAAGCGTTCGACCGCATCACGCGCATGGCGGCCCAGCTGTTCAATTTGCCGATCGCGGCGGTGTCGCTCACCGACAGCAACCGCCAGTGGTTCAAATCCAAATACGGCATTTCGCACGACACCATTCCGCGCTTTAAGGCGCCGTGCGCCACCGTGGCCAACAGCGGCGCGCTGCTGGTCGTGCCCGATTTGCTGGAATGCCCCGACCTGCGCGACAGCGTGCTGGCCGCGGGCGGCATCCGCTTCTATGCCGGCGCGCCCTTGACCACCAGCGAAGGCCACTGCCTGGGCGCGATGTGCGTGCTCGGCACCGAGCCGCGCCAGATAACGCCGGCCGAGAGCCAGGCCTTGCAAGACCTGGCGACGATGGTGATGTCGCAGATCGAACTGCAGCACGCGCTGGGCCGGATCGAGCCGATCAGCGGCCTGCCCAACCGCAACGAGTTTGTCAGCGATTTTTGCGACATCGAACTGGCCGAGCCGGCCGGCGAGCTGCGCCTGGCGGCCCTGGTCAGCCTGGCCTCGCCACAAGAACTGAGCGACGCGCTGCGCGTGATGGGCGCCGGCTACCTCGACGAGATGGTGCGCGATGCGGTGCCGCAGCTGCGCCTTGCCGGCGCCGGCAAGGTGTACCACGTCGCCAGTTCGCAGTTCGCCTTTCTCGCGCCGCGCGGCACCACGCTGGACAATTTCACGGAGCAGATGCAGTCGTGGCTCGACACCCATGCCGGCTACGGCCAGGCGCGCTTCATCACCACCACCACGGTCGGCATTGCGCCGTTCACGGTGGGCGAGAGCGAAGGCCTGGACCTGCTGCGCAATATGCACAGCGCCGCCCATGACGCGCTGTCGGCCGAACGCTGCGTGCGGGTGTTCTCGAGCAAGCACGATGCGATCCTGCAGCGCCGCTTCTGGCTGGTGAGCGCCTTCGGCGCCGCCCTCGACAGCCCCGATCAGCTACGCCTGGTGTACCAGCCCAAGGTCTCGCTGAGCGATGGCGCCTGCTCCGGGGTCGAAGCGCTGCTGCGCTGGACCCATCCCGACAAGGGCGAGATCTCGCCCGGCGAATTCATCCCCGTGATCGAAACCACCTCGCTGGCGCGCGCCACCACCGAATGGGTGCTGCAAGCGGCCATGCGCCAGATGCTGGCCTGGCGCGCCGATGGCCTGGCGCTGCGGGTGGCGGTGAATGTGTCGGCGGTGAACCTGGAAGAGCCGGACTTCTGCGAACGCGTGCTGGCGCTGCTCGAGCGCCATGCCTTGCCCCCGAATAGCCTCATCATCGAGCTGACCGAGAGCGCGCTGATGCGCAATCCGAAGGTGGCGCAGGCCACGCTGGAGCGCCTGGGCCAGGCCGGCATCCAGCTGGCGATCGACGATTTCGGCACCGGCTACAGCAGCCTGGCGTATCTGCAAAGCCTGCCGGCCAACGTGGTCAAGATCGACCAGAGCTTCATCCGCAATCTCGACACCGACGAGCGCGGGCGCGCGCTGGTCAAGACCATGATCAAGCTGTCGCACGACCTGGGACACAAGGTGGTGGCCGAAGGCGTCGAGACCGTGCAGACCGAAGAGTTCTTGCGCGCGGCCGGGTGCGACGAGGTGCAGGGCTACCTGCATGCGCGCCCACTGGCGCCGGGCGCGCTGGTGGCGTGGCTGGCCGACCGGGGATAAGAACCTGTCCCGGCAGGCGCCAGGCCGGCACGCCAGCAGCGTCTAACGCTTATCCGCCCGAGCGGGCATCGATGATGCCGCCACCCAGGCACACGTCGCCGTCATACAGCACCGCCGACTGGCCCGGCGTGACCGCCCACTGCGACTCGCTGAAGTCGAGCGCAAAACGGTCGGCGCCTTGCGCCAGCACGCGGCAGGCCATGTCGGCCTGGCGATAACGGGTCTTGGCCGACAAGGCGCGCGGCTCGGGCGCGACGCCCGCGATCCAGCTGGCCTGTCCCGCTTCGAGCCGGTTCGACAGCAGCCACGGATGGTCATGTCCCTGCACGATGTACAGCGTGTTGGCGTCGATATCCTTGCGCGCCACGAACCACGGTTCGCTGATACCGTCGGCGGTCTTGCGCGACTTGAGGCCGCCGATGCCAATGCCCTTGCGCTGGCCCAGCGTATAGAACGACAGGCCGACGTGTTCGCCCACCGTGCTGCCGTCATCGAGCTTGATCGGACCCGGTTTGTAGGACAGGTAGCGGTTCAGGAAGTCGCGGAACGGACGCTCGCCGATGAAGCAGATGCCGGTCGAATCCTTTTTGGCCGCGTTCGGGAGCTGCAGTTTTTCAGCGATCTTGCGCACCTCGGTCTTCGGGATCTCGCCCAGCGGGAACAGCGACTTCGAGAGCTGCGCCTGGTTCAGGCGGTGCAAAAAATAGCTCTGGTCCTTGGTGGCGTCGAAGGCCTTGAGCAGTTCGAACTTGCCGCTGCCGGTGTTTTCGCGCACGCGCGCATAGTGGCCGGTCGCGATCAGGTCGGCGCCCAGCTTCATCGCATGGTCAAGAAAGGCCTTGAACTTGATTTCGGCGTTGCACAGCACGTCGGGGTTGGGCGTGCGGCCGGCCTGGTATTCGCGCAGGAACTCGGCGAACACGCGGTCCTTGTACTCGGAGGCGAAGTTGACCGCCTCGATGTCGACGCCGACCACGTCGGCCACGCTGGCCGCGTCGATCCAGTCCTGGCGCGTCGAGCAGTATTCCGAGTCGTCGTCGTCTTCCCAGTTTTTCATGAACAGGCCGACCACGTCGTAGCCCTGTTCCTTCAGCATCCATGCCGCGACCGAGGAGTCGACCCCGCCCGACATGCCGATCACGACTTTTTTCTTGCGCATGGTACGTCCGTTACTTTACTTGCTTGAATCTTAAATCCCGCCTTCGAACACCGAAGGATGGGTGTGCAGCAGCGCCAGCGGCGTGCTCTGGCCGGCCAGGTAGTCGTCCACGCAGCGCAGCACGATCGGGCTGCGATGGCGCTCGGCGGTGGCGGCGATTTCGTCGCGCGTCATCCACAGCGTGCGCAGGATGCCGTCGTCGAGCGGCTGGTCGAACTTGCGGCCCACGCGGCCGCAGAAGGTGAAGCGCAGGTAGGTGACATCGGCATTGCGCGACTTGGAGTGGTAGCGCGACATGTACATGCCCACCAGCGCTTCCGGGATGAACTCGTGCGCAGTTTCTTCAAGCGCCTCGCGCACCACCGCCTGTTCGAGCGACTCGTAGGGGTCGAGGTGACCGGCCGGCTGGTTCAGTTTCACGCCTTCGCTGGTCTCCTCTTCGATCAGCAGGAAACGGCCTTCGTGCTCGATGATGGCGGCCACGGTAACCGAGGGTTTGAAGATGTCGCTCATGCCTGTCCTTGAAAATGAGCCGGTATTCTACCTCGCGTCGGCCCCGGTCTGCTCAGCCTTGCCACTTGCGTGACGCTTGCTTGTCGTTAATTGGGCTTGATCTGTCGCAAAAAAGACGCCAACAGCCCGGTAAGACCTGTGTGTTGTTGGGCGTATGGCAAATTCACCAATAGAAATTTATGTTTCGACATGTGTTGTAAAGACGTGCTAGATTGGTCGCGTTGTTGTCGAGTAAGAACCTCTCGCTGACCGATGGGTTCTGAGTGCAGTCCAATCGATGGAGGGATCCATGAGGATAGGCATACCGGCCGAAACCCGGCCGGGTGAGACCCGCGTTGCGGCAACCCCCGAAACCGTCAAGAAGCTGGCGCCGCGCCACCAGTTGCTGGTGCAGAGCGGCGCCGGCTTGCGCGCCGCCGTCACCGACGAGATGTACGCCGCAGCCGGCGCCACCATCGTCGATGCGGCCGGCGCGTTCGAGGCCGAGATGGTGCTCAAGGTGCGCAGTCCCGACCCCGACGAACGTGCGCGCATGCGCGCCGGGACGGTCCTGGTGGGCATGCTCGACCCGTTCGACGCCGCAGGACTGGCTGCCCTGGCGCAGGCCCGCCTTACCGCGTTCGCACTCGAAGCGGCGCCGCGCATCACGCGCGCGCAGTCGCTCGACGTGCTCTCTTCGCAGGCAAATATCGCCGGCTACAAGGCCGTGCTGCTGGCCGCCAACACCTACGGGCGCTTCATGCCGATGCTGATGACGGCGGCCGGCACGGTCAAGGCGGCGCGCGTGCTGATCATGGGTGTCGGCGTGGCCGGATTGCAGGCCATCGCCACCGCCAAGCGCCTGGGCGCGGTGATCGAAGCGTCCGACGTGCGCCCGCCGGTGAAAGAGCAGGTCGAGTCGCTCGGCGCCAAATTCCTCGACGTGCCCTATCTGAGCGACGAAGAGCGCGAGATCGCCAAGGGCAGTGGCGGCTATGCGCGATCGATGCCGGCCGACTGGATGCGGCGCCAGGCAGAGCTGGTGCATGAACGCGCCAGGCTGGCCGACATCGTCATCACCACCGCCCTGATTCCCGGCCGCCGCGCGCCGCTGCTGATCGGCGAAGACACCGTGCGCGCCATGAAGCCCGGCTCGGTGATCGTCGACATGGCGATCGCGCAGGGCGGCAACTGCCCGCTCACCGAGATCGGCAAGACCGTGATCAAGCACGGGGTGCACATCATCGGTGAACCAGACCTGGCGGCGCTGGTGCCGGCCGATGCGTCGGCGCTGTACGCGCGCAATGTGCTCGACTTTCTCAAGCTGGTGTTCAACCAGGACGATGCCTTCCACATCGACCGCGAGGACGAGATCGTGCGCGCCACGCTGGTGTGCGCGGACGGCGAAGTACTGCGTACTTAAAAAAGCAAGGACAGGAGACCGACATGGACATCAGCGATACCATCATCAACCTGATCATCTTCGTGCTGGCGATCTACGTCGGCTACCACGTGGTATGGACCGTGACGCCGGCGCTGCATACGCCGTTGATGGCGGTGACCAACGCCATCTCGGCGATCGTGATCGTCGGCGCCATGCTGGCCGCGGCGCTGACCGAAGGCCTGACCGGCCAGGTGGCCGGCACGATCGCGGTGGCGCTGGCGGCGGTGAACGTGTTCGGCGGCTTCCTGGTCACCCAGCGCATGCTCGAGATGTTCCGCAAGAAGGAACCCAGGGCTGCCAAGCCGGCGGCGGTGGCGGGCGAAGGGGAGCGGGCATGAACCTGATCAGCATGAATCTGGTGACGCTGTTCTATCTGGTCGCCTCGGTGTGCTTCATCCAGGCGCTCAAGGGTTTGTCGTCGCCATCGACGGCGCGCCTCGGCAACGCGTTCGGCATGGCCGGGATGGCGATCGCGGTGGTCACCACGGCGGCGCTGATCCTGAAGCTGCAGGCCGAGCTGCAAGCCGGCTTGTCCGAAGGGCGCGGCGCCGGTTTCCCCCTGGTGCTGCTGGGCGTGGTGGTGGGTGGCGCGATCGGCACCTACGCCGCCAGGAAGGTCGAGATGACCAAGATGCCCGAGCTGGTGGCGGCGATGCACTCGCTGATCGGGCTGGCCGCGGTCTGCATCGCGGTGGCCGCGGTGTCCGAGCCGTGGGCCTTCAATATCGCCACCCGCAGCACGCCGCTGCCGTTCGGGAACCGGCTCGAACTGTTCATCGGCACCTTTGTCGGCGCGGTGACGTTCTCCGGCTCGGTGATCGCCTTCGGCAAACTGTCGGGCAAGTACAAGTTTCGCCTGTTCCAGGGCGCGCCGGTGCGCTTTGGCGGGCAGCACATCCTGAACCTGGTGCTGGCGATCGCGATCGTGGTGCTGGGATTGATGTTCTGCTTCGCCGATGGCGTGGCGCCGGCCTGGACGCCGTTCGTGGCGATGGCCGTGCTGGCGTTCGTGCTGGGCGTTTTGATCATCATCCCGATCGGCGGCGCCGACATGCCGGTGGTGGTGTCGATGCTGAACTCGTACTCGGGCTGGGCGGCGGCCGGGATCGGCTTCTCGCTCAATAACGCGATGCTGATCATCGCCGGCTCGCTGGTCGGCTCGAGCGGCGCGATCCTGTCGTACATCATGTGCAAGGCGATGAACCGCTCGTTCTTCAATGTGATCCTGGGCGGCTTCGGCGGCGAGGCGGCGGCAAGCACAGGCGCCGCTACCGAGCAGCGCCCCGTCAAATCGGGTTCGGCCGAAGATGCCGCCTTCATCCTGCAAAACGCCGAGTCGGTGATCATCGTCCCCGGCTACGGCCTGGCCGTGGCGCGCGCCCAGCACACGGTCAAGGAACTGGTCGACAAGCTCACCGCCCACGGCGTGACGGTGCGCTACGCGATCCACCCGGTGGCCGGCCGCATGCCCGGCCACATGAATGTGCTGCTGGCCGAAGCCGAAGTGCCGTACGACCAGGTGGCCGAGATGGAAGACATCAACGGCGAATTCGGCCAGACCGACGTGGTGCTGGTGCTGGGCGCCAACGACGTCGTCAACCCCGCCGCCAAGGACCCCAAATCCGCGATTGCCGGCATGCCGATCCTGGAAGCCTACAAGGCCAAGAGCATCATCGTCAACAAACGTTCGATGGCCTCCGGCTACGCCGGCCTCGACAACGACCTGTTCTACCAGCCCAACACGATGATGGTCTTCGGCGATGCCAAGAAAGTCATCGAATCGATGCTCAAAGCCGTCGAATAATCCCCAAAATCAAAAGCCCAATAATTAGGGTCAGAGTCAAATTGTTGAGCAATTGCCAACCAATTACGCGGATCAGCGTCGAATTGCGGGCAACTTTAAAAAGTTGTCAAACAATTTGACTCTGACCCTAATTTATTTAAAAGAGCTTGGGGGCACGTTAGCGGCGGCCGAACATCATCAGGTCGGCCAGCAGCAGGCGGGCGGGTCTGGTGAGGTCGAGGGCGGCCAGGCCGAGGGCGAGGATGGGCTGGAGCGGGCCTTTGCTGGTGAAGGCGCGCGCCATGGTGTCGGTCAGGGCGATGGTGAGGCGGCGGTCTTGCTGGCGCTCTTCGGAGAAGCGGGTGAGCGCGGCGGGGTCGATGCCGCGCGCGAGTTGGCGCGCCAGCACGGCGGCGTCGCGCAGGCCGAGGTTCAGGCCCTGGCCGGCGACCGGGTGCAGCGTCTGGGCGGCGTTGCCGATGGCGACCGTGCGCGCCGTGGCGCGCGCCTCGGCGTTCAGGCCGAGCGGGAAGGACACGCGTGGCGAGACGGCGCTAAAAGCGCCGAGGCGGGTGCCGAAGGCCTCGCCCAGTTGCGCCAGGAAGGCGGCATCGCCCAGCGCCAGCAGGCTGGCGGCGCGTTCGGGCTCGACGCACCAGACCAGCGCATACTGATGGCCATCCGGGCCGTCCTCTGGCAGCAGCGCCAGCGGGCCTTCGTCGGTGAAGCGTTCGAAGGCGCGGTGCGGAATCGGCGCGGCGGCGCTCACGCGCGCGATGATCGCGGTTTGCCCGTAGTCGCGGGTGTGCGCCCGGCCGTCTTGCTGGCCGAAGATGCCGCCCTCGGCCTGCACCGCGACGCGCGCGTGCAGCCTGCGGCCGTCGTCGAGGGTGAGCAGGGCCGCGTCAGGCAGCTCGTCGAGCGAGCCCACGCGCGCCGGGCGCAGCACCGCCACATGGGCGGCCTCGCACTGGCGCGCCAGGGCGTCGACCACGGCGCCGTAGCGCGTGACGTAGCCCAGCGCCGGGACCTTGTGTTCGCTGCGGTCCATCAGGCTGCGGCCCAGCTGGCCGCGGCGCGAGACGTGGATCTCGTGGATCGGCGTGGCCGCCAGCGGCCAGGCGCCGACTTCCTGCAGCAGTTCCACGCTGCCCCAGGACAGCGCGATCGAGCGCGGGTCAGTGATCGCCTGGCCCAGCGATTTGCCGTCGATCAGGGCGATGCGCTTGCCGTCGACGCCGCGCCGCACCAGGAAGGCGGCCAGCGCCAGGCCGACCGGGCCGGCGCCGCAGATCGCCACGTCGACGTCGAGTTGCTGGGGCAAGGCAGATTGGTCTTGGTTCATCGCGATTCCTGCATCAGTGTTTCGATTTCGGCGACCGACTTGGGCGCACTGTCGGTCAGGATGCGGCAACCGGTTCCGGTCACGATCACGTCGTCCTCGATGCGGATGCCGATGTTCCAGAATTGGGGCGGCACATCGTCGCCCGGCCGCACATAGATACCCGGCTCCACCGTCAGCGCCATCCCGGCCAGCAAGGGCCGCGATGGCTTGTCGGCCTGTGTCACGTCGCGATAGGCGCCGACATCGTGCACGTCCATTCCCAGCCAGTGGCCGGTGCCATGCATGTAGAAGCGGGTATGGGCGCGCGCGGCGATGGCATCGTCGACCGAGCCAAGCTTGTGGCGGTCGAGCAGCCCCAGATCGAACATGCCGTCGACCAGCACCCGCAGCGCGGCATCGTGGATCGCGCTGTACGGCTGCCCCGGCGCCACGGCCGCCAGCGCCGCTGCCTGCGCGCGCAGCACCAGTTCATACAGCGTGCGCTGGGCCGGCGTGAAGACGCCGTTGGCCGGATAGGTGCGCGTGATGTCGCCGGCATAGCCATCGAACTCGCAGCCGGCGTCGACCAGCACCAGTTCGCCATCGCGCACGCACCGGCTATTGGCGTTGTAGTGCAGCACGCAGGCATTCGGTCCCGAGGCCACGATCGGGGTGTATGCCGGATACTGGGCGCCGTTGCGGCGGAACTCGTGCAGCAACTCGGCCTCGATCTCGTACTCGAACATGCCGGGCCGGGTGCCGCGCATCGCGCGCAGGTGCGCCTGGCCCGAGATCAGGCCGGCGCGCGCCATCAAGGCCGTTTCATGCTCGTCCTTCAAAAGGCGCATCTCGTCGAGCATGGCGAGCAGGTGGTGCGTGCTCTGTGGCGCCGTGACGCCAGTGCGGCTGCGCGCGCGCACCGCCTTCAGCCAGCCGGCCACCTGGGCGTCGAGTGCGGCGCCATGCCCGAGCGCGTAATACAGCGCCGGTGCATCGGCCAGCAGGTCGGCCATGCGCGCATCGAGTTCGTCGATCGGATACGCTTCGTCGAACCCGAACCCCGTACGCGCGCCTTCGGGCCCATGGCGAAAGCCATCCCAGATCTCGCGCTCGAGGTTTTTTTCGCGGCAGAACAGGATCGAGCGCGCCGCCCGTTCGCCCTGCGCGGCGACCAGCACCAGCAGGCTTTCCGGCTCGGCAAAGCCGCTCAGATAGTAAAAATAGCTGTCGTGCCGATACGGGTAGTCGCTGTCGCCGTTGCGCACGACTTCTGGCGCCGTGCCCAGCACCGCCACCGCCCCCGGCTGCATCTGCCGCACCACATGCGCACGGCGCGCGGCATACGGCAAACTTGCAGCGGCGCCGGTCGTCATGGCGCCGGCTTGGCCGCGCGCAGAGGCGCGTTCAGTTCTTCGAGCTGGGCCACGGTGCCGACGTTGACCCACTGGCCTGCATAGACTTCGCCGCCGATGCGCCCCAGATCGATGTACTTGCGCATCAGGGGACCAAGCTTGACGACCTCGCCCGGCGTGATCGCGGCGAACATCTCGGGACGATACACGCCGATATTGGCGAAGTTCCATTTCGGCGCGCCCTCGTTCTTGAGGGTGTACATGTCGAACGCGAAGTCGCCTTCCGGGTTGTGCCACGGGTTCGGCGTGAGCCACAGCCAGGCGATGTCGCGTTGATCATGCGCGATGGCCTGGCCCAGTGCGTTGGTGTCTTTTACCGCGTCGAGCGCCTGCGCGAAATCGAAGTAGGGCGCATAGATGTCGCCCGACAGCGCCAGGAACGGTTCGTCGCCCAGCAGGTGCAGCGCGTTGGCGATGCCGCCTGCGGTTTCGAGCGGCACCGGCTCGGGTGAATAGACGATGCGCGCGCCGTACTGGCTGCCGTCGCCCAGCGCTTCCTCGATCATGTGGCCAAGCCACGAATGGTTGATCACGATCTCGGTGATCCCGGCGCGCACCAGGTTCAATACGTGCCATACGATCAGCGGCCGGCCACGCACCTTGAGCAGGGGCTTGGGTGTGGCGTCGGTCAGGGGCCGCATGCGCTCGCCGCGACCGGCGGCGAAAATCATCGCTTTCATGCTGGTCCTTAGAAGGTGTAGCCGACTTGCGGCGCGCCCTTGTCGCCGAAGGCGTCGAACGCGTCGAGCAGGCGCAGCAGCGGCTTGAGTTCGGTGTAGCGGTTGGCGGTCTTGCGTACGTAGTCGAGCACCGTCGGCAGGTCGCCCATGTAGACCGATTTGCCGTCGCGGTAGTTCAGGCGGCAGAAGATGCCGAGGATTTTCAGGTGGCGCTGCAGGGCCATGAATTCGAAGTCGCGGTAGAACGCGTCGATGTCGGGATTGACCGGCAGGCCGACCTGCTTCGCGCTCTGCCAGTAGCGCACCACCCAGTCCAGCACGATCTCTTCGTCCCACTGGATGTAGGCGTCGCGCAGCAGCGACGCCAGGTCGTAGGTGATCGGGCCATACACGGCGTCCTGGAAATCGAGCACGCCGGGATTGCCGGCATCGAGGAACATCAGGTTACGCGAATGGAAATCGCGGTGCATGAACACCTGCTGCTGGGCCAGCACATTGGCGGTGATCGCCTCGAACACCTTGTCGAGCTGCGCCTGCTGCTTGTCGTCGAGCGTCACGTTCAGGTGGCGCCCCAGGTACCACTCCGGGAACAGGTTCATCTCGCGCAGCACGAAGGCGCGGTCGAATTCGGGCAGCACGCCCGGCTGGCTGGCCATCTGCAACTTGAGCAGGGCGTCGACCGCATCCGAATACATGAAGACCGCGTTGTCGCTGTCGAGGCGCTGCAGATAGGTGGTGCTGCCGAGGTCGGACAGCAGCAGGAAGCCGCGCTCGACGTCGCGCGCGGCGATCGCCGGCACCGTCACGCCGGCTTCCAGCAGCAGGCCCTGCACCTGGATAAAGGCAGGCACGTTCTCGCGCTCGGGCGGGGCGTCGACCGCCACCAGGGTTGCCCCCAATTTGTCGTGCAGCGCGGGCGTCACGTCGTAGCGGAAGTAGCGGCGGAAGCTGGCATCGGTCGAGGCGCGGCGCGCGCTGGCGACGTCGACCAGGCCGGTGCTGGCCAGCCATTCGTTCATCTGCACCAGGCGCATGTCACGATCAATACTGCGGTCAATGCCGCCATCGATACCTGGATCGGTCGACGCGGAAGAAGTTTGGGAAGGAGATTGATACGAAGAAGACATGAAGCAGCCTGGTGAATCCGGTTGGTTGAGCTAATTCTCATATAATAAGGGATTCATTCCAAAAAAACCGCCCTTATATGGCGCACGTCGATTTCCCATGAGCTGCGTTTTCCCATGAGCTGGTCCTCGGCCAAACCTTTCCCGCCACGTCACGTGCTCGCGCTGTATGCCCTGGTCGCCGCCGCGCCGGCATACGCGCAGAATGTCCCGCCCGCGCCACAGAACGAAGAAGAACTTCCCCTGACCATCCGCGCCGAGGAGATCGGCGGCCGTCCCGATCGCCAGCTTAACCTGGAGCGCGACGTCGAGATCACGCGCGGCCAGACCGGCCTGACTGCTGACACCGCCTGCTACATGCGGGTCGAGGACGAAGTCACCGCCAGCGGCAACGTCAGCATGTGGCGCTTCGGCGACCGCTACAAGGGCGACGAGCTGCAGCTCAATCTCGAGACCGGCAAGGGCTATGTCCTGAACCCGACCTATTTCCTGGCCGCGAACAACGGCCAGGGCAAGGCGACCCGCATCGACTTTTTGGGCGAGCAGCAGGCCGTGATACGCGACGGCACCTACAGCACCTGCGAAGGCCCCGATCCCGACTGGTATCTCAAGTCGAGCACGCTGCGCCTGGACACCGGGCGCGAAGTCGGCACCGCCGGCAAGACCATCATCTATTTCAAGGACGTGCCGATCCTCGGCACCCCGGCGATGTCGTTCTCGCTGTCGGGCCAGCGCCGTTCGGGCTGGCTGCCGCCGTCGATCGGCTTCGGCTCGCAGGGCAAGGCCGAAGTGATGGTGCCGTACTACGTCAACATCGCGCCGAACCGCGACCTCACCCTGTACCCGCGCATGATGTTCGACCGCGGCTTCCAGCTCGGCGCCACCGGGCGCTATCTGGGCGTGGCCGATGGCGGCGCCTACAGCGGCGAGACCCACGTCGAGGTGCTGCCGGACGACCGCAAGACCGGCACCACGCGCTGGCGCGCCGACTCGCTGCACAGCCAGGCGCTCAAGCCGAACTGGTCGTACGGCTGGAACCTGCACGGCGCCTCGGACGATGAATATCCGTCCGACTTCTCGCGCACCGTCTCGGCCAGCGCCGAGCGCCAGCTGCTGCGCGAAGTGCGCACTGATTACTACGGCCAGTACTGGAGCCTGAACGCACGTGCCCAGAACTACCAGGTGCTGCAAGACCCGGCCGCCGCCACCAATCCGAGCCTGACGGTGCCGCGTCCCTATGATCGTTTGCCGCAGATTAATTTCCACGCCGGCCGCTACGATGTCGCCGGTTTCGACTGGGCGGTGGATGCCGAGCTGACCCGCTTCTGGCACCCGGACCTGGTGCGCGGCAACCGCGCCGTGATCAATGGCCAGGTGAGTTATCCGATCGTGCGTCCGGGCTGGTTCGTCACGCCCAAGCTGATGTACAACGCGGCCAAATACGACCTCGATCCGGCGCTGCGTCCCGGCCAGCCGACCAAGCTCAGCCGCACGCTGCCGACCTTCTCGCTCGACAGCGGCATGGTGTTCGAGCGCCAGACCTCGCTGTTCGGCGACGCTTCGACCCAGACCCTCGAACCGCGCCTGTTCTATGTCTACACGCCGTACCAGAACCAGGATGACATCCCGGTGTTCGATACCGGCCGCGCCGGCTTCAACTACGCCCAGCTGTTCAGCGAGAACCGCTACGTCGGCCTCGACCGCGTATCGGACGCCAACCAGTTGACCGCGGCCCTGGTGTCGCGCTACATCCAGGCCGACGGCGCCGAGCGCTTGCGCCTGGCGTTCGGCCAGCGCCTGTATTTCGAAGAGCCGCGCGTGCGCCTGCCGGGCGAGACCTTGCAGCAGAGCCGCTCCGACATCCTGCTGGCCGCATCGGGCCGCATCTCGGAGAGCTGGAGCTTCGATAGCGGCGTACAATACGATGCAACTGGCAGCAGTCTGTACAGCTCGAATGCGGGCGTACAATGGCGCGCCGGACAAATGAAAGTGGTCAACGCCGAATACAGGTACCAGCGCGACAGCTTCCGCAACATCGATTTTTCGGCGCAGTGGCCGATCTCGGCGCGCTGGTATGGCGTCGGCCGGGTCAGCTACGCGCTGCGCTCGTATGGTGTGGGGCAGGCCGTCAATCCGTCCACCGGCAGCAAGCTCATCGAGAGCCTGATCGGTCTCGAATACAAGGCCGATTGCTGGGTGTTCCGGATGGGCGCGCAGCGTTTCGTGACCGCGGCCCAGACCACCTCGACGCCGATCTTCTTCCAGCTCGAGCTCAATGGCCTGTCGCGCCTCGGCCTGGGCAACCCGCTCGATACCTTCAACAAGAGCATTCCGGGATATACTCAGCTCAATACCGGTATCGGCCGACCGTAAATTTGTAACAATATTGGCCGTGAATGTTGTCGTGACTCGTAGTCCACCAGAGGCCGCCCAGGCGGCGGCCCACGATTTGAACAATCCTGAAATGAGTGCTTCCCAGATGATGCGTACTTCCCGTCTCAAGAACTCGCGAGCCATCGGGCTCGCTTGCGCGCTGCTGTGCGCGCTCAGCGCCGGCCAGGTGCTGGCCCAGGCTGCGCCTGCCGCTGCCACCGCTGCGCCTGCCGCCAATGCGGCCGCTGCAGCTCCCGCCGCCCAGGCCGGTGGCGGTTTCCTGCCGCCGGCATCGAGCAGCGCCAAGGTGGTCGATTCGATCCAGGTGGTCGTCAACGACGAAGTGATCACCAAGAACGAAGTGGCCAACCGCGTGGTGCAGGTCACCCAGAACATGAAGGCGCGCAATCCGCAAGCCCAGCTGCCGGACGCCTCGATCATGCAGCGCCAGGTGCTCGAAGCGATGATCGTCGAACGCGCCCAGCTGCAGCTGGCCAAGGAAATGGGCGTGCGCGTCGACGACCGCACCCTCGACGCCACGGTCGGCCGCATCGCCGAAAACCAGAAGCTGTCGGTGCAGGAGCTGCGCAACCAGATGGAAAAAGAGGGCATGCCGTTTGCCCAGTTCCGCGAAGACATCCGCAACGAAATCATGATGCAGCGCCTGCGCGAGCACGAGGTCGACAGCAAGATCCAGATTTCCGAAGCCGAGGTCGATACCTATATGGCCGCGAGCAAGGCCGCCGCCGCCGACCGCATCGAAGTCGACATCGCCCAGATCCTGGTGCGCGTGCCCGAGAATGCGTCGCCCGAGCAGCTCGCCGCACGCGCGGCGCGCGCCGAGGAAGTGCTGCGCCAGCTGCGCACCGGCGCCGACTTCGCCAAGATGGCCGCCACCTATTCGGACGCGCCTGACGCGCTCAAGGGCGGCGAAATCGGCTGGCGCGACGCCGACCGCCTGCCGCCGATGTTCGCCGCCGAACTGCGCAAGCTCGAGCCGGGCCAGGTGACGTCGATCCTCAAGACCAACGTCGGCTTCCACATCCTGAAGATGGCGGGCAAGCGCTCGCTGGCCGACGGCAGCGCCGGAGCCGACAAGGCCATCGTCGAGCAGACCCACGCGCGCCACATCCTGATCAAGGTCACCCCGACCATGACCGAGGGCGAGGTCAAGCGCAAGCTGCTCGAACTCAAAGAGAAGATGGACAACAACGCCGGCACCTTTGAGGAACTGGCGCGCCTGCACTCGCAGGACGGCTCGGCCAGCAAGGGCGGCGACCTGGGCTGGCTGTATCCGGGCGACACCGTGCCTGAATTCGAGACCGCGATGAGCGGCCTGAAGCCGGGTCAGGTTTCGGACGTGGTCCAGTCGCCGTTCGGCTTCCACCTGATCCAGGTCATCGAGCGCAAGAGCGAAGACGTGACCCAGCAGAAAGAACGGAATGTGGCGCGCCAGGTGATCCGCGAGCGCAAGATGCAGGAAGCGATGGAAAGCTGGGTGCGCGAAGTGCGTGACCGCGCCTACGTCGAGTTCCGCGAGGAAGTTTAAACCGATGGTTGCGCCACAGGCGCCTCAGCGCCCGTTGGCGCACCAGCGGCCGACCCTGGCCATCACGGTCGGCGAACCGGCCGGGATCGGTCCCGAGATCGCGCTGCGCGCCGCCTGGGCGCTGCGCGAGCAGGCCAACTGCGTGCTGGTCGGCGACGCCGCCTTCCTGGCACTCACGGCCAGCCTGATCGATCCGGCGATCCGTGTTGCCGCACTGTCGACCCAGGCGCTGCGCAATGGCGGCCTGCCGCACTTCGGCGCCGAGCGTCTGGCGGTGGTCGATGTGCCGCTGGCGGCGCACGTGGTGCCGGGCCAGCTCGACCCTGAAAACGGCCGTGCGGTGCTGGCCACGCTCGACCTGGCAATCGAAGGCTGCGCTGCCGGCTGGTTCGACGCCATCGTCACCGCGCCCCTGCAAAAGAGCACCATCAACGACGCCGGCATCGCGTTTTCGGGTCACACCGAATACCTGGCCGAGAAGACCGGCACGCCGAAAGTGGTGATGATGCTGGCCGGTTCTCCCGGCCACGACCAGCCCTACCTGCGGGTGTCGCTGGCAACCACCCACCTGGCGCTGAAGGACGTGCCGGCCGCGCTCACGGTCGACAACCTGACCCAGGTGCTGGATATTTTGCACGCCGACCTGCGCGCCAAATTCGGCATCCTTGACCCCGTGATCCTGGTCACCGGCCTCAATCCGCATGCGGGCGAGAACGGCTACCTGGGGCGTGAGGAAATCGACGTCATCACGCCGGTGCTCGAGAATGCGCGCGCACGCGGCATCGATGCGCGCGGACCGTATCCGGCCGACACCCTGTTCCAGCCAAAATATCTGAAAGACGCCGACAGCGTGCTGGCGATGTACCACGACCAGGGCCTGCCGGTGCTCAAGCACGCGACCTTCGGGCGCGGCATCAACGTCACGCTTGGCCTGCCGCTGATCCGCACCTCGGTCGACCATGGCACCGCGCTCGACCTTGCCGCGCAAGGCTTGGGGCTGGCCGATTGCGCCAGCATGGAAGAGGCCATCCGCGCCGCCATGGACATGGTGGCCGCGCGCGCCCGCGCCGCAGGCACTGCCCGGAACAATTAAGAAAGCATTCATGAAACACGTTGCACGCAAGCGCTTCGGCC
>Ga0265797_10001417_pt1 | contig 42095 bp, 37 predicted proteins | sample P2T30metagenome_FD_192433 | JGI IMG/M metagenome (GOLD analysis project Ga0265797, IMG submission 192433) | Plant litter microbial communities from East Loma Ridge, Irvine, California - P2 T30 | ecosystem: Environmental > Terrestrial > Plant litter > Unclassified | place: USA: California...
TACGGACATCAACGTGACAAAACTTTGCGCCGTCACAGTCGTCAACCTGGGCTTATCGCTATACAAAGATGCCCAGTTCGCGAAGAACTTTGGACCTCCTTCTGCGCTGGCGATCCCGCTCATCAGCTACATCCCTTTTGTTATCAGAGACTGTGTCACGCTGTCAGCTTCATTTTATATCCCGGGAAAGTTGGCGCCTTCACTTCCTGAAGCCTGGGAGCGATACATGAGTCGGACTACCCTGGCGCAGCTGACAGCACCCGCGTTAAGTCAATGGGTCGCTACTCCTTTGCATCTTCTGGCGCTAGATTTGCACGCCCGTCGTGCTCGTCTACCAGCAGCGGAGCGAGTAAAGACTGTGGCTCGACTATGGCCATCTTCCTCGACCGCACGTATGTGCAGGGTCATCCCGGCGTACGGTTTCGGTGCTGTGGTGAACAACAAAATGCGAGCGTACTTGATGAAGCATCTTGGATGATGGTACAGCGTGCTTACCCTTTTCGCTCTACTTTTGTGCCTGGGACGCCGCCTGCCTTCTGCTTTTCTTGCCACTTCCTCTGCTCGGCCAGCTCCTCATCTTCCTCGGCATCTCCTGTCGATACGCCGCCAGTAGCTGTGGCTTTCTCTGCCGCACGCTCTACGGCAGCACTGCTTGGCGTCTCAGTAGCCAGCTTCGCTTCTTCTTCCCAGGCCTTCTTCTCAAGCTCGTCATACTCCTCTCTTCGATCAATCCACCGCTCCTGCACATCTCGGACTTCCATTTTTCCAGCCCAGTGATCACTCATCGCTTGTGCCCAAACACTGGCCTCATCATCCAGAGTACGGCCAGTCTCGTCTGTTCCGCGTGCACCTGCAAGCACCCAGCCGTTGGCTCTGTCAATAGCGCGAACGAAGCTAGCCATACTGGCACGGTCTTCTACTGCGAGTGTCTCAAATCCGACGAGGCCGAAGTCTTCAACAAGCTGGATCAATGCGTCGTTGAGCTTGTCGAATTTGGCGTTTGCGCTGGGGCCCTGCTCCATTGCAAGTGCTGGTATGAGGTAGTTTAGATCTTGAACTTCAGTGTAGAAATCTAGGTTGAAAGGCAGATCATCACCACCAACTGCTTTGAGGTTGTCGAGCTTTGTCAACACGTTGACTAGAACTTGTTAGCTAGATAGAGCGGGAGGATTGGTAAGGACATCGTACTAATGGGGTAGGGCAGATGTAGCATCCCTCTGACACAAAGAATCAGACTGCTCAAGTACAGTGATGGTCGAGTTACAACCACTGAATCCAGACATTGAATGATCGTGATCTACAAATGTTGTCAGTAAACACCAAAGCAAAGAGTCAAGTACTTTACTCACCCGATAGCCAAGTTTCTCAAGCCTTTGCAGGATGCGTGGTAGCGACATGTGATGAGTGGTTAGTTCTGGCTGGCCTGGAGGGTCCAGCACGATGGTATCCTCTGTCGTCATGAGTCAGTGGAGAGTCCGAGTAGTTTTTGAGTTTCTAAATGCCTACCGCATTGCTCAAGGTGTTGTTCTAGCCAGTCGAAGTTTGTCTCGACTTCTTCCATAGCCCACAATACACCACCGTTTGGACCGAGTTGCTCGCGCTCCATGACTTCATCGACGTCGACTAGGTCTCTCACGTCGAACGCGGCCTCATCTTGGTACGGTACGTTGTCGTTTGCTGGGTCAAGGTTCGCCACGCTGCATGGTCTGTTGATCGCATTCATGAACTGACAAATGGGTCAGCGAATGCACCCAATTCATACTGAGCTATACATACTTGTTTGAGACCGTTACATAATGTGCTCTTTCCACTGCCGGGTGGGCCCACAGGCATGAGAATGACCCGCATCTTGCTTGAAGTGAAGACTTCGTGATATTCGTCGAGTCACGTCGCAGAGTAGGATAATTGTTTTGCGCAATCGCTGATCAGCAAATCCCTATTAGTTATCTCAAACAGGCCGTCCGATCTGACTGTCTGCAATTTTGATGTGTTGATGTTTTGTTCTTCGTCTTCAATCGATTTCTGTGACCTTCTCCAGCGAGCCTTTACCACTCGCCCTGAGGCAGCAATGCCCGCTGCGACTTCTGTCATCTGCCCGTCCCACGACTTGACTTTTCAATGCTCCTACCTTCACAACAAGAGCTACAATGCGACAGTAACACTGAGCCCAAATCATCACACTACACAAAAACGATCGCAAACATGAGCGCGCAACACGAGCTGGACTCCCCACCTTCCGACGCCATTTCGAGCCTCCAATTCTCTCCAAGCGACACCAAGCTACTCGTTGGATCATGGGACCGGACACTCTCAGTCTACCAGCGCAGTGAGGATGGCTCAGCTCCCTTCGTGCTAGAGAAGAGGGTACAATGTCGCGCGCCTGTACTGGACGTCTGCTGGGGTGCCGATGAATCGATCGCATACTTTGTTGGACTCGATCACGACGTGCGACGAGTGGATCTTAGCAACGACGAGAACGAGCAGACAGTGCTCAGCACACACGAGCAACCGAGCAACAAAGTGGCATTCAACCGAAAGCATGGTCTTCTGCTGAGTACCGGCTGGGATGATGTTCTCCACATACACAACAACGCGATCGCTGAAGGAAGATCATTCGTGCGCGTGCGCCTGCCCTCGAAGCCATTCGCCATGTCCTTGACGGAAGACCGCGCCATAATCGCCATGGCTGAAAGGAAGATGTCAGTCTACGATCTCCTCGCTCTGAAAATGGTTACAGAGCAGACATCAGACGCCCGCACAGGCGGAGACAGTGAGCTTGGAGAGGTCGAAGTACACGAAATGACACCATGGCAGACGCGCGAGAGCAATCTCAAATTCATGACAAGAGCAGTCGCGGCTATGCCGGACGGCACAGGTTTTGCAACAAGCAGTATTGAGGGTCGTGTCGCGGTGGAGTGGTTCGAAGCAGACAAAGCAGCGGACACCTACGCCTTCAAATGCCACAGACAAACAGCTATGCAGCCTGGAGAAGATGGCACGGAAGTTGAGGTGGATATTGTCTACCCAGTCAATGCGCTGGCATTCAACAAGGTGCATGGTACCTTCGCGACTGGTGGAGGTGACGGCGTGATCGCTTTTTGGGACGCGCAGACCAAGAGGCGTGTCAGGCAGTACCAAAAGCTGGTAGCCTCAGTCGCGGCATTGGACTTCTCTGCTGATGGAAAATATCTGGCCATTGGTGTCAGCCCTGGATTCGAGGATGGTAGCGAAGACAGCGAGACCGACCAATCTATGGTCAAGGTGGTTGTGAGGGAACTTTCCGAGAACGAAGCCAAGGGCAAGGCAGCGAAATAAGTCGGATTGATGACATTCCGACATCTGGCACGGTTAGGTTCCACACGACATGTTTATTGGAGCATGGCGGTCTGACAATTAGCGCGGCGTTATTATGACTACGAAACGAATCAAATGTATGTATACAGTTCTTACTCGCAGATTCGCGTTTGTCTCTATAGCCTCGTGGCTTATTCCATTGCATATGAGTGCTGAAATGTGACAAATGACACCGAGACACTAATGAATAGGGAATGCAGATGTTCCAGCGGTGTTGAAATCAATGCCCTCATGCATGGACGCATAATCATGCTCGTTACCATTGAGAAGTCATGCGCAGACTTTCGAAGACTCGCTTTATTTTCTCTCGCAATCCCGGAGCGATTGACTCCCGCGATCTAAAATCGTTGATCGGCGCCTCTTAGCGAGCCCAGTGGGCTCGCATGCTTCTTATAAAGGACGTTTCCGGCGAATTCGCACCAAAAGTCGGCACGAGGTCTTTGTTACGTGCCGTCAACCATCTTGGCCAACACGTTCAAGCACTACAACAAAGACAAGACGTCGCGTCCCTCGCATCCATGGCGTTGCGCCACCGCAAACGTGGGCCTTTGACAAGCAGTGTTGACAACACAACTGCCACCCTGTCAGTCGTTCCTGGTTTGCTCAAACGTGCTCATCTTGTGTAACAGGAAGCATTCGCCCATCATGCAACTGTTGAGCCTCTTTGGTGCTTCATTGGCTTCCGTGGCCATTGGATCTTCAGCTTCCCCTATTCGACACAACGAGCATGGCGCAACAAACCACCCTCAAGTGCTCAAGGACTCTGGGAACGCGCTGCACGCTGCCCAAGAAGAGTTCCGCCCAGTTTCTCCTCCGCCGAAAGTAGCCTCGCCTCGCTCAGATCGTGATGCCAGATTCTCTATGAGCGGCAACATCGAGCGCAGGTTTGATGCTATATACCCACCACCAAAGGTTCTGCCGCCGCGCTCAGATGATGGAGAATTCTCAATGAGTGGAGTCCTGCTGCCTCCCGCGTTGTCGAAGGATGGCGAACTGCCAACTGTCCATGCTCGTAAAGATGGCTTCGTAACGGTTTCGCCGCCCCCTAAGACTGCTGCAGACGCCTCAATCAGCGCTCGCAACACAACACTCGAGCACTTCGATGTCGTCTCGCCGCCTCCGAAAACTCGACCCTCTGACACGAAACTTGGCCGCCGCGCAAATATCTGGACAAGCGGCTTCATTGGCAATGTCGTCAACAAGTGGACGGGCAAAAGTCCGACCACTCCCACAAACTCTGGATCAGGTTCTGGCTCCGGCGGCTTGACTCCATACCAGCAGAATGGCCCCTCCAAATATGGTACTGCCGAGATGGAGACTTTGCCAAAATATTACAGTGGTGGCAGTCAGACCCCTTGGGGCGGCATCACAACAACCAATGCCAACCCTTACAAGTCATGCCCGTTGACAGGAGCTACCAGGTCCTATGACTTCACGGTAGCTGAATGCGATATCCGACCTGATGGTGTCGAGACTAAGAAGGCTGTCTGCGTCAACGGACAGTTCCCAGGACCTCTCATCGAAGCGAACTACGGAGATATGATCCGCGTGAAGGTCACCAACAAGCTCCACGACGAAGGAACGTCCATGCACTGGCATGGCTTCCTTCAAACGGGTATGAATCAGATGGACGGCGTCCCAGGTGTCACACAATGTCCAATTGCTCCGAACGATACTATGACATATGAGTTCAGAGCTGAGCTCTACGGAAGCGCGTGGTAAGCCCGCAACATTATCTTTTTAGCTTCGCCTTCCTAACAGAAGGTTTAGGTACCACACTCACTATTCCGCTCAATACGCTGGCGGTGCGGTTGGTCCCATGGTGATCTACGGGCCTACCAACAAAGCTTACGACGTCGATGTTGGGCCAGTGATGTTGAGCGATTGGTACCGCAACGACTACATGACCAACATTCGTGGCCTAATGAGACCAGTGTCGCAAGGTGGACCAATCAACCCTCTGACCAACAGCAACCTCATCAATGGCAAGATGCGCTTCCCATGCGAGAAAACAACTCTATCATGTACGACTGCAGACTACAGTGTGTTCAAGTTCACCTCTGGCAAGAACCATCTCCTACGACTGATCAACACTGGCTCCAATGCTGTGCAGAAGTTTGCCATTGATGGGCACACGATGCAAGTGATAGCAAATGACTTCATGCCCGTGGTGCCGTATAACACGAGCATGATCGCACTGGGCGTTGGTCAGAGAGCCGATGTCATCGTCTACGGCTCTGGAAAATCTGGAGACAAGGTCTGGATGCGGTCAAACATTGTTGGATGCTCCGTCAACGAAGGTCTCTTGACGGAAGCTCTCGGAGCGATCTACTACCAAGACGCTGACATGAAGACCTTACCGACTGCTGCTCCTAACCAAGGTCCAGCCGCAGAGACCAGTCCTCGATTCTGCGGCAACGATCCGCTCGCTGTCACCGTACCTGCTTTCCCATTGAAGGCCAGCACTCCAGGCATCACGAAGAATCTCGACATCAGGATGAAGAACAACGGAACCCACATGCTTCTAAACTTCGGCGACAATTCTTTCCGGGCCAACTTCAACGATCCGATTCTCCAACGCGCACTTGTCGGGATCAATGGCAACTATGAAAAACAGAGAAACGTTTGGAACGTCGGGCCCGCAAAGACTATGAGGGCGGTCATCTCCAACTACGACAACGCGCCGCATCCAGTAAGACCTCCATTTTAGCTTGTCCCTCCGCATGCGGGTCGGGTGAGTTGTATTAGACCCAGGCTAACCACTCTATAGATTCATTTACACGGCCACAACATGCAAATCCTCAACAGTGGCTTCGGTACAGCCGACGTGAACACCATCGTCCGTCCTGAGAACCCTCAGAGGCGCGATGTAATGATCATGCCTCCCGGCACTGATGATCGCCCAAGCTACCTTGTCATACAATGGGATGCGGATAACCCTGGTGTTTGGTAAGTCCGATTTTCCTTAGGCTTCATGATTCCCATCGTAAGCAATACTGATTTTTGTTGAAGGCCTCTACACTGCCACTTCTCGTGGCACTCCTCCCTCGGTCTCGCCATCAATGTACTGGAGACACCAAGTGTTATATCCAAGGTCATGGGCCTGACAGCAAGTGGGCCCATGGCGCAGACGTGTCGTGCTTGGAATTCTTTCACGAAGACGCAAAAGTCGCTTTTGACGGGCATTGATTCGGGTATGTAGAGTTTTGCTTGTTTTCATTTTCGTCGGCCAATAGTATGATTTTACTCAATCAAAATCTTCTTCTGTGCTCTTCAAGCGGTGCTCCTCCAACAAGGTCTTTCCGTGCCAATGCCATAATGCCATGAAATTTGACAGTGCCACTCCAGAAAGGGATCAGGTACAAGCTCACAAGTAAAGGGGATAGAAATGCATAGCTCGCTAATAGTACATTCGTAAAAGCCATCGTCGACTCCATTGCTCGCTCGCTAACAAAGCTAATTATGTCAGAACAGCAAATCGAGCACGTCTACAACGCCGCGATTCCCTTCCTCAGCACCTCCAAGCTGCTCTCCGTGATCTTCGAGTCTTCATCTTCATTGCCATCGCCGCTCTTCATTATCCAGCTGATATCGCTCAGCATACCAAGCGGCAGCCAAGTGCTCTCCTTCGCGCGTTCCAGGCTCTCCTTGATGCGACCGGTGTGCTCCCAGCTCTTCGCGGCCTCCTCGGCCCTCGCGATGACCTTGTCCGGAATACCACACATAGCCGCACAATGCATACCGTAGCTTCCCTCGGCAACACCGGGCTCGAGTTTGTACAAGAAAGTCACTTCTCGGACATCAGGCTCAACGCGGACAGCCATGCGCTTCGTGGCAACCTCCGGATGGTGCATGAACTCGGTCGCAAGTGAGTGATAGTGTGTGGCAAAGTAGCCCAGTGCGCCAATGTGCGTGGCGACGTGATGCAAAACAGCTTGCGCGACGGCCACACCATCGTAGCTGCTTGTGCCACGGCCCAGCTCGTCGAGAATGACGAGTGAGCGTGGTGTGGCTTCGGAGAGGATCTTCTTCGTCTCGGACAGTTCAACCATGAAGGTGCTCTGACCAGCGAAGATGTTGTCGTGAGCACCAAGACGTGACATGATGCGATCGACTGGGGTCATGCGTGCCGCTTCGCAGGGCACATAGCAGCCAACCTGCGCGAGGATAACCGCGACGCAAGTCATGCGCAAGATTGTACTTTTACCGGCGGCGTTGGCCCCTGTGAGCAAGTCCATAGAAGGTGACTCGCCTCCGAGGACAATATTGTTCGGAATGAAAGTCGTGGTAGTCTCAATACACGGATGGCGAAGCTCTGTGAACTCTAGAACGCTGCGGGCGTTCTCGTCCTCAATGAACTCTGGTCTGCAAGACGGCACACCAAGTGCAGTGGACGCCTTGGCTAGTGAGATAAGGCAATCGAGTTGAGCGACAATCTTCACAGCGGCCAACCAAACAGCATAGTCGGTGTCAAAGCGTGCGAAAAAGCGTCCTGAAAGTTGCTTCACAGTCTGAGCATGCATCTCATGTGCTTCTTTGAGGTCCTGGACCAGTCCCTCGAGCTCAGGCGAGTACCAGCGCTTGCACTGTTTGGTAGCCGACACCTGCTTCCAATTCTTGGGGATAGTGCCCTTGACCTTGATCGGTACCTCGAGCTGGTAGATTTCTTTTCCGTTGTCAGTATACTTGATTGCGGAAGAGCCAAGCTCTTTGCGATACTGGTTGAGCAGCTTGTCCATTGACTTTAGGATGTTGTCAATACGTTCTTGGCTTTCATCGAAGTCTTCTTCCACACCAGGCTGCGGTATGAACAAGCCTTCCTCTTTGGCCTTGGTTCTGTCGAAAGCATCTGCCCAGTGGTGTAGAGCACCTGCCAAATCCGGCATTGCAGAGATGAGCTGTCCCAAGACACCTTCGCCTGAGCCAAAAGACCCAAGCATGGACATGGTGTACTCAATTTGCTCAAAGCCTTCAAGAATTTTAACAAAGTCCTGTGGCTTACATCGGCCGGCGTGTACACGAGAGATGAGACGCTCAAGATCGGGCAAACGTGCTAGCGATGCTGTGAAACGGTCCATGATCGTGCCGTCGGCGTTCAATGCATCAACTGCATCGAAGCGTTGATTGATCTTCTTCGGATCAGCGAGTGGGTGGCAGACCCACTGGCGAAGCATACGCTTGCCGAACGGACTGATGCAGCGATTGAGCATAGTGAAAAGGGTGCCATCAGTGCTACCATCAAAGGTGTTTGCGAAGATCTCGAGGTTGATCAAGCTCTGCCCATCGAGCACCAGGCTTGAGGCCTTTCGAATAGGATCGTACCAGTTGAAGTTGCCGAGGGTGATGAGATCGCGTTCGATCATGAGAGTCTTCAAGTACCAGATCAGAGCTCCCAGAGCAGAGAACACACCTTCCTTGTCTTTTGCCTCTCGTAGGACGGTAGGCCACGAGTCAATGCTATCCTCGACAGATTTGTCAAAGTAGCCTTCACCATCGATGGTCATCCGGGTCCTATCAGCTGTTAAGAACTCCTTGTCAGGCTTGAGGTAGTTCCAGAGGGTCGTCGGAGGTGTGTTGTTCTTCAAAATCCGAAGCGCCTTCGCCGAGACACAACTCTTCTCCAGCAAGATCTCGCCGGGTCTTGTCTGCGCCACGAATGTCTCAAATCTTGTCATATCGGCATCGTCAACAAAGTCAGTGAGGTGGAACTGCGCCGTTGCAGTGTCCACAAACGCAATACCGAAGCAGGGCTTGCCGTCTTTTTCTGTTTCCTTGATGGCTGCACAGTAAGTCGCCATGTCGTCCTGCAACATTCCGCCATCGACCAACGTGCCAGAAGTGAGTACTGTGGAAAGTTCTCTGCGAATGATTTTCTCTTCTTTCTTGCCCTTCGCATCGCCTCGCTCGCGCATGTCTTTTCCCAGCGCGGTCTCCATCTGGTCTACGCGTGCGATCTTGTATCCTTTTGCGACGAATTGATTTGCCCAGTGATCAAGACTGGCTTCTGGCACACCGACCATACGCATGTTGACGCGGTCTGTGAGCTTGAGATCAAAGAGCTGGTGTCCGATGGTCGCGTCCTTCTCGTACAACTCGTAGAATTTGCCCTTCTTGAAGAAGACAATGGTGTCCCAGAACTTCTGCTTGATCTCCCAGTATTGCTTCTCGAATGGAGAGAACTTGTTCCAGGCAAGTGGTGGAATGAAGAGGGTCCTGGGATCGTAATCAGGATGATCGGTCGGATTGCGGTCCGCATCAAGAATATGCGCCAGCCATGGGTAACGATTCTCTGGCTCGGTGACATGCGCCTTCTGTTTCTTCGGGGGAGCCGATGAGGTGTTCTTCTTCGCTGTGACAGGTTTCCTTGGCTCGTCCGACGGCGGCGCATTCGGATCGAACTTCCATTGCTGGGCGGTAGATGTTGTAGGTATCTCTTCACTGTCCTCCCTCATGGGTGAAGGTGGTTTGACCGACGCCTTGCGAGAGGATGAGGCTGAAGACTTCTTGGTTGGGCGAGGCGTCGCTTCTTCGTCGTCGTCTGGGGCAATGAAGTCGTCCATATCTATTGGTTTGATCGGGTCAGTCTGCGGGACGCGGGTGGTGCGTTGCTGCGTTGACGAGTGTATGCTGGAGAGCACAGCTACAAGATCGTAACTGTTTCTCAACTGTAGGGGAGAGGAGTGTAACATACCGTCATCTTCCTCCAGTGCGGCTTGAGTGGCCGCATCCAAGCCAAACTCGTCGTCTGAATCCTCCTTGACAGCGATTCGCCTCCTCTTTGCTGCTCTGCCGTTACCAGACAGCGGCTTGAAGACATCATCCTCGTCATCGTCCGACTCAACGTAGTTCACCTTCTTCTTGGCTTTGCGGCTTGGGCTGGATTGTAGTGTATCTGGAGTTTCTGTTCAGCATGTCAGCTAAAGCCCAGTCAATGCATCCGCTTCAGCTCTCACCATTCTCTTTGTTGCGGCCATTGCTCGCGGACTCCGGTTGCGATGAATCTAGGGTGGGATGAGGACTTGAAGACGGCGGAGGCAGACTGCTTGGAACAGGCGTGGAATTGGTGCTTGAATCTTGCTCCTTGAGAGCGGTGTTGAACGAAGGTGCTTTGACTTGTGCAGCAAGGCTCGACGGAGCTGGGCCTGGTGTCCTCTTGAAGAAGCCGGCGATGCTCTGTTGTTTGCCGCCTGACTTTTGTGTAGAGCCTCCAGTCTTTTTGGGTGCCGTGCGAGGTGTAGCAATCTCATTGCCCTCTATACCACGCGCCATTGTGTATAGATGGATTTGTTTTGGTGATCAACAACGACAACAATGACAATGCAGGATGGATGGCGAGACGAATATCTCACTCGGCTTCAGTGGAAAGTCGAGGAGACGCGAGCGCGTCGCGTTCGATAGTGCATTGATAATACCTTATCATTGAATCCAGGGTCCGCAAGCAAGACCACTCTAGGGTCCTCAACCCTAACATGATCTGATTTCGGCGAATTCACGGGCTCACTCTCGAGGTGCAGTCATCTGGTCCACTCTGCTGCAGCTCGATGAGAGCAGACATGAACTTGTGATGTGTCAATGTTGATATCGCGCGCTTTTCGACGTGCGACCTCACCTCTACAGAAACACATCGCCCGGTATAGCAACATGGCTCGCGACTACAATGCCGCGGTCGCCGCGCTCAACACTTTGCAGAGTAATTTCTCCATCGTGGATGCGATAAGGAAATCGGGCAAGGGCATGAACCAGAATGCCATCCCGGAGATGATCGAATGGGTCAAGAAAACAGGATATGAGGTGTGAGTTGTGCTGCTTTCATCGCTGTCTCATTACTGATGCGTTGCCAGCCCGCGGAGTTCGATCAACTGAACCCCATCCACATAGCTGGAACCAAGGGCAAAGGCAGTACTTCGTCTTTTGTGTCCTCTATACTGGCCCAGTACCTGCCCTCAAAGGCTAGCATACATGCCGAGCGCCTGCCATCAAGCGTTGGACTTTACACCAGCCCTCACCTTCGTTTTGTCAGAGAGCGCATTCAGATCAACAATCATCCCTTGTCTGAAGAGGTATTCGCCAAGTATTTCTTCGAGGTATGGGATCGTCTGGAAGAAGCTGCTGCCGAAGCTGGTCACCAGGACCCGAAGAGTACCGAGACGAAGCCCGTGTACTTCCGCTTCTTGACTCTGATGGCCCTTCACGCCTACATGCAGGAGAAGGTCGGAACCGCGGTCCTTGAATGCGGCATTGGTGGCGAATACGACAGCACTAATATCCTGGTCAAGCCATCTGCCACGGGCGTGACAAGCTTGGGCATTGATCACACTGCAATGCTTGGCGACACCATTGAAAGCATCGCCTGGCACAAGGCTGGTGTCTTCAAGGAAGGAGTCCCGGCGTTCACCGCACCACAGCCGGAGTCTGCCCTCAAAGTCTTGCACGAACGTGCGCAGGAGAGGAAGACAGAACTCATTGAGGTGCCTCAATACACCGCCCTCAATCAGATCAAACTGGGTCTGCATGGTGAGTTCCAGAAGATCAATGCCTCAGTTGCTATCGCTATTTGTGCGTCGCACCTACACAAGCTGGGCTACTCTGGGCTGCCTGATCCTCGTGATAAGGAGGCCACTCTACCAGCTGAGTTCATTGCTGGCCTTGAACAAGTCCACCTTGGAGGTCGTTGCGAGGTGAGACCGGATGCCCTTCGACAAGGCTTGACATGGTACGTCGACGGCGGCCACACGCTCGAAAGTATCGAGATGGCTGCGACTTGGTTCGCAAGCACAGCAGCTCAATCTCAAAGCGACGCACAGAGAAAGACTCGCATCCTCGTCTTCAATCAACAGACACGCGATGCCGCCTCGTTGGCGCGCAAGCTACATGACACACTCGCATCAGCTCTCAACGACAAACATCCCTTCAAGCATGCAATCTTCTGCACCAACACAACTTACAAGGATGCTGGCTTCAAGGCTGATCTTGTCTCCATCAACACGAACAAGAGTGATGTCGACACGCTGAAAGTTCAAAAGGAGCTAGCAGGTTCCTGGGACAGCATCGATCCCGACGCAAGTGTCCACGTCCTATCTACAATCGAAGAGGCCATCTCGAAAGCACGAGAGCTAGCACCCGAGGATCAAGTTGAGGTACTCGTCACTGGCAGCTTGCATCTTGTTGGTGGTGTGATCGAAGTTTTGGAGAGTGGGGGAGAGTCAACCCAATAAACTGTACATTATCTACCTAAAATCGCAAGGATTCAACTCCGTTCACGCCTCGCTTCGCTTCGAAATCTTGACATCCAAGCCATGCTGCACCACGAAGAACGTAGAATGATACTTCAGATCCTCTTGCGGTCTGAGCAATTCGAGATCATAGTCTCGGAACAGGAGCGGCAGAGTCTTGTTCATCTCGAGCAAAGCCAGATTCTTTCCAATACCTAGAAGAAAGCCGTGTTAGCATGGTTGCTCCAATATGAAAAATGTCGCAACGGATTGACTTGACTCACAGAGATGGCTGCCACCGCCAAATTGGAACATATAGCGCTCCATGTTCTTCGCATCGCCTTCCAACCACCGTTGCGGTCTGAACACCTTTGGATCCGCGCCGAATATCTCCTCGCTTCGGTGTAAGACCCATCCATTGACAGCGACTCTGGTGCCTCCTGGGAATTTCTTGCCGCCTATCTCGGCTCCCTCAGTTGGTACTAGACGAGTAATGTTCAACCCTACAGCCGGCCTGATGCGCATTGCTTCTTTGAGACAGGCCTGGAAGTAGGGCAGCGCTTGTGCCTCGTTCCATTGAGGGAATCGACTCAGGCTTCCAGAAGCGGTTGCGCGGTCGATTTCGTCTCTGAGTTGTGCGTAGATCGACGGCTCGCGCAAAACATGGTGGCAGAAGGATTGCATAGTTGAAGCCGTGGAGTCTGATCCAGCGAAGCTAGTTCGAGGTCAGTATGCGCATCGAGCTCGATTGTTCGGAATACTCACATGGCACCATGAGCAATCGCGAAGACGTCGCCCTCTTTGAACTTCTCCGGCGTCTTCTCATTCGCGGCCATGAGCTGGCTTAGAAGATCTTTCCGATCGATGATTTTCTCGCCAGATTTTTTTCTCTTCTCCAGTTCTTCGTGCGCCATGCGTGTGATCAAAGACTTGCTCGGATCCATGCCGGGCAGGTACTTTGTGATCGGGTTTCTCCTAAAAGCAAAGTCCCACTCTGGGATTTGGCCAATGATGCCATCATACCATTGGACATCGTCGATGGTCTTTATTGCGCCTTCGAGATCGCTACCACTCTCCAAGAAACCGAACTTTGTGGAGAAAGCAATCTCTCCGAGTACATCGAATGCGAAGTAGTGCTAATCATTGTCAGTAAAGCACCCTTGTTGGAATGAACCATCGTTCGGATTTGAAGAACCTACCAGCCAGTCACCCAAATCGCAAATCTGCTCCGGCGACCTGCACTTCTGATCCAACCTGCTCACGAGCAGTTTCTGAGTGTCTTCGATATATCCACTCAGCCCTTGCATCGCCGCCATGGAGTACGCGTTAGAAGCATAACGCTTCTTCAATCCATGCGCATGCTCATTCGTTTCGGTAAAGATGTCTGGATTATCTGCGGGTGGGAACACGCTGTAGAAGTCCGTCTTGACGAACCCCTTAGCGACAGCCAGCACCTCGCGAGCAGCATACGGAGAAGAGAACGACAACTCGTTTGGTGCAATGCGGACGATTGGTCCTAGTATGTAATCATTAGTGGCGTACAGCAACGGACACATTGGAGATGCAAACCATATTTCTCATGAAGTTGGATGTGATCTGTCTCAGTCTTCCCATTGTAAGTGCTCCATACCTTCCATGCTCGACTCCCGGAAGCCAACAACGGGCCAGGATATTGTCTCAGCGGAGAAGCATAACGGTAGTAGACGAAGCGGTAGACAAGAGCGGTGGGCAACAATAAGAACCAGTACGCCCGTAGGAACCCGACAGCCTGAATAACAGTTCCGTCTTGGACTTCAACGGCAATGCCAGCCATCTCGCGCGTCAGATCAGTACTTAAATGAAAGGAACAGAGCACAAAAAGGGATCAGTGTTACCGCTGGGCACATCAAGTGCTTATAGGGTTTCTTATAATCATAGCAACTGCCGATATCCATCACTCGGCTCCAGTGACGAAAGGCCTTGAGGAGGCTCGCGGTCTGGCTTCAAAGTCCGTACACTTCGCCATGCTGCTGAGAGACCAGTACGGGGTTTGAATCTGAATCGCGAGGGAGGGCCGCAACATCCACCGGCAACATCACGTTCGCACGCTCAAACGGAGGGGCTGAGACTCGATCAGCCGTGCGAGCCGTGCTATGGCGCTTCGTGACAAACGCCACGCGTGTCGTCGGCAGTTGTCTGACCTGGGGTGAACGTGGAGAAGGTGTCCTTAGTGCAGATCGCTCGTATAAACCCAAGGAGCTTCTGCGTGGAATCTCTTGGTATCGTCGATAGTCGCCACTACACTATAGGCAGGGCGTTCTAGTAATTAATGGAACTGCGTTCTGAGGATTGTGTTATCGTATGGGGAGCTTGAAGATCGAGCTCACCCGTTCAATACAATTCGTGCTTAGCGGTTGCAAACTTGTGTCCGATATCGCTATGCTGAAGCAGAGCACACTTACTGTTTGTGTAGCAATACCATTGGTGACGGAAACAAAACAAGATACGGTGTAGAACACCTACGAATCATGGTCACTGCATCTTCAACATGGAGCAAAGATTACATATACAATTGGACCCAAGGTTCGCCGGAAAGATACGTTGCCATACGTAAACTTCTATCTCGGCTGAGATTCGGACATGCACGCACAACTGTCTTCAGCAGCTTCAATGTTTCACTCCATTGAACACCTGTGCTGTGCCATTGATCTAAAAAAGACAACAACCAGAGAAAAAGAGGAATCAATCACTCTAGAGCGCTCCACCGGACATCACCACAACATGACTTTCTGGGGCAAGATCCGATCCTTGATAAAATATTGCACCTACTTCTCCATCTTCTGCACCTTAGCGGCAGTGCTATCATTCTCCCTATACATCGGACCAACTCTCTACAAAGAATACAAGCTCGACTCGCCATGGGACCCAGCATCACCCTCAGTCCAAGCCACCTTCGACCGCATACTACGACCTAACCAATTCAATGTCTACCAACTCACAACCTACAACTACAAATCACTGCTACGCCTTAGCGACGACCTCGACTGGATGCGCAAAGACTTACGCCACGCTTGGATCTACATCACCGGCGACAAGACTTGCGAATCTCGTGAGGACTGTGAGCGGTTCAATGCCGCTTTCGACGAAGTAACTCCAGCCTACTATGTTAACCCGCCAGCCGCAAACGCTTCGATCTACACCTTGGACTGCGACACATCGCCCTTCCTCTGTAAAGCGTGGGCCGTCACGCCACCTGCTCTGATCCGCATGGAGAGTCTCGGATTCCCTCATTGTAAAATCGTCAGCGACCCTATGCCACGTCTGAGGTGTCCTTACGGCGCTCGTTACATCCCGCTACCCACCAACAAGGGATTAGCACGTATGCTGGGATCGTACAGGCCGATAGACGACATCCCCGATGAGAAGTGGCAATTGCGATCGCTCTTCGAGTCGACGTGTGCGTACGAGGTCTATATCATCCAGCGCCTTTTGGACTACGTGGGAAATGGAGGCGAGCCGATGGATGCGTCGGAGGACTTTGGGTACTTCGTCACCGTGTTACCTGTGGCCGAGCTATACGGGGGACTGTTTTCGTGGTGGCTCGGTGAAGGACACCGGGCTGGTATTGAGGATTTGTAAAATACGAGCAGAAGCAAGGAAATGCTTCTGGCTATTGGCAGCCTGCAATTAAATACGCTATCTATAGATGTCAAGAAAAGTTTTGGCAATTTTTTCGAGACTACTCGCGTCTCTTCTTGCCCTCTTCAAGGTATCCGGTGTCTGTGCGACCGTTGCCGAGGAATGGACCAACTACAGGGTCCTTGTGTGCCTTGTTAAGAACGTCATCGTACACCTCGATGGCCCATGGTGGGGTGTTGAGCTTCGGCCAGTTCACCTGCAAAGTATGAGCGATCTCAATCGTTGATATAGCAAAAGCAGGAGCGACTTACGTATAATGAACCATGTCCCAGAATGAACTTGGCGGAGTAGGTAGCAACACCGAGGCAGGCCAAAGTGAAGATTCTGAGCGGCCATACTGTTGCATCGGGCAGACGGTGGGTGCCTAAGCTGACAGCAACAAAGAAGACGCACATGCCCAAGATGTATGGCATGGACTGCACTGCGATGGGACGGCGGTCTGCAAAGTGTTGCACTCCCATGGGTGCAGTATCTGGCTTGTAAGCTCCAAGAAACAAATCGAAGCTATCCTGACGCGGACCATCGGCAAAGTTGTTCGAGAAGTAGCGAGTCACACTACGGTTGAAATCCTGGAGTGCGCCAGCCTTGGTCCTGTTACCAGTGCGGGTGAAGTCAGTCTTCAGTGCACCAGTGCCAGAGTATGTCTTTGACACAATATCTGCGTTGTCGGCCCACTTGTTGCGGAAGAGATTCTCGAAGGAAGCATCATCTTGAGCAGTCTCACCCGGACGAAGCATGCCCAAATCGATGAGCATGCGAGTCAAGGTCCATCGACCGAGCATTGACTGCACGACGTTGGTACGGTCAAGACAGTCCATGCAGTTGGTTCGTACAACAGCTGTCTGCTTTGAGCGCACGTCAACGCCACCTGTAGGCATGTCAATGCCGTGGAAGTAGCCACCGGCCACCAGACCATCCTTCAAGTGATCGAGTAGGAGCTGCGCGCGATGCCACTTCAGGCCCTTCGTCTCGTTGTGGAAGTCGAAGTAGACGTAGTGCAGGCGATCGTACCAGCCCCTGGGCTGCTCGGGCTCGATAACCTTTGCTTTCTCGGAAGTTCTGCGGTCAGACTCTTGCTCAATATCAGAGTCTGTTTGCAAAAGCTTCACCATCTTCTCATATGCCTCCTTCACCGGCTGCTCGCGGCCTTTCTGGTTGACCAGGTTGACCATGTAATTCTCCCCGTACAATTTGATCTGCTCGTCGAAGTGCTTCTTGGCCGCAGGAAGTGCAGTCTCCACACTACGGATCTGCAGCTTGGGCGTGTACTTCAATGTGTTGATCTCTGCCCAGTACAAAGGCACGCTACCTCGCGTCTGCACATACGACAAGACCTGCGTCTCAGATCCTCCCACTGGCTTGCTGCCATATCCTTGGCCGCTGGCAGAGCTTCCCAAACCGCCCGAAGCAGCGTCGTTCAGGATGATGGTCTGCTCCGTTTCGTTGAAGTTAGCGACATGACCCTCCTCGTCGATACCTCGGGTCATGTATCTAGTGCCAGTCCTGTGCCTTGACCTCCTGGTGATGAGGATGAAGGTCAGGCCGTTTCCCTTGATAGATGTGTTGGTGATCCGAAGCATGCCATACATCACTGGAAGAATGTACGGATCGATTGCAGGCTGTGCGCCGGAGGTGATCCTGCCCGAAGCTTTGCCTGACCTGAAGTCGATCATCGATGTATTAATGAACTTGTTCCAGTAGAAACGGTCATCAGCCCTCTCCCACATGGGAACACTCGGGTTAATCTCAGTCTGCCTTTGGAAGCTATTGGTAAGATCAAACGTGTACGAGAAGTACATCGGTCCATTCTTGAGCAAGGTCTTGAGGTAGGTCAGGTAAGTGTCCTCATCTGGGTCGTGCACCTGGCGCTCGCGAAGTGGCAAGAATTCTGTGGCTGTCACTTGGTAGATCTGGTGGCCCTTGATACGGCCTACAGGCGAAGCCTTGGCAATTGTGATGATGTAGCTGTCTGTCATTATTTGTCAGCCCGTAGACAATATCTAGCCCTGACTTCCAACCATACCAAGCTTGAGATGGATAATTCCCAAAATGCCGGGAATGTTGGACACTCGGTTCCCACCAGTGATCTTGCTTTCGCTGAGCCTGATATCTCCAGTCGGGCGGTCGACCACCAGAGTCGGCGCGTCCGGTGAAGAAGGCGATGAGAAAGCATAGTACGACGGCGAGGCGTGCACGTTGATATCCCTGAAGGGAAGTGTCGCACTCATCTTGGCTGAAGAAGTGAGACTGTGCTTGCTTGTAGTTTTGTCCTCTACTCGACAAAAGCGACGTTTCCAACCTCACAACAATTAGGCTTCCAGGAGAAAATGAATGATGCGCTACGTATCGCGGTGGCTGAGGCGGGCCTGCAGGCGGCGCACGTGAAGTCGACCAAGGGACCTGAGGTTGCGTCACTGTGCCAAGCTTGAGGTCAGGCGGTTCATCCCGGAGGCTGGCTTGCTTGCCTGGTGGCCCTGCGATGGACAGCGCTATCATTCAAGGCGGCGGCATTACTACATACCAACATACCAACCACGACCACCACCCTCCGCAGACCCTACTTGTACAACACCCGCCGACTTCACCACCACGCGCGATCTCACTCCGATCATAATACACGCATTCCTCGCCCCAACAGAGCAAACGCCGACATCCGCCTCCAGGCCCAACCATGGCCCAACGTATGCAGCAAGGTGGTCGCCCCGGCGGCGCGCGGTTCGCACAGTTCAAGCTTGTGCTTCTGGGTTAGTTGCGACTCTATGTCGGATTTATACGGCACGGTATACTGACAGGTTGAAGGTGAATCTGCCGTAGGAAAGAGTTCGCTCGTGCTCCGCTTTGTGAAGGTGCGATAAAGACCAACTTGCGTATATCAAGGCCGCCATACTGACTAATCGAGTAGGATCAATTCGATGATTACAGAGAGTCCACTATCGGCGCCGCTTTCCTCACACAAACCCTTGCCCTGGATGACCAAACGACCGTCAAGTTCGAGATCTGGGACACAGCTGGACAAGAGCGTTACAAGTCACTGGCACCCATGTACTACAGAAATGCGAACTGCGCTGTAGTTGTATACGATATCACACAGGCCGTAAGAAGCACATACAGTATGAAACGCGGGACATGCGCTGACGAGATAATATAGGCCTCACTAGACAAGGCGAAGGCTTGGGTGAAGGAGCTGCAACGTCAAGCCAACGAGAACATTGTCATCGCCCTCGCAGGAAACAAAGCCGATCTCGTCGCTGAACAACCAGACAAGCGCGCCGTACCTGTTGCCGATGCCGAGGCATACGCCAGAGAAGCCAACCTGCTCTTCTTCGAGACCTCCGCAAAGACCTCAGAGAACGTGAAGGAGTTGTTCACCGCTATCGCAAAGAAGCTGCCGATCGAGCAGGCCAGCCAGAGGGGCATGCGTGGCGCTGGAGGCAGACCAGGCGGTGTCGACCTTGGCAGGAGAGAGGATGCAGGCACCGCAGGCGGCGCTGGTGGATGCCAGTGTTAGACGATCTATGAACATCCTCGACCTAACGTTCGAGTCTGCAGTAGAGGGCTTAGCGGCGACAGAAGCGCCCGATTTTCTTTGTTTTTACAATATGGACCAGCGATACCAAGCCGTGAGCATTTTCCTTTCCGCTTTCCGGTGCGTGGACAGGGAGGCGCGGGCAGAGCTCGTTTTTGACTGCTACAGAACACGTATTATAATTTTCACGAGCACGATGAAAGACTCAGGCGTGGTCTGATTGACATGATGTCGATACTGATCAAATCTCGAGCCGAGGTTCAGTCACATGCATGGCAGATTTTCAAGTGATCACCCTCCACTTGGACGCAAGTCACGAGACACGATTGGTCGACCGTACCTTTCGCCCACGCAACTTTCATTTGACATGCCGCGTTACTACGTAGTCCTGTTTCAGATCTGATTTGAAACAAAGTAAGTGCAACGGATGTTGACGTTCTTGACATCGTCTTGTTGGCTTCACATGGTCAAGAAAGCTTTACATCCGGAATGCGTCTTCGGCGAAATTCTTAGCGACTACCTAGGTCACAAGAACTAAACAGCCAACTCTTCAATCATCATACGATAAGCGGTACAGGTCTACACGCCATATGTGAGATTAATCTGTATGTGGTCAATCTCGATGAGTTTGAAAGGGTTAGGGTAATCTCGCTCAATGAAGGTCTTAGTACATCTGCATGCATGTGTATTTGATCCGGTCATTGCATCGACAGCTGTAAAAAAATGTACATTACTGCAATGGCCTAATCTCGGTATGTACATTCTCCATGGAAGAGCACCGATACAATAGCGGTGGCGGTGCGTGGCAGCAATTGGAAGACAGCTTTGCTGATGTAATGCGATGATATCGATCGAACGTCATTATGGCAATGTTATTCGGGACGTATGACTTAGACCGCGAGTTCACGCACACAGCACAATCGCTTCTCATGTCCATACACTGATACAACAGCAACATGGCCGGACGAGACGGCAATATCCAACTACACACAGCTAGCCAGCTGTTCGACAACATTGTTTTGCGCTCGGACGCGATTGGACTTGCAAGGGGAACACTTTTGCCTTCACTAGGACTGCATGGTGGGCTCAGTATCATTGCCTATGGAATAGCGAGGGCCTCCGACAGAGTCGAGCTCAAGGACTACCTCTGGCCTACGGGCATGGTGCTCAACGCCTGGTGGGTGGCAATTGGTCGGCACATGGTCTCTCATCCGGACATCAGCTTTGGACAAGCATGGTCCAGACTCAGCTATCAGCAAATCGCCCTTCTAGGTGCTGCAACAGCATGGTCTGGCCGTCTGACTTATAGAATCATCAGCCGTAGTTTCCGGAGAGGCACAGATGATCCGCGGTACAAGGAGGTCAAGACGGAGCCCGGATTCTGGAACAAAGCGCCATTCGCCATCTTCCTTCCCGAAGCCGTCTTCCAAGCCTTAATTACTCTGCCGCTGGTCATGCCTTTGAGCGATGATCATATCACTGGCTTGTATGGTGCCTCTGCAGATTGGGCTACTTGGTTCCGCCTCGGTGCAGCCGGAATATTCGCAACTGGGTTTACCATGGAAACCCTTGCCGACAGCCAAATCGAGAACCAGAAACGCCAGATTGAAGAGCGTGGCAAGAGCAAAATCCTTCGTTCCGGCGTATGGTCGATCGTCCGACACCCAAACTACCTTGGAGATGCACTCTGCCATCTTGCCTTTCCGTTGTGGAATTTCGGCTCTGGGTTGTTCAGCCCATGGCAGATGCTAGGATCGATTGCAAACTACCTATTCCTTCGTGGTATTGGAGGCGACAAGTAAGCTTCAGATTGGGCTCCACATACTTCTTTCCTCAGATACTGACAAACGGCAGGCAAAACGAAGAATATCAAAAGCAGCGTTACTCGAAGGATGACCCTAACAAGTACCTCGATTTTCAAGAGTACCGCAGACAGAAAAACAGCTTCTGGCCAGGTTTCTCCGAGATCGTTAACCCTTGGTCTCTGGTCTGCATTGGAGCTGGCGTGGCTGTTGCTGGCGCTGAGTACCTGTTCGAGACTCAACACCAAGCCCTATGAAGATAGTTATAATTAAATACTCATGGCCACTAGAACTTATTCCTCTGTAGCAAGAAAAGTATTCTCACTGACGAGTTATAGAGCTGTAATTGCCCACAAAAGGGGATGCGTTTCAATGTGACATAACTTCTCGAAACTGTAATGGGCGACCTGATCTAACACCGAATCGAGCATTTTGAAGCGACCGTCCTTGCCCGTGTTCCCATGACACTACTCCTGAGTTAAAGGCCAAGGCCTCTAAATCACGATTGTCGTTGCAACCATTCAAGGATCAGGGCGACATCCGTGAGGGCCACGCAAACGACCTTCATGCCGCTGTCGGGACGGCTCTGACGAACGAGCCTGTAGCGTAGTAGGTAGTAGCAGTAGCATCATGCAGGCCTCGCTTTGCCAAAGGACAAATAACTTGGCTACCAAAACCGCAGGTGTTGTTGGGTACTTGCACGCAAGAAGAGCCATCTCCATAAACGACGGTGCAGAATGAGCTCGTTGTCGTTGACGGCTCAGTTGTAGTCGATGTCTCGCTTGAAGTGGAGTCTGTGGACGTTTGAGATGTCTGTGTGGTAGTGGATTCCAGTGTCATGGTCGTCATAGAGGTTTCAGACGAAGGCGACGGGCACGAAAGATCGGGCAAGTCGTCCTGGCGTTTCACTTTTGCTGGTGCGCCGCAGCCGGAGAGAGAATCACCTGGATGCCTATTCCCTGCAAATTTGTTAATGTTTATTGAGCCGATTGAAACACAGCGCGATTTTTTGATAATAATGTTCATGGTAGGCATCAGAACACTTACAAGCGACCACAATTGACCCTGGTGCAGGCCCGGCATAGCCAAGGTTGGGTGGTACCGGATTGTTGTTACGCTGTATCCTCGCGCTAAGGACGAAGAACTGCTTCATCGCAAGGGCGATACTTCCTTGTGGCCAATTTGCGTCAAGCTCGGGAAGTGAGAAGAAGTAAGCTGCCATCCCGGCTACTGCAGGTGCAGCAAGTGATGTTCCATTCAGCATTGTCGTCGAAGTATTGCTCTCGGTGCTCGCTACCAATACCAAGCGGGCAGCTGCGTAGACAGTGATCGAGCCTCCAGTACCGAGATCTGGGTTACTGTTTGTGAACAGAGAACCATCGCGCTCCACGCCAGCGACAGTGATCAGGGCATTGTCGGTCGTGCCAAGGTTCTGCGGCGTGACCATGGCAAGACTGGTAGGGGCGTCGTTGCCGGTGGGTATAGTAACCACGATGTCGTTCTCTGCAGCGAAGGGAATGACCCTGTCCATGATGAGCTCGTGAAGCGTTGGTAGTGGGCCACCACGGGCAAATCCTGTAGTAGTCGGAGTCAGTACTGCTAAAAACGTACCGTCTGCTGGTCATGAGCCATACCATAACTCATGTTGATAACAAATTTGCCAGTATCTCCGTTATTCCTCCGAGCAATAACATCATTGATAGCATAGTCCCAAGCGTCGCGAAGCGCTGCTGAGGTCACACCTCGAATCTGATTTATGCCCACACCAGCTTGAGCAGCGGCATTCCTGAACTTGACGATGACCATGTTAGCTTGAGAAGCGACACCCTGAGAGATACCTCCAGCCACAGAAGCAACTGCAGTACCGTGTCCATTGTAATCCGTCATGTCTTCAGGCGAAAGCGTGTCCTGGTCACTGACGAAAGGTGAAGCCGAGAGAGTAAATGCGTTCGGAACCACATAGTCGTCCACAGTGCGACCTGTCGCTGCGAACTCCTGGAGTGCGGTCAGTATATTTGATGGGATGGCCAGGACATGATCTTTCTTACCTCATGGGTTGATCTGTACCCGGTGTCAATGATATAAATTGTCTGCCCTAGACCGAGCTGGGTGTCGAACTCATAGTCCGGCCACATCGCGGTGTCCATCAAAGCTCTCGGCGCAGAAAGTATTCCTAAGTGGTAATCACTTCCGGCTCTGGGCGAGGTCTCACGCTTCGTAACACGAGGCTTTCTGGTGGCAGCAATGCCAGCTTCGCCATCCTCTTCAGTAACCTGGCCAACGAGATCGACTATCGTATTCATCTTAATCATATCTGCCTGTTCCGATGTCAAGTTCTTCGTGACATAGGACTGCCACGGCATGTTGTCGTAGGCGATCACATCGCCTTGACCTTGGTCAGGCAAGGTTTTAATGAATGCGTCAAAGTCGCCACGAGCAGTGTTGCGCTTTGTGCTGATCAGCCATGTTGTAGGAGTTGGTGCACCGCTTGACGAAGAAGACGATGTCGTCGATTGGGTTGTGCTTGAGGCTTGAGTTGTATCCGTTGGAGCGGTTGTGGTTTCGGCATTTGTCGTACTTCCAACTCCTGTTGTTGCAGTCGCACCGCCGCCAGCACCTCCAGCACCGCCAGCACCACCACCGGCACCGCCTCCCGCTGCACCACCATCATCGGTAGAAGTTGACGTCGTTGTGGCTGTAGCTCCGGTATCTGCTCCAGAAGCTTGGGTGGTCGACGTGATAGTTCCATCAGAACTTTGAGTGCTCATGGTGCCAGTGACAGATGCCGTCACTGTGCTAGCAACGGTAGTCACGGGAATAGTACCGACTCCAGTCTGCAGATTGGCACACTCCGCAAGAAGTGTACAAAATGCACCGCCACAGACGAAGGATTCTGTACCGCAGCAGTCCAATGGCACCGCGAACGTATCTCCTGCCGAAAGTTTATCAACGCCAGGGTTTGCATCCATCAGGCAAGTAGCGTTGAGGAACTCCTCGGTTGCGACTTGGTTGAGGGAATTTGCTGAGATAGAGATATCCTGTCCGCAAACAAAGCTGAAAAGCAGTACAGCTACAGCTGTTGCTCGAAGGAGCTGGTGGGGCATTTGAGCTACTGTAGCACAGAAAGCTCAGGATCCAAAGAGTTCAGTGACTAGAAATGATGGAAGAAGCGAAGAATGAGCCTTTGTTGTCTAGGTGGGTGCTGGAATGGTTTGATGGTTTGGTCTTACAACTTGCCTGTGTTGTCTGAATATACTTATAGAGAATTATGTCGCTGACAGACCTGCCAACTTGATGTGTCAGAATTAATGTTGTCAGGACGAGTTGGCTGTTGGTGTTTGAACGCGCACACTCCAACATGAGGATTGTTCTCCATGTTGCTCAGGAATCTCAAACAGAATCCGACAAAGTCTACTACTTTGACGGCCAGCTGTAGCTGACTGTAAGCATGGAAGGAACTGGGGCGGTTTCAAGCCCATATGGCTTCTATTAAGAGAAATAGAGGCGCGCAGTATACGAGTGCTCCTGGCGTGAAAGCCTGCAAGAGTTCAGGAAGACTCGATTGGGATGAGAACATGTTCGGCTGCTCGCCGTTTTCGACTAATAGACATCTTCCAAAACTCGAGCCATGTGAGAGATGATTTAAGCATCCTTCTCGTCGCAAGTCGCCTTGTAAATCGCGTCTCGATGGTTCACGGCAAGTTGTTTGTTCAATGCCACGCGGTCGCGGTGGCTATTTGCTGTCGGCTTTTCAGCATGTGCCAGGATCGCTCGCTGTAAGACCGCGTGGCGATTGTGTATTTAGATGGATGGTAGGAGGATGTGTTGTAGACGCGACACAAAGGCGCGTGGTCTGCAAAAGCTGTGGTTGTGCGGGATGCTGACAAAATCCGCCGCACTTCAGCTGGTTTCAGAATGCCAACAACGGCGGCGTCGTACACATCGCATGTATCGGCACACTGCCGACGATTCGCTCACACTAAATTTATGTGGTGCTTCCTGGTGAGTAGGTCAGCCAAACGAGAAATGCCCTTCGGAGGTTCGGTGTCGAAACCTACCGTTGTGCATGTCTCTGTGCTGCTACCGTGCCATTTATCGCACCTTGAGATAGTCAGTCGCCGGTGAGATACCACCAGGAATCTACCTAGGAGCATCTTAGCCATACTTGCACCGCTGGTCTCGGGTATAAATGCCTGGGAAGCTGTTCATTGGAGACGCTGCGAGTAGGCCTTTGAGCAGTTGCTGTCCAAAACATGGAAAAGGTTAGCTGACATCGGAGCCATTGAAAATATTTATGCAGACTCAGAATGAGAAATTGAGCAGTTCTAGAGGGGAACAAACAACTACATTCGATGTGATTACATGCAATGTGAAGTTTACCAAACGCGATCTGATGTATTGTAGCTTTGCTGTCAGTAGCCATCGTTGTGGTAACCGCCGACTCGTCTGCAAGCACCTCAAGAAGATGCCCGTACCTTGCTGAAGACCCGACTGGGTTCAAGTGATCCTCATACATTGCCCCATCATCTCCAGTCCATCCAGAACCTCATGCGTTCCTTCAAACATCACAACGTGAGAGTGAGTCACCCATACGTATTCTGGCTCGTCTTCGAGATCCTCGCCGATAGCTTGAGATGTCGAGAGAAATTCGACCGGGTCTTCATCGAGGTACAAGTAAAGAAGCTCGAGATACTCGAGCTTCGAAGATCTTCGTAATGTTGCGAAGAAGCCTCTGAGTTCCTCCAAGCTTCCGTCCACCAGACACATGTCCCACCAAAAGAGGCGCAGCAATGTGGTGCAGTGTTTGAGAACGAATCGAGAGAAGTCTTTGACACTCACTTTGCACCTGTCAAGATACAGGTGCTGAAGAGAGGGAAGCATGGAGCCTTGGGAAAAGACCTTCCATGCGAAGGGGCTCATTTCACTTTCGCTGAAGTTAAGGTAAAGGGCCGTCAATACAGGCAGGTTGTCAAGGCATTCACACAGCTGCTGACCGATCAAGGTGCCACTGTGATGGTCATTCAGTCAGAGCGCAAGGCGGTGCTCAGATACGTTCGTACTTACGTCGTTTCCTCCTCAATGTATTGATCCCACAAATCGTCGACGAAGACGAGCTCTAGCGCATCAAGTTGAAGCAGAGTTTGCTTGTAGGTGACGAGGGCAATAGCGCTGGATATTCCAGTCACCACTTTTGTGTCACCCAGCGAGTGAATGGACATCGACTTGGGAGACAATCCTGCTCGAGCGACGAGGGACATGATGAATTCGAAACTAGAGCTAATGTCGCAGATAAATTCCTTCAGATCAGTGGTCGTAAACAAGGTTGATTTTTGTCTTCGCCTTGGTGCAGGGAGGTCCGGACATTCCCGTTCATCGCCATCAGCCGTTGACTTCGACAGTCGATGGTAGTCTGTGAACTCCAGCTCCGTAACGTTTTTGGTGGCAAGGAGTGCAGCGAGAAGAGCCTTCTTGTGGGCAATGAGTGCAGCAGGGACAGTTTCGTCAGCTCCGCTTGGCCACAAGAGTTCGCAGCCTTCTCCTAAGTAGGGAGGCGCATCGAGGTCCTGGAACCAATGTCGCTCGGCCGTGCCATCGTCGGCGCAGAAGATGTTAACGCCTTTGATGGATTTCGCGAGGTCTGGGGTCTTGGCTATCGCACAGAACCTCTCGACATTTGCATCCTTGGGTTTCCTGATTGCCACGTACTTGAAGAACTCGAGTCGGAATGAGCGGCGGATGGCTGCCTCGATCTGACGACAAGCGAGGCGAAGAGACGCCAGGTGAGCTCGGTCACTCGGTCGGAACAAGTACTGTGCGACATGTTCCAGGAGTTCAGGAGGGAGGTCCAGAAGGCCAGGCGTGTTTGTTCTCGTCTGCCGTGATGTTGCAGCGAAGACGTCGGTAAAGCGGTGATGGAGAAAGTGTGAGTTTATGTGTCGTGTTTCGAGCACTTTCAGCAAAGCGAGCGCAGGTAAGCGTGCACACGAGTCGCAAAATCTCCAGCAGTCACTGGGAGGCACATTCACTGCTTCCGTGAACTTACAGCGGGTTGTGCCTGTACAAAGTGAATTCAGACGGCGAGTGTCCTCACTTCACGTCGATCACTATTCGAATAGATAGCTCGATCTTGGCGCACAAAATGGGAAGACTGCAAACCTGAATCAAGACTTACTAGTACAAATTTTGGCTTTCGCTGGCTAAGTATCTGCTTCAAACCAGCCTCTAGGTTTTTCGTGACTCCCAATGTGATTCAAATCATTCGCTATTCCCCCCGAGCCCAGAGCATGCCTCTGCAACTTTATCAAACAGATACCCAACGCCTCAAAATGGAAGTAGTACACAGTCGTGGTTCCCAACTAATCGTACCTTGGGCCGTCATCACCACCCGGTGTCTCGGCGGAGTACGGCGCGGGGGTCTCTGGGAAGCCGCTCCCCTTGTACGCACCAGGCGTGGGCTGGTCACCATATGCGCCAGGAGTAGGCGCGGAGTTGAAACCGGGAGTAGGAGCATCGAGACCGCCGCCGTAGCCGGGTGTTCTGCCGCCGCTAGGCTGGTGGGCAGGTGTGCGGCCGCCACTGGGATTCCAGGTTGATTGCTGTGATGATTGTTAGTTCGTGTGCGCTAGAGTTGTGCAGAACATGTCAACTTACGCCGCCGCCCCATGCGCTTCCACCACCGCCGTAACTCGTTCCGCCACCATAGCTGGTGCCGCCACCATAGCTTGTCTGGCCTCCGTAGGATGTGGCACCGCCGAAACCGCCGGAGCCACCGTAAGAGGTACCTCCACCGTAAGCTGGAGTGCGAGCACCAGCGTCCTGCTTCCACGCAGGCGTCCTGCTGCCGCCACCCATCGCGTACGAGGGAGTGCGGCCACCGCCAGGGATTCCTCCGAAACCGCGACTAGGAGTCTGTCCACCACCTGTGCGCATTGCGCCAGGCGGCATTCCAGGGGGACGTGATCCACCACCACCAGTAGCCTTACCATCTCCAATGGTGACACCGGTGTTGGGGTCGACGATGTTCAGCTTGTCCCTTGAGATGAAAGCTTTGTTCTTCTTTGCGTGCAGCTCGACAGTAGCGGTGTCAGCAGTGCAGTCTTTGACAATGCCGATCATACCCTTCGATGGGCCGAGCTTGACACGAACAGTCTTGCCAATCAATCTGTCGCGTCCCTTCTGCACAGGCGGAGGCATGGCTGGTGCGCCTCCTCCTGGCATGCCCTTCTTCATCGCCGGGTTCATACCAGTAAGGTCTCCACCGGGCTGGTTGGATCGTCCACCCTTGGCAGCGACTGTCATGATGTTGGCGCTGCGAGCGACCCAGACACCGGCGTTGTCTTGACGCTCGCGGTTGCGGGAGAAGACGAAGTTGCGGTGCAAGTGCATCACATGGCCAACCTTCTGTTCACCACCGAATTCCTTGATCTGGTCATCGTGCTTGATCTCATTGCCGTCACGGTCGGTAGCAATAGCGTTCTGGCGACGTTCAATCTTGGTAGAGATGTTGCTAGGAAGCATCTGTCGCACTGAGCCGTTTTGATCAAGCACACGAACGCTCTCGCGATCGACCTTGACAACGCAACCGACGGTAGATGCATCGATTTGCACCAAATCGAAGAGCGAGTAAGGAGTGGTGCCAATGGTTCCGCCAGAGTCTGATGCCTCGCGAAGATCCTTGCTGAAGACGATGATTTCTTGCTGATTCGAGTCGGTCAAAATGGTCACCTTGTCATCCCTAATCCGGACGACCATTCCGACTTCATCCTGGAATTTGCTGCCACCGATGACCTTGACGTGATCGCCCTCCTGGAACTTTTTCCGCAGATCTTGTACTGGTGCTTCGATCTGCTGGCCGCGCAGGGGACCTTCCATGACACGAATCGTTACTAGATCGCTGTAAACGTTGACTGCGCGTCCTCCAACACCCTTTTGCTCGCCACGGAACAGCTCAACATGGTCGCCAGGTTGGAAGACTGCACCAGCGTTGGATTTGAGGGTTGCCGCAAGAGCCGTAAGATCCAGGCCCTCGCCACCTTCATCGGTGCTTGCTGTGAACTTGGTGACTTCCTCCAGGGTAGGGTTTACGCCTTCTGTGACCAGATTGTTGATCTTCTCAGTCGATATCAGGAATCCATTAATGTACTCCTTTCCTTGGAAGGTATAGGCATTGTTACTCAAGCCTTGGTGCCTTTGAAGGTAGCGACCTTGTCTCTTTCTGGCCTCGGTTTCACTGAAGAGCCTTGGAGGTGGGCGAGACTGCGCTACAGGGCGCTTGCGCTTGTTGTCCATGCCAGGTGCGGCGTTGGCATCTTCAGTCAAACCGTAATCCAGACGTGGGACAAGCTTGACAGTCATGTTGACGTTGTTGGCTTCAACATCGTCAATTTGTCCCAGATCTCCAGCGTAAAGACCGCGCTTCATGCGCACATACATGCCGGGCTCCAGCTGGCGCGTTTTCTTGATGCGAAGCAAGTCGGGCATTTCTTCAAGTGGCAGCATCATCGGCTTGGTGCCAAAGAAGATGTGTGTGATGTTCTCCAGAGCTGGCATAATGTCCTCCTGGCGTCGTGCCTCCACGTACAGGTTTCCGCTCATGGCGCCCTCTCTGAAGAATGCTGAGATGATTCTGACTGGATCGCGTGTGTTGGCTCGCTCGAAGATGCGGTGTGTAATGTTGACCACGATTTCGCGCTCTTTTCCAGGTCTGCACTTCAAGCGCCAGATACGCGGGTCCTCGATCGTAGGCATGAGTAGCCTCTGGTCTGTGATAGCGGTTCCTCCGCCGCCTGCGCGGCCCTGACGACCGTATCTCTCCTTCAGCCTGGCAGCCTCCTCTTCTGCATCCATGTGCATTTGCATGTCGCGTTGGCGATCGAGCTCACGGTGTTTGCGGTCATCGCGATCAGCGCCAACCGGTAGTTCTTGCAGGTCATCAGGGTGCATCTCGTCTCCAGGAAGGTCATCGTCCTCCTCGGGCTCTTCTTCATCCTCCTCGTCAACTTCGGCTTCAACATCGATGAATTGGTTGCGCCTCTGCTTGCGCCTGCGCTTGCGCGAGGGCTGGCCCTGTTGTACATTAGTATTCCCGTTGCATTAGACCGGATGCGCGTTTCCTCACCTCCACATCGTCGTCCTCGTCCTCTTCATCATCTTCGTCTTCATCGTCTTCTTCATCTTGCTCCTCGCCGCCCTCCTCATCATCCTCGCCCTCCTCCTCATCATCCTCGTTCACAGCCGTGGGTCTTGAGCGTTGTGGGGGCTCATCGTCGTCGTCGTCCGCGTTCGCTCTTGGCTTGGCATCACGCTCGTCATCTGAGTCTCTCTCGGGCTCCGGGTTGAAATCTTCCTCAGATTCGTCACCAAGGTCCTGGGCCAGGAAATCTGCAGTCGACATGGCTACGGAGTGTTGGTGTTAATGCGCAGCGGCTGTGTCAAGGTGGAAAAGGTGGATTATGATTTGAGGCGGGTGGTGGTTGTCCCAGTCAGCGCGCGAAAACGAGGTTTGAATACGCGCCGAGGCAGGGTCAAAGCGGGAACAGTGGATTATGATGTGAGGTGCAAAGTAAAATGTCAAAGTGAAAGGGATGATGTATTGTTGGTTCGCATTGGTTGGAGCTCCCTCAGTAGGAATGGACGCGGTCGTCAGTCAAGGCAACTCAGCCGAAGGAAAGGCCGCTTCCAGCACTCACGTGATTCGGTGTTCGCTTGTCTCTCAGCGGCAGGGCAAGGAGTACGGACTCTGACGCTAGACCGCGATTCTGCTTGTGACAAAGGACAAATCTGAAGCAGCGTAAACTCCATTCACTAGAGATCAAAATACTACAGCAAATCACATCTATCTCACAGGCAACGTTGACGACTCTCCCACCGCAGCGTATACAGCTCCCTCGCAAGCAAACCATTGTCCCATGACTTGCGAGTCGCCAAACGGCATGATCTGACTGGCGATCATGCCCGCAACGCCCTTCTCACGATCGCACCACCAGAACAAGTTGGCAATGCCAGCCCACCAGCCCGTGTTCCTGCCCCGACCGGTGACTCCGGGCTCGTGTGTGATGAACATACTGAGACCCCATCCTTGAGGTGGGTTGCCTGAGAGCATCATTGTCAGCTTTGCTTCTCGCCACTGCATTCGTCAAAGTAGCTAGTCCATCAACTCACCTTCCTGTGGATAAATTTCCGGAGCCGCATTGGACATCTCGGCTTTGGCAGGAGTCAGACCCTCTCGTCCGAAGTCGGGATGCTGTGGAATCTGGTTCTCCCACATGAGGTTCACAGTCTCCGGTTTGAGAATCTGGGCTCCGTTCTTGGGGCTCTTGCCATCGTTGAGCAGTGCAGCAAGTACTTGCACGTACTGTGACGGCTGGGCGTAGCCACCTGCACCGCCGCTGTTGAACAGCTTCTCCTGCTCTTCCATCGTCTCCGCGTAGAGCGGCTCGCGGAGAATGTGGTCACGCTCCTCGCACTTGCTGGGGTCGTTGGGCCAGCGCTGGTGCATGCTGGCAAGCTTCTTCTTCATCTCGGGGGTGGGAAGCATTGTGATGTTCTTGAGACCGAGTGGCTCGACAATGCCCTTCTGGATTAGAGTGTTCAATCTCTCTCCGGTGGCGCGCTCGAGCACAATACCAGCCCAGTCGATGTTGATGCCGTACTCCCACTTCTCGCCAGGCTGGTTGACCAAAGGCTGTTTAATAATGTCGCGGATGTCAGAGTGGAAGACGTCGAAGCCGATGGGACGGCCGTAATCTCTCAACTTCGGGTTGAAGCTGCATTGATCCGATTAGTGAGGGATCTTTGATGAGGTGAGTGCCACTTACAATTCATAGCCAAAGCCTGCCGTGTGAGACAGCAACATCCTCAAAGTAATCTCTTTCTTCTTGTCGACCAACGAGCCATCCTCCTGCAACACTTGAACCTTCTTCAACTCAGGGCACAGCTTGTAGACCTGTTCATGGTCGTCCAGACTCAGCTTGCCTTGCTCAACCGCTTGCAGACACGCAATGGTGGCGAGGATCTTGGTGCAGGACGCGATCCAGAATATCGAGTCGAGAGTCATGTCTTCCTTGGAGTTGAGTCCAGTCTTTCCAGAAGCATGAGCGGCAATCTCATCTCCATTCTTGTCGACGGCGACGAAGACCAGACCGGCAACACCAGTAGACTTGTCGCCGGTTACGCTGTCCAGCGACTTCTGGACAGCTTCTTGTGCTTTAGCATTGACCATGTTTGCTGCGAAAGACGTTCGGAAGTTAGGATTGAAGTAGTGTGAAACGAAACAGCGTAGATTATGAACTGTCCAAAGTCCTTGCCCACTAGACGAACAAATTGAACGGCTCTACACGTACCATCGCCTGTTTATTATATATACCAGTACGCACATATAGCTCCGCAGCTCCAGCTCCCTCGGGCTCTCACTTCCAGCCCCACCTTTCATTCGGATGTCAGATCATCCAACCCCGCATCAATCAACTCCCTTCCACCCTTTTGAGTTCGCGGCCTGCTGCCCAGCTTGAATAGTTTTACTCTGAGCTAGGGCCTGGAACGACCGGACGGGATACAGTAAAGCCATGCTAGCTGAAGAACGCAAAGGGTCCTGCCGTCCCGTGGAGCGAACGTATGTCCATGGAAGTAGCTGGACAAGCCGAGCGCCATGCAATCTTTAAGGCCCACAACACTTGCATGGCATGATTTAAGCGCCACTGGAAGCAGCAAGGTCATATGAGTAGCCCGGTCAATCAGGAGACATATTTCTATTCCCATGGCTGTGCTGACTGCAGTGTGTATGCGACTCTAGCTCTCTATTCACATGCAAGCCAAGCTGGCTCTCATCTAATCACACGTAGCATTGATTCCACAGTCCACCGGAACGAGCGAAGCCCAGACTTTTGACGAACGCGCTCAGCTTGCATCGACCCAGCCTATCTCCGCCACACTGTTTCAAGTCTTGCACGCGGTCGTTGACAATGACACGAACAAGCTCTTCGGGCTCGCCGCGACACTGCAGCTTCTCGAAGTACGCTCTGGAAGCGAACGATGCGGTCCACGCCGCGCTGTAGCCGCCTGCGTCTTCGGCTTCGACAATCGTGTTGTTGGGAAGAGGTGCGGTGTTTTTGTACAGTCCCATTGCGGAGAAGATGGCGGTCATGTCGTTGTCGTGCGTGAAGTCGGCGTACAGCTTGCGGCCGAGCGGGAACGTGACGTTGCTGTTGTCGAGAGTGCTGTTTGTGGAAGTGTGGTCGTTGACAGGCTGGCTTGTCAAGCGAGCGATGAGCTCGTTGGTGAATCCTACACCCTGGCTTGGGCCGAGCGGATTCCCATGGGAATAGCCGTAGTACTTGTTAAGAGTCTGCCGGTTGTTAGAAATGTACGTGCAGGTTCAGGTTGGATGATATTACCTCGTAATAGTTGTACTGGTGCCATTCCTCTTCGCTGAAGAGTGAGCAGAAGGGACTGATGGCTCCCGTGTCTGAAGCGACTGTGTTGAATGGGCATAGGTCCATCAGGTAGACAGTCTGTATAGTCGTCAAGTTCGCTCCAGGGAGCTCGCTATTGATTCGATCCCGGATAGGGGTGGTAAAGATGTTTGCCCATTCCTTCTGAGCTGCGTCTGCAATCTCGCCATACCAGCCTTCCTCGAAGTCGATGCAAATCTCGTGGTTCAAGGTGTTGTTCACGCCGGCAGCCTCGGGGATTTCCAGAATTTCGTACGGGTACACACTGTCTCCGCGAGGCCTTGCGTGTCTGTCGACCAACTTCGCAGCATGATAGCCCTGCGTCCAGTTCTGCGCGGATTCGACCACGCGAGCCTGGCCGGCGGATCGCAGGAATGGTGTGTTTTTGGAGGCGAGAGCTTCATAGCGCTCGTAGAACTTAACACCAGAGTTGACCATCTGCTGTTGACCGAATAACGTGAGCTCATCGGCACCTAGAGTGTACTCATAGTCGGAGAGGAAGGCATAGTCGCCGGTAAAAGCCTTGACATTGGATTTGAGCTGCTGGACCACGGCCTTGTATAGCTTGGTCTTGGATTCCTGTATTGGCAAATTAGATATGCAGTTCTAATCTGTGCGTTCTTTAAAAAACACTTACAGTAGGATCACGCGCTCCATGTCTGGACAAGACTTGAGCAAATGTAACGCTGCAACCGCTTGGGATGTCTGCAGAAATCTCGGAAGGCACAGAGTGGAACGGAGAGTACTGGCCCCAGTAGTGCGAAATCTCAGGCTCACACTGATACCCTTGGAAAATGGAGTCGCATGATTTAGAGTGCTTAGGACGAGATGCTGAGCTGTATATCATTTGTATCAGCTCCCGATGAATTGTCCACACACCAGTAGTCGAGTAGCCACTCACCCGACGCCCACAATTCCCACAAATGCAGCCAAGGTTCCAATCATCATGAGCAGAACGATATGCTTCTTCGTCCAGATATTCGTGCTCCGCGGTGTCTCTGAAGCACCGCCATTGTGATGAGATTGGCCGATAGGGGCGTATTTATGCTGCTGCTGCCCTCGCAGGCGACGGAAGATCGCATTCATCCAAAGAACACGTGGGCCGGTGTCGGGGTCGATAACATGCTAGACTAGTCTCAATGATCTTCTCGCGTAGAGTGCATACACAGTAGGGTTGATGGGTTTTGATACCGTATGCGGGTTGAATTGAAGTTTGGGGAGTTGCGACTTGGGCTGTGGAGAGATGGACGCCAATGAGTCGGGCCACGTGCTTGCACCACAATTGTATTCACCAGGTCCACGCATGCAGCCCTGACTGCCACTAAATGTCTATCATATGCGCTAGAAGCAGAAGCAAAGAGCTTGGAAGGCTAAGGCGGTATAAAGCCAAGCATATTGGAGGTGCAGTGAAGATGATCGACCAAGCACGGGCAGAACTGAAGATGGGGGGACATTTCCCTTATTCGAATAATGCGACAAAAGTAGGCTTCTTAGTAATAACGTAATACTATATATGGGAAGCTCGAATAAAGTACGAAAGCAACGCTGCGCCAAAACGCTTGATATGTAGAGAACAAACGCCAAAAAGCTGGTCAACAATACTCCATCATCGCTCCCGGGCTTCATTGCCCTCATTTACTGTCGGAGGGAAATCGGGGACTGGCGCTCTGGGCTCTATGGGTGTCGCTTCCGCAATGCGAATGCTGGGCAGCCGCCCAATCTCTGGGAGCAGAGGAGCACCTGTGGCAGACTGTGGGCGGAGTGTATCAGATTGTTGTGTTCGCTCGCGCTGGAAGCCAGGAATTTGTCGGTCCACAGGCGAGGTGTATGGCGGCGCTTCTTCAAAGCCTTCCTCGTATGCTGGCGGTTGATACATTGGTATCCTCGACTCTCCCAAGTCGGCTGTGTCTAGGCTCAGAGGTCCGGCAATGCTTCCTGATCGACCGTGGTTTTCGGTAGACTCGCGTGTAGCTGATGGGCTTCGCGAATGGGTTTGGTTCATGTTGACTACCTCGAAGTCGCTGCCGGAGCGTCCAAAGGGTGGCAGGTCGCCTTCGTTGTCGGACACGTCGGACATGGCTGACGTGGCTGAGCTGCCAGATCGACCTCGTCTGTGGACGCTCAACGAATCGCCAGTGATGGGTCTGGTGCTTTCTGACATGCTTGCTGCAGAGTCTAGGAGCGGTCGATTGTCAGAGTCTGTCGAATTTGCGCGAATCCTGGTACCATCGTGTCGTGCAACACCCAAATCGCCGTATGCGACTGCACTGACTCTGCGCTCTCGCGATGCTGCGCGGTGTTCAGCGATCATAGCAGCTGCACCGGAAGAAGCGTGCTGTTGCGCTCTCCAGATGCTCTCCTGTCGCATGGTCGCAAGTGTGGTGTAGTCCTCCCGTCGCCTGGCGTCTCTCCTGGCCTCGCGTCTCTGCTCACGCTCCTCGATCTCCCTTCGTCGTTGTACTCTGATCTGATACAAGCTCTCCATCTCTTCTTCTCTCCTGTTTTCTTCCTCCTCTGCAGTCTCAGACGCTTCGACCACGGTGTCAATCCCTCCGCGCTCGCCTTCCCGCGCCAAAATGCGCTCATTATCCCTCACAGATTTAGAGTATGCAGGCAGGGTCATGACTGACCGCACACTGGTGTTACGTTCGACGGTCCCCTCGGCTCCATTCTGCTCCACATCCCCAAGATTTGCGCTCTGCCTCGCGCTTCGGTTGTGTAGTGTAGGCGCATAGCTAGTGTCTTCTTGCAGTCGTGATGAGTAGCTTCCCTTGCTTCCAGTGAGACCAATAGGGTGCCAGTTCGTCCACTTGTTCTTCAAGTATTTAGTAGGAATGAATCTAGGGTTGTCCTGTCGTACGCGGATCGATTTGAGCACTAGGTATGATAGGAATATGACGGAGATAGCTATCGCTATGGACACAACGACCTTTTGCCAAGTCAGCCACGAGTTAAGTTCACGTGTTCAGCGGATCTCTTACAGCTGTGACCGTGGTTATGTTCCCACTACTGCCACTCTGGCCCTGACGCGCAACGAGGACACTGTGAGATGCCTCGGCGGGCAACAGCATTGTAACGACCGCTATGCGCCGTGTATTTGGAACTGATTCATTTGCTGCAAAAGGCAAGCACAGACGGTCCAGGCAGGTGGATAGGAGTGTCTTCGTGCGACGAGGACCCAAGCTGATGTTCTGACAAGCAGGATGGGTGTTGGCGAGTCGGCGAGGGCTATGCTAGCAGCTGACGCGGCTGTGTTGGTAGGCTGGTCCGCGGCAGGATGCTGACAGGACGAATCGTAGTATTACTGTATCCTCTAGTGGTAGCTTCAGGCAGATCTAGGGTAAAGGCAAAGAACACTGGCAGGGTTTTTCCCTTAGAGCATCGACAAAGAATGCAAGACAACGACGGTTCCAGCGGTTGAGGGGACTCTGGGGGAAAGCAATGGGTCCTGAGTCGAGACATGGGCGATCGTGTGGCTCAAGCATCAACATGAAGCTTGCCGCCCGCGCCATACTAAAGATAGATTGCCTGCGCCACGAATGCTGTGCCAACTTGATTGCCCTGCAGACCCCATCCCAGCCCTTCCAACTTTTGACCGTGCCAATCTGCAGACCGCCATGGGAGAAAATGTATAATACACCAGCGATGTCATTGCAAGGCTGAGCTATGTCTTGGTGGGCGGTTCAGGCCGCGTGCATGTACGCATATCGTTGACATCACCTTTACGCTGACATCAGTGATACCAGCGCCGTTAAATCCCAGCCTATGAATATTTATCCCATGTGCTGTTTATGTGGAGTGTGTGGCTCAAGAAGCGCGGCAAGGGGCCTGGATGCCATTCCTAACAGATCTTAGCAACCATCCACCGCATCGCCGCCACAGAGGAAAACCAAGCACATCGTAAAACCCTGGCTGAAACGGGAGTAAACTTCGGCATCTGTCAGCGCATCTTAACCGCTAACTATATAGATGGGTATCTGAATCTCAATGTTGGATCGACATGCTCACATTGATTTTACTACGGTACTTGGGGATCGTATCAAGCTCCTCTGGGACGGCTAGTGCCCCTTGGTACAAGCCCTGTCTGCGACAGTTCCTGTGGTCTTTGTATGCCTTGAAAGATTGAGATTGAACACTAGTTTCACACTTGATGGTACAATAATCCAGTAAGACACGCTGTTACCGGGGTGTATGAAGAAGAATCTTGTGCAATTATGACAATTCGTGACTCGTTGCATTATCTATATACACGCAAATATCTTTCCCATGGTCCCATCATCACACCAGCGTTCAAGTCTAGTTGATCTGGATGCACAGCTTGCCGAAGTGCTTCTGGTCCCACATATACTGGTAGGCCTCCTTAGTCTCATCGAGAGTGAAGACCTTCTCATCAACAACGGGCTTAATGTCGTTCGCCTCAATGGCACGGTTCATCTCCTCAAACTGCTGCCTGCTTCCCACCAGCACACCGCGTACGGTGCAGATGTTGTTGAGGCACTCGAGGAAAGTCGGCTGCTGCTCGCCCTTGGCACCACCGAGGAAACCAATGATGGAGATCACGCCGTCGAAAGAAATGGCTTTGAGGGACTGGGTCATGGTGTTGGGTCCGCCGACTTCGAGGATGTGCTGAACACCACGGCCGCCGGGTGTGAGCTTCTTGGCTTCCTCGCCCCAGTTGGAGACTTCCTTGTAGTTGATGACGTGGTCGGCACCGAGAGCCTTGAGCTTCTTGCCCTTTTCGGCGGAGGAGGTGGTGGCAATGACCTTTGCGCCAGCGGCTTTGGCGAACTGGACCGCGAACATGCTGACGCCGCCAGTACCCTGGGTGAGGACCCAGTCACCGGGCTTCAGACTGCGGCCCTCGAGACCGTACAAGCCGTTCCATGCAGTAAGACCGGCGCAAGTCAAGGTGCTGCCCTGCAAGAAGTCGAGGTTGGAGGGCATGGCGACGAGGCCTTGCTCGCTGTAGGCGCCATATTGCTGGAGAGCACCATCGATGGTGCCACCAACGCCAGTTCCCACGGTCTGGTAGTCCAGCGAGCCAGCGAGATGGCCCTGGTTGAACAGAGTGAGCACCTTGTCGCCCTTCTTGAAGCGGGTCACGCCAGAGCCGACAGCCTCGACGACACCAGCTCCGTCAGATGCGGGAACAACACCGGTACGGAGAGCGAATGGGTAGAAACCCTTGACGATGGCGAGATCGCGGTAGTTGAGCGAGGCGCCGTGGACTGTCAGTCTTCGTTAGCTCTTGAGGTTGTGAGGATAGTAGGCGTCGATGATGTGCGTGAACATACACTTGACAAGAACATCGTTCTCGCCGACCTGGGGCACAGGTGCATCAGTGGCGAGCTTCAGGCCATCGAAGCCAGTGAGCTCAGCGACAGTCCACTGCTTCTGAGTCGAAGGCATGTTGTCTACTAGCAAGAGAAGCGATGTAAATGCTTGATAGTGAAAAAACAGATATCGATATGAGGGTATATAGCAAGTAGCAGAAAGATCAAAAGTGTAATCTAGAAGGCAGTAAACACAATACCTTTCCCGTCATTTATGAAGCCATCACGGTTCCAAGGATGTGACGTGTAGCCCTGGCCTGGCCTTCCACAGGATTAATAAGCCAGACGCTAGCAATTCGCAGAGGACGCGACCTCGGGTATGACCGTGGACCACTGGCCTTCTGATGGACCCGCCATTGTTCGATGGAGATGACGTTTAGTATGATGGAAACATCTTCAAGCGCCCAGCCTGTTCGGCAGTGCTCGATCACTGCCGAAATCCCATGGAGGGTGCAACGGCCGAGATTCGGGGTTGCAGCTTCACATGCTTTCCCTGCCACCGACTGTGTCGAGTGCTGTTGATTAGCAATTTCTAGGGCTATAGCATTCAGTTGTAGACTGTCAGACTAATCACTTATTCACCAAGAGACGCCTTGAAGTGTCACTGCACAGACCTAGATGACGAGGTCTTTCTAGGCTAGCACGGTATACAATCAGGACTAGGATGTTAACGAGGACTCAATCAAAATAGACTGTAGTCGCTTACGAGTTAAGTTTCAGGTATTTTCATTCTGGTTTATCTCTCAGTCTTTCCGAACTCCGCATGGCAAGAGTATAAACTTGTCCCTTCTTTCATCAAGAAGAGGACCAAAAGTAGGCATACAAAAAAGCCGGCCGGCACTGTATGGCCACCAGGACCATAGCTGAAAGAAGTGAAGAGTGAACATCGTAGTACTCGTCAAAAGGTAACAGTCCAGATCAGGCGCTGACCTCAGCTACGCTGCACTGGCTGGTTCCCTGAGACCATCCCAACAGCCTGTTGGCAATGTCACTGCAGTAGCAGGCGGTGGCACCTCCACGACCCAGGCTGCCACTTGCGTCTAGAGAGCCGGAGTTGTACATGCGAGCAGCGCGGTAGTACTTCTGAGCTGCCTCGCCGGTGGCCTTCGCCAAGAGCTGCTGCAGACCCTCACCCTCGCCGCCTCTGGTGCCCGCAACGCCATCCTCGACCATCTGGTGAATCTCACTCTCTGGGCAGGGGATTTGCAGGCCCGTGCCGTCGTTGCAGGATCCGGCGCCCTGGTTTGACTGGAACAGGCCAGGGTTGGCATGTGCGTTGCTCGTGGTGTGGACGCGGACACAGCCAAGGGACTCCTGCTGCATCACCACGTAGATGAAAGCCTTGTCAACCTGGGTTTGAGCAGAGAGGTCTTCGATGGCAGCTTTGACATCAGCAAGCTCTTGCTCGGTGTTGTCAGTGTTGCTGCCGAGACTCCATGCATTGGAGCAAGAATGGGTCATGATGTCCTGGTTGATCTCCCACAAGGTCTCGAAGGGGAGCCATTGACCCTGGCTTGGCCAGCCGGCGCCCTCGGAACCATCGCCTGTGAAGGTCTTGATGTATGGTCCACCCTGGCTTTGAGCGCCGCCGCTACCTGAAGTCGCAGTGGGTGTGAAACTACCGTAAGAGGTGGTCGAAGATGTGCTCTCAGTGGGTGTAGAAGTCAGGGAAGGAGAGACTGGCGATGAAGAAGCTGACGTGGTTGACTCGATAGAAGAGGGAGACGAGCCTGGCGGTGAGTATGCAGAAGAAGTCGACCGCGGTGGCTCGAATGGAGTGGTCTCTGCGACAGTGCTCGAAGATGTAGTTGTTGAAGCCTGAGTGCCAGATTGCTCGGATGAAGCAGAGGTTGTGGTGTCTGATGGAGAGGGCTGAGGCGGCGTCACGGAGCCAGTCGGCGAGGAGGGTGGCCCGTAGCCTCCAGGAATTTCGATGGGTGACTGAGATGCCGGACCAGCCTCGGGGGAAGATCTGGAGCCGCATTCACCGAAGCCAGACTGGCAGCCAGCACCGCAGTGCTCCTCGGCATTGCCGCACCAACCGTTGGAACTGCCCGAGGGTATCAGCAAGGATTTCGTGGTATTGAGCGCCATTCCACTCGACTTACCCGCAGCAGAACCCGGTTCTGCAGGTCGCGCCGCCCCAGGTTCCGCAAGACCCGTCGTAGGAGTCCCAGCGCCTAGCGATTGAGCCAGGACGAGCACCGTGAGCTTGGCGACCGTGAGCATGATCGCGAAGAACATGAGGAACCGCCGCAGCAAGCGCTACAAGGGCAAGGATGGAGATCTGATACATGTCAGAAAAGCCGATAAGCAGGGTTGGGTGCACTACTCACCAAGAGAGAACGCATTTTGTTTGCTTTTCAGTGTCTCGGTGGTTTGTAAGGACTGGGTTGCGTGGAAGGGAGCGACAGTGTTGAGGAACCGTGAGTGCTTTATACAAAGCGACGTGGGAGGTTGGTGACCGTCGTGGTGGGTAAAGGAGTGGTGGTCAATTGGCAACAGCAGTGATTGAATGAGTTCAATGCCAATCTAGTCACTGAGCGAGCATGGAGAGGAGAAAATGAGCGCAGAAGTTGATGAGTAAAAGGAAGGTTGCATGTGTGGACCCACTCGCGCACAAACAGTACAAACGGTGACAGCAAATTGTGTCGAGAGAGAAGGAAGGAGCGATGGAGACAACGTTTACCTCGACGACTCACATCCACCATTTTATATGCCTTTTCCAGCACGTCACTAGT
>Ga0265797_10001418_pt1 | contig 42090 bp, 39 predicted proteins | sample P2T30metagenome_FD_192433 | JGI IMG/M metagenome (GOLD analysis project Ga0265797, IMG submission 192433) | Plant litter microbial communities from East Loma Ridge, Irvine, California - P2 T30 | ecosystem: Environmental > Terrestrial > Plant litter > Unclassified | place: USA: California...
GAGGGATCATGCCACGGACGGTGCGCCAGAACATCTTGGCCGGCGCACGGTAGTGCCAGGGACCACCGCGAGACGCGTTGAAACGGGTCTGCTTGCGGAGGAAGGCCTGGTACTTCACTGTGTACGCAGTTGTGTTAGTATTGGTTCCTGTTCTCCCTTGCCTCCTCCTCAATCGGTCCATCGGTGCGCATTCGGTGTGTGTAACTCGGATCCAGGTGGGTTGGTAGACGTACGCTTAGCGCGGAAGAACTCGCCAGAGATGTTGAGCTGCTCGCAGCGGACAACAACAACCTTCTGGCCGTTCAGAAGCTGCTTGGCGACAGTGGAGGCCAGGCGGCCAAGAAGATGGCCCTTTCCATCGACGACAACCTAAATCGCCCATCAGTTGCTGTACTCTCTTTGCCAATCCATCATCTTGGTCTTTATGCAATTCCACCATCCGTGTATCCTCCAGGTCGGGCGGGTGCGCGCAAAAGTAAATCGGGGTCGGGGATGCGTACCACAGGCTCGAAAGTGCTCATATCTGCGGTATTGAGGTTAGTATCGAAAGGGTTCCGTGAACTGCACGCTGCGTCGTGAAGTCCGATCAGTATACCCAAAGTTGCAGCGGAGACTTCAAAATTGATACTGCCAAGCCCAGCTGTGCGCGAAGGCGCAAAGGCGTGCCTGAGGCATCAATGAGCCTTCAGATCCATCGAGATCTCACATGGGAATCAATAACAGTCATTTAAATGATGCTTTAATACCTCGTAGAATGCCAGTACGCCTCAAAAGTTCTCGGGAAAGTTTGACATGATATCCTGTTGGAATTCTGGCAGGAGCTCTGTCCTGGGTCGTTCCTGCCATCCACTGTCCTCTGGCAGATAACCCTAACGTCGACTGGGGTTGTCCGAATGCTCAGATGGCACCAGACATCGGAGGATGCACATGTACACTCCGCTCAACCACCGTCATTCCTGCTCTCTATCAAGAGCGCGACACCATCCTAACGATCCAAACGTTTCTTTGATTCCTTTATTCCTGCTCTACTTTGCGGGATAAATTCTTCTCAACGCTTTCGCGTGGCTCACATTCAACAGCACTCTGCGAATAGAGGCTGCTACAATGCTGTAAAAAGGAACACGTTGTAAGCCACCTGGATGTGATTGCGGCACCTTCAAGAATGAACCTGCGCGTAACCTTCACCCCGCCTGCAGCTAGTAGCTATGGTGATTCAAGCGCCTTACAACTCGTCTCACTACATGTGTGCGCCATAAAGTACCCCCCATCTCTCAAATCCCCATCAAGCATCTCTCCAGTAGCGACTCATGCCTCAAGACCGGCAGGCCTCAGGGCGCGCTGTGCAACGGGGAGGAGCCCTCCAACCATTCCCTCAACATCGTTCACCTCGTCCTTCATCGCACTGACGCTCGTGCCCTCCGTGATTGTGAGGTTACTGTGCCTCTGGCGCTGCTTGCGGAGGAAAAGTCTTTCCCTCGAGAAACGAGTTCGGCACTACCAAGGTCAGACAAGTACAACAAAATTGCGAGAGGAACAGGACGCTTACCGGGACCTTCGAAAGGCCAGGCCTTTACCGGGCCAGAGAGTGCAACGCCGCTCTCATCTTTTGCGACTTCGAGCCAGCCACCTGCAGACTTCCCGGTCTCATCATACCCGGCCTCAGCGATCTCATACCATTCGTCTTCGGTCGGCAGCTCTTTGCCTTTGGACTTCCAGTGCTCACGATACTGGGTAGTACACTCGTGCAACATGGTCTCAACGCCTTTCTTGACGTCCGCAAGCGCTTCCAGATCGCGTTCAGTCGCTCTGTAGGAGGATTCGCAAGAAACGCAAATGTTATACGCTCGGTCAAGCGAGCTTTTCGCGAACCAGTAGTTGTTTGGAAAGCAGCGTGAGTGTAACTTCAGGGCTTCGATTTGGCAGAATCTGGAAAATTGTTAGTGCGTGCTAATTGCTGCGATTCGACGTGGACGTACCGAGGACATTCAAACTCGTTAGCCAGTTGGAGAAAGATGTTTCGCGCATCCTCAGGCTTCCCTCCCTCGAAGATGGCCGTAGCTCTTCCGAGCTTCGCCCAATAGAAGCGGGCGAGGTTGTTGGTCGATATAATACTGGCGTACGTTAGAGTTGCTGATTTTGAGCCTTGCGCAAGCTACACTCGCCTAAGGTGTAGGCGCGGTGCGAACAATATAGCGTTCGTGAGTTAGGTGCTAGGTCGTCTCTCTGTGTATCTCCGCTGTACGCAGCAGACGTTTTGGCAATGGCAATAACGCAGGTTGCCGGTGAAGCTAAGTGACCTCTGTTTGCAGGTCGCGCGCAAGCTAGGCAGCAGCGTTCACTTCGCGTCATCTGCGAAGCGCTCGGTCGCCCGCAGTCAAGGTAGCACGAAGCTTCGCTCAAGTGCTTCCCTTCTCTGCTCTACACCACGAACACCGACCGCTGAGCGCATTTGCGACTTTCTCCCAACAACACGAACACCAAAGATACCACGCATTCGACGTCAACTACTCACCTAGCAATGGCTGACTCTACTGCCAAACCAGAGTCTGGTCCGCTGCCGCACAAGCAAGGCAAAGCTCGATTCAACCTCAAAACCTGCTTCAGGAAGACCCCCGACATCGACGAAGAATTCAGTGCAGCGGGCGACAAGTCCAATCGCCTCAAGCAAGCGAGACTAGATGAAAGTCTGAACATCACCTACAATTCGAACCATGAGGACCCGCGCCGGTCCAAAAGTATCTACAAAATATTGCCACGCCCGAGTCGCAAACTAGAAGCACAGGCAGCATACTGTTGGGATCTGAAAAGGGACGAACGCCTCCATGTTTGGATCGTGGTTGCTGACGCTTCCAAACACTTACTCAAGCCGAACACCGAAAGGTCGCTGGCTTCCGTTCCATCTCACGCCCACAGAGCTCTGTTCAACATCGGAAACCCTAACATCGGTGTGCGTACTCTTCAGTTCCTGCAACATACGATCGGCGACCTCTGTGAGAGACGTAAGTAGAAATGGCAGTTGAAAGCTAGTCGATTCCCTCTATTTGAATGGCAGTCACTGATCACCATTCCAGTGCCGAGTTACATCCCATTGGGTGAACTGGACGAACAACTCAAGGCGTTCATCATTCGGACTGCGCGCCATCATGCAGCACTGGTTTCGAAACTGCCTCTGATCTCACTGACGCAGCCTGTCGGTGACCAGCCTGCGGCTGTCCAAACCTCAGTATCTTTCGTGAGTAGTTCTTCTATGGGAGAACCGCCAGCGCCTCGCAGCCTTGTCATCGAGTTTGACCTCCAATGTGTTGTACCAACCAAAACTACTCTCGATCTCCCGCGACGTTTCCAGCGACCAAGCCTACCTGCCGTCCTGCCGGCAACGGAAATTGGTGGTCATGATGAGGATACACAAAACCACGCTCTAAATGTGCTTACTTGGATCTCTGCACACATCACGGAACGCGTGTTTGAGCCAGATTCTGTAGACAGCTACGTCGGTTACCTCAAACGCTTAGCCTGTATCGGCCCGGGGTCCAACAACAGCCGCCACGCTGGCAAACACGACGAAAAGAAAATCTATGCGATCAAAAGAGCTGAAGCAGGTTACATCATCTTCCCCGGTCCGGACGTCGTTTCACGCGAATTTTCAGGCCATCTGCCTAGGATCCTTGTCGTAGATGAAAGAACTGCTGCATTACGAGCGGCTGAGCACCTGGAGACTACCTATCTGGCGACTGGCAGTATTGAGACTGCGTGGGCAGCATGTGCCCATAGAGCCGATTTCGAGACCATGTGCGTTGAGCAAGACGAGTTTCTCCCTCCAGCCAGGTGCACATGCACATTTGAGGAAAGTCCCAACACAGTTCACTTCTGCAACAGATGCAGCAAGTCTCTGCTGTGTGAGGACAACGTGACAGAACGCAGGTTTGGTCTTTCGATACTCTGCGCCGATTGTGTCACGAAAATGGGAGGGAAGCCCAAAAAGTCAGGGGAAGGAAATTGATTGTGACTCAGCAGCAAGATCAGGTGTCTCCGTAAGGATGTTCAAGAAACGAGAATAACTGTGAAAGCTTCGGAGTGGTAGCAGAGCAGCATTAGGCGCAAAGCCTCCCAGGCTCCGCATCATTCAAAGCGATGATTGGGGTTAGTCGAGAGCAGCCGAAAAATGTCACCGTTTTTCATCACCCATTTTTGTAGCCTTGTTAGCTGTAAGCAAGACCACGTACATCGTCTCAATGGTCGATGAACTCGTCTCGGTCTCTACAGTAGTAGACACCAGCATAGTAGCTTTGAAATATGCGGTCGTTCAAAACAGTCTTTAAGTGGTCGGTATATTGATTTTGATGCCTACAGAAGACGGTATTAGCATACCAGTTCTCAAGCTAAATATGAATCTTGGAGAGCATCGCAGCGGTCAGCGCAATCATAGGTACATATTGCTCCATCTGATCGTGATAGTATGTAGAATTGGAGCAATAGTCATACGTACACAAACTTATGCGTAAGAACTATTTGCAACCTGTCACTTCTAGACGTCAAAAGAGCATTCGGTCATTAACCAGCATTGCAGGTGAAATACGCAAAAAGCCTTAGATTATTTTAGTTAGCAATTACGTATCCGATCATTGTTTTCCAAACACCTTCACGATCATCTCCGCCGACCGCCTTGGGCCGCCGCTCCACACATCCCACCAAGAGTGGACCCTTCGGAGAGCCTGCAGCCTTTCGTCACTTCTTCCATACATTTCGTTGCTGCACACGTGAAACACCTGACGCATTACTCGCACCACCATAATTCTTCCTGCGCTTCTGCCGCAGCGCTCGCAACCGTGGCGTCCTCCAGTCTCTTCGACCAGATCATCAACAGCTTCGGCAACCTGTCCTCGCTGAACGCCGTCTTCAAGCCGACACCCAACCCGACCTGGCAAGATCGTGCCTACGACTTCCTCGCAAACCGCAGCGCTTTCGAGTCCACTTCTATCGCGCTCGCAGCGGCGACATTCCTATTCCTCATCATGAGTTGGTCTTCGAGGTTCAGCAACCTCGGCCGCTTCTCTCCCTTTACGCGCAGTCCGCCGCAGGGCAGCACAATCGTGAGTGACGCGGACTTCAGCTACATTACGACCGAGGATCTGAAGCGTCATCAACAGCAGGGAGGTCATGCGCCTGAAGATTTGGGTCCCGCGAGGGACACGGACATGTTGAGTCTGAGAAACAAAGGCCAGAGCTACCCTGTGCATTTCCCGGCATACAGCATGGCCAAGGGCGAGCTTAGCGTCGGACAAGTGCGCGAACAAGCCGGCAGAAAGATTGGAGTGGATGCGAGGAGGGTCAAGCTCATATTCCAGGGCAAGAACCTGAAGGACGACTCAAAGCAATGCAGACAGGAGGGTTTGAAGCACGAGTCTCAAATCCTCTTGACAATTGGCGATATCACTTCCGCATCAGCAAGCGATGATGAAGATGGCACAGACGGCGTAGACGACTCGGCAGACCCAGATTCCGCAAAGCGCCGCAGGAACCGCAACAAGAACAAGAAGCGTCGCAACAAGCCCAAGAACTCTGGAACCAGCACTCCCGACGCCTCCAACCTTGGTGTACCTCTGCCTCACGCACAGAACTCGCGTGCGCCATCACCTAAACCCCCGCAGTCGGCTTTGGAGAAGATTGCGTCTTTGCGTGAGACTCTATACTCTTGGGATAAGGACGTTACCACTTTCGAGAACACACCACCCGCTGAGCCTGCGAAACGTGATTTCGAGGGCAAGCGACTGAGCGAAACCATTTTGACCCAAGTTCTACTCAAGACGGATGCTATTGAGACAGAGGGTGACCCAGAGGCGAGGGCGAAGAGAAAGGAATTGGTTAAGGAGACCCAGGACATGCTCAAGCGTGTTGATGATGCCGCCGTCCGCCACGCTTCTTAGATAATCTGTGAGAAGTAGGCATTTGGCGATGCGATGATTATGACTGTCAGCCAGCCAAGAAGAATTATGAAGGCGTGTTGTACGATTTATCCTAGCATTGCGAAGCGCTTCTTACTGAACCTGCGAGTCAATAAATTTTTACAGCGAGGCGTTCCTCGAATGTTACTCTGATTTATCGAGTATCACTATGGTCATTCCGTTGAGATTGTGATATCGTCAAAACGTTTACGGCACTTTCGTTTCATACATCATACCGCTCCTGTACGTGCAGGATGCAATGCAGCTAACCCTGCCCGTCATGCAATAACAGACTGCGTAAGGCGAACGTGACAAGGTCTCGTGAGATGGAGATGGCGTGCTGCGAATGCGAAACGCTTGAACCCCACGTCTCCGAACTCAGCCCCCGTTACGACCACTCTGCACCTGCATATGTGGTCGCCCTCCATTGGACAGGACAAAAGAATACCTTAACATTGAACAGGCCAAAGAATAAGTGCAACACAGGATCATGTCACTCATCGCACGTGAGCATGGCTCAAGATGAAGACAGCTATGAGCTGGCAACGCGATCAAACACGACCGTACCGGAAAGACAGTCACCGCCGCCTCGTCGCGCGAACAGCATGGAGACCGACAATCTCATCGACGGAGACACTCCTAGTCGTGGCAAAGATCACGATCAGCTGAATCGGCGCACGCTACGCAAACTCGACTTTATCTTATTACCCTTTCTTTGCATGTTGTTCTTGCTAAACAGCCTGGACAAGAGCAACATCGGCAATGCTGAGACAGCCGGTGAGTACTCCAGAGTAAGCTGCAATGGCTAAGACTGACAACACCAATTAGGCTTCACACGCGATGCCGGTCTGTCGCCGGGTGATCTCAACACCTCACTTGCCTTTTTCTTTGCATTCTTCGTCGCTCTGCAACCTGTCGGAGCTGCCCTAGGTCGCAAGTTTGGCATGGCACGGTGGGTGCCTGCTTGCATGTCATTGTGGGGCTTTTGTACTTTGCTACACATCTGGGTACGCAAACGCTGGCAACTGGTTTTATTGCGCGTGGCCATCGCGACGCTGGAAGCTGGCTTCTATCCTACCACTGTCAGCTACTTGAGCTTGTTCTACACCAGGTATGAGTTTGCTGTCAGGTTAGGATTCTTCTACGGACAATCTGCTGTAGCAGGCGTCGTTGGCGGCGTGTTGAGCTGGGCTGTGTTCCGGCACTTTCCTCAACATCACGATGGTAATGAGACTTCATCGCCTGGATCCGGAGCGACGGCCGAAGGCGGCTGGAAGAGTTGGGAAGTCTTATTCATGATAGAAGGCTGCATCACCATGGCTGTCGCCCTTTTTGGGTTCTTCTGGCTGCCACATAGCGCCGAAACGGCATGGTTCTTCTCGCCGCAGGAGCGCGAATGGGCGGAGCGGCGCATACGACTCGACCGCGACCAAACATTGCATGCAACGAAACATTACGACAATGATACGCGAAATGTTGCTATCCACCCTCTGGAGCCTGAAGAGCTACCTCGCCACTCAGTCAATGATGACGAGGAGACGATCGACGATCAAGCGCAATTGTTGGAACCCATTCATACAACGCCGTTTCGCGTACGCAAGATGTCCACTGTCTCGACCATGTCTTTAACAGCAGATTCCGGGCTTAGCAGACACGATATTGTGTCAGCAGTTATGCAGTACAAGATCTGGCATCTTCTGATCTGCAACATCCTCTCAGCTATCCCTGCAACCGCATTTTCGGTGTTTCTCCCTCTGGTTATGAAGCAACTTTCACCACGCCTGAACCTTACGCCTGCGGCATCGAACCTTCTCTCTGCTCCTCCATTCGCTTTTGGTGCTGTTGTGCTGTTCCTTTTCACGCGCTGGTCGGACCGCACACACAGACGTCTAATCCCTATCTTATGGGGTCTGGCTCTCCTCTTGATCGGTCTCACTCTTACGGTCATGACTCCAGTGGAGAGCTACGTCCTCCGCTACCTCAGCCTTTGCGTACTACTCTCTGGCTCCTTCATTGCCTCGCCACTCACTGTCGCATGGCTGACGAATAACACGCCAGAGCCTGGCAAACGAGCAATATTGCTCGGAATTAATGGCTGGGGAAACCTAGCAGGCGTATTCAGCGCGCTACTCTTCACACCCGAAGACGAGAAAGATGGCTACGTGAGACCATTCTTCGCGACATTAGTCTGTGTCGGGCTGGCGTTCGCCGGGTTCGCGGTGTTCAGAATGATGCTGATACGAGAAAATGGTCGGCGCGACAAGATCGTCGCAGAGATGAGCGAGGAGGAAAGGCAGAGAGAGGACATCATAGGCGATGTTGAAGTCCCTAGTACTTTCAAGGGAACACGCACCTTTTGGGATACTGTTGGCAGCAGCTTAGGTCTTGACGGCGCAAGGAGAGGAGACGATAAGCTCACATATCAGTATAGTCTGTAGCTTATAAGACGATTGCGATTTCCGTCAAACCGAAATATTGACCGCTTATCTTCTACCACAATGTGACATGTTTGTTTTTGCTTCAAATACCATAACACACATAGGCACGGCAAAGCATAGGTAGAAAAGGCGACGACGGAGGGTGTTTACCATATTGCTGCTACCCGAAGCAGACTAGCTCCAAAGTCTAAATCAAAGCATACTTCCAGCATCACTCAGGTCTGAACGATTGAGCTTTACACGACCAATCACACATATACCTGGGACAACATAAGCCGTGAATACAAAGTACTTCTCGAACCCAGAGCTTCGGTTGCTGTACATATGTTCCCAATTATCGACCATTGCTACCCAAGCGCGCACATCGCAAGCTGTTGATCGACAATTGAACGAGAGAGGCAGCCAGTATCAACCATCAAGCAGCCGAAGAATGCGTGGCGATTGAACACGATGTCTGTCGAAGCTATCCTAGCATCATCTCTTTGGACCGAAGACGAGGCTTCGGAGTCATTCGAACCACCGGTCAAGAAAAGGAAATTAGCAACTGGATGTGCTCAAATCGACGAATCATTGGGCGGCGGCTTCGACTATGGCTCAGTTTCCTGCATCAGCTCTGAGACGGAGAGCGGTGCCAAGGAGCTCTCTTACTCCTTGATTGCGACTCACCTCCTTTCGTCGGCACAATGCGAGGCGACCATTGTCGATACGACGAACTCCTTCGATGTGAGGAGGTTGCATAAGCGAATCGTGTCCGCGTTACAAAAGCGAAAGAACGTTGATGACGCGAAGACAGAGGCGGTGCAGGTGCTCGAGAGGGTGCGGATCATGAAGGCCTTCGACTTCGTAGGCATGACCGAGTGTGTGGCTGAGCTTAGAGAGAGCTTGGAGACCCGGGAACAGGAGAAATCACAGCAAGAGCCTGAGTCTAGTTCGAAGGAACCCGTAGCTCCAGTACCGAGAGGCACTGTGGGCGACAGCGAAGATGAAGACGACATGCTGGACGACGCTGAGCCTGTACCGCTTGAGAAGCCGCCACCACTCACAAGATCGGAAGAGAAGCTGCTAGATGACCGTCCTCAACATCTACTAGTAATCGACAACATCACATACGTCGCCTCACCGATCATCAAGAATAGCCATGTACAAGGGCAAGCGCTGCTAGCTACCTTCATGCGATCGCTCGCTCACCTCACCAGAGCCCATAACATATGCACATTACTTCACAACGCTGTCATGACCTACCAGCCCACAACAACCACAGAACCCACACCTAGTATCTTCTCGTCTTGTACGCTGAGGCCTGCACTTGGCAAGTCATTTGCGTACCTGCTAGACATGCACCTGCTGCTACACAGAGTACCATTAACGGCTGCGGATGCAAAGAGCGTCTACGCCGCGCATAGCGCCATCCCAAAATCCAGCGAGAGACTGGCAAGCGTGCTAGAAGTCCTACAAGGCAGACACAGCGACCGCGTCGGCCACTGGTCCGCCTTCAAAGCAGACGCCGACGGAAACCTCGCAGGCGTAACAGCATGAAATGTATGTATGTAGAATCGTCAAAAAAACAGACTGTCCGCGAGGGCGCAGCTCCATGTGAACTCTAGCCGTGGTATCTGTACATGTGCATGTGTGTGTGCTGCTCCGCCTTTCAATTCTCGCGCCCATAAACCACTCGCTCACGCCGTGTCATTTGCCTTTGCCCAGCATCTTTTGCTTTCACATCTCTAGCTGGTCTCTGGCTTCCTGGAACCGTTCATGTGCTCAATTTTGGGGAGGAACTTGGCGGGGCGGATGTTGACTTCCTCGTCGGTGCGGTCCAGCAGGCCCAATGTTCGGATCTGGTCGGCGGAGGGGACGTTGTCTCTGGGTGTTTCGGCTTCCTTGCGGCGGAATGCGGCCTGGAGGGCTGTGATTTTGGCGGCCTGTTGCGGGTGATTGTGAGTAAAGAGTGCTCCTTCTACGCGTTGTAGAATTGCTTCTGGATCATATGCGCACCTCCTTCCTGTGGTGCAGGCACTCGTAGTAGTCCTCGAGCACGGGCTGGCACTTCTTCTTGCCGGAGTCGTCATCAGTCGAGGTGTTGACGACGTAGCAGGCTAGCACGTCCTGCCAGAAGGGAAAGCATCGTGAGGGACCTGTTTGCGCGATCCGGTGTGGTTAGCATGTTGGGCTTCTTCTTGTTCCAATGCCGGATTGGCGAGTCCTGTTGTGCTCGCGCTCGATTCTCGCGCACTCCCTCTTTCGCATAGACATACCTCCGGTCAGACCAAATCCTGAAGACATGTTTGTGTGAGTTGTGTGGTTCTGGCAAGCAAATACACCAATACCTTGCCCATTGGCGCACGATCAAGCTGCGTCGTGAAGTCCACGGCCTCGCGCTTTGGCCCTCGGAGCGGGTGCGGATCTTTCCGCAAGTAAGCATTTGTACAATGCGTCCAAAGCGATCTTTACTTGACTGAGTCCATTACACGCTTTAATGTTTCCCATGCTTATCAGAGAGTCATTCTCCGAGCGCTTGTATGGCATTGAAGTGTCTGCGAATTTTGAAGTCAAGATCGTTGACATGCGGCCCAGCAGCATTGAGCCGTTATCAAGGACCTTACCTCTGCAGTCTTCCCTATGCTCGAAACGTGATCTGTATGGAACAACAGATCACAGCTGCTTTTTGGAAGCGTTGTGAGAGTTCATTGTGTCTTATCAGTTGCTGTGCTACTATCGTCAAACCTTGACGTAGCCTTAACACTACAACACCTACGCTGTCATGCAATCGTACGCATACTGGTGAATACTCGCTGTGTACAACATTCATATCTTCGTACATGTATCTAGATCTATACCATGGCATCTACATGAATCATACACCACCTCACGTCTCAACGCTGAAAGGCGCGCTCTCAGCCCTCTTCAAACACTCATCAATCATCCTCCACATCTTCTGCCTATCCACACTCCTAGGAATTCTCACACCCAACTGACCTTTAGGCAAAGGCGTCGCGACTGTCCTTCCGCACTGACTTCCACCTTCCCTCACATCCTCAGACGATCCATGCGCACCGTCCGTGATAACTTCAATATCAAACCGCTCTCCGTCGTTGTCTTCGAAAATGCTCGGCAAGAAAGCCGCAGCAACAGCAAGAGGATCATGCAGCGGCGGCCCCTCCACCAACCCAAACACATCCGCATACGTTTGCGCAAAGAACGTCAGAATCTCAACAAACAGCTTGCGAACCTGCGATGGCGTCTCCCTCGCATCTCCAACTTTGTTCCCTCGCAGCAAATCCTGCTGCACCGTCGACGTAGCCAGCAGCTGATGCGTCAAATCCAGCGGACAAATAGTCGTCTTCGCCGCCAGGACTTTGTTGTCGAAAATCGCCCGCGCGCTCTCGGGATCAATGTAAATGTTGAACTCAGCGAACGGCGTCCAATTTCCAAATCGCTCGCCCTGATCGCCGTGGCCTTTCAACACACCCATCGGCGCATCAGTGAACTTGTCACCAATCGCACCGCCCATGTGAGTGAGACCCTTAACGTGAGCAGCCATCTCAGGATGCACAGCAAACATCAACGCCGCATTCGTCAGCGCACCCGTGCAAACCAACCACGGCGTGCCTTCCTCTTCGTTCCTCAGCGCCTTGAACATAGCCTCCACGGCAGAATCGTCCGTCCTGGGCTTCACATCCGGGACCGGCAAGCAAGACGTTCCATCGAGCCCGCTCTCACCGTGGATGTCCGGGGCGAGGGCTGTGGGGCGGCAGAAGGGATGGCTGGCGCCGGCGTAGACGGGGACGTCTTCGCAGCCGATGGCTTTGAGGATGGCGAGGGTGTTGTTGGTTGTGTGGGAGAGAGGGGCGTTGCCGTAGATTGTGCTGATGCCGAGGAGTTTGACGTGTGGGTGGAGGGATGCGAGGAGGATTGCGAAGGCGTCGTCGTGGCCTGTGTCGCAGTCGAGCCAGAGGGGGATTGGTTTGATCATGTTTATTTTCAATTCCCTTGGGAGTGGCGTTGGATGTGTTACGTTGGAGTTGTGGTGGAGTTGGAGTTCCTGTGTGATGAGATGTGGAGAGGGACGACAAGATCCTGAGTTTGAAGATAGATCGAGCGAGCGAAGATATCCCCTGTGATTGCTGGTTGTCAAAGGAAAGCTATTGCTAAAACACAAGCGTCACAAAAGGAGTGTCTGTTATCGTGAGTAAACGTGTTTGCTACACCAGCCGGTCCCACAACTCTAGCCTCGAGTCAATCGCGGGCCCACTCTGGGGAAAAAGAGGGAGGCTGAGCTGGGCGTATCGCGCTTTTGAAGTGGCACAGACGCAACTGCAATCAGAAGAGGCTCATCGTAGACATTATCGTCACATTTCATCGCAAAAAAGAAATCCGCGTATATACAAAACCGCAACCACAAACATCCCTACTCTGACTGACTCCCAACAAACACAAACAACACACTTCCAAATCATCACGCCTTCCAATCTCTCCATCCCTCCACAAGACCATCGCCACCTTTGCTGACAACACTCCAAACAGGCTCAAAGCGCCAAATCTCATCCAGCGCCGGAATGACACCAGGCTTGTTCACATCGCTCCACATACATCCCACTTTGCCAGTCTTGTCCTTCGCTTTGTTATCAGCCCACGTGACGTTGACCTGGAACTCCTTCTCCCATGAGCGACTGAACAGGCGGAGCTCCGTGACTACGGCGCCCTTTTTGTCATCCCCGCGAGTCGGCTTGGAGACACTGTGGAAGATGTCGTCAGTGGTGTTGCCGACGTAGACAGTCGAGACAGGCGTGTCGAAGATAAGACGGCAGTTCTTCGTTTCGCGGCCACGGAAAGTGATCTCGGCTCCGCTCTCGGAAGTTGAGATGTTGTACTGCACCCAGTCTTGGTAGTGGTTCTTGGAGTGGTTGTGCCAAGTGTACGCCTTCTGGCTATCTGGCACGACGTTGGGTGCGAGACCGGCCCACTTGCAGGTTTGCAGGCCTGCTCTCCTTGGGTCGTCTGGAGCGCTGCAGTTCAAGGCCTGACCAGCGACGCTGGGCAGCTCGTCGACGATGTTCTGCACGAAGCCTTCGACGCCTGTGAGTTGGACGATGTTGTTGCCTGTGTCCAGGTCCAAGTTCTGCACAAAGTAGTGCTTCAGCCTGGCTTCTCTCGAGAATGGGAATGCCAGTAGGTTGTAGATCAGGCAGCCAACAAAGATGAAGAAGAAGAACGTGGGGAGGTGGAACGTGAAGCGATGCAGGAATGGCGCCAAGGGAAGCATTATCAGAATCGCAAGCGCAGACATCATGAGGTAGATGGGCAGCACGGCATTACCATCAGCCGGAGTCTGGTGCAACGCTGATGTGATGAACAACGCGATCTGACCGACAAGAATGATGTTGATAGGTGCCAGGACCAGGAACTGCAGGATCCAGGTCCACTGTGGCAGAGCTCCTGACCAGGCTTGCTCGTTTCCGTATGCTTTCGCGAGGAAAGGGTCATTGTCCTCGTCAAGTGGACCGTTGACATCCTGGTTTCTTCTTCCACCGAAGCGGGCAAATGTGTTCTGGGCTCGTCGCTCTCCACCACGCAAGAGACCGGTACGCTCATTGGCCTCCTCGTGATCGCCCTCGCCGCTGCTTCTGGGTCTTTCCTCGTTCTCATCCAACAATCTACGAGACGAGATACTAGCAGGTCTCGTGGAGCTTCGCGATCCAGCATTGGCGACATGTTCGACATACTTTCTCCTCTTTGGCAAAGCCAAGAGCTCGAAATAGCTGATGAGCAACGCCACAAATACGCTGGCATTGTAGACAACAACAAAGTACCCACTGGCCAGTTTGAAGTTATTCTCACCCACAGTGGCGAACACAAGAGCAATCCAGCTGATGACATAAATCCACAGAATGGTGTACATCCTGCTGAGTGCCGTGGGGCGCACCTTGTCTGCCATTGTAGAAAGAAACCAAGCGATCGAGAACCAAGCTGTCAAAAGCATGGTCCAAACAGCGTACTCTGAGCTGTAGAGAATGTACGGGTTGACCTTAGCCATCAAGAATGCAAGCGCGATAACGCAAGCTGATGCAACAGAGAACACGATCGGGAAGCGGAAGAAACCTCGAATGCCGTTGAAGTAGACGGGCTCGTCGTCGTCCGAGTTGTGGAGATACCTCTTGCGAGTGAACGGGTACCATCTGTCCAGCTTGGAGATAATCACCTCGAGGATGATGAGTAACACTGGTGCCGCGACAAGCAGCGTGACCGAAAGGGCGAAGAGATCGTGCAGCCTGAGCACGGCGAAAGCACGACCAAAGACATCAAACCAGACGCCATAGCTGGCTTTATCGGCATTGGCTCGTTCAAGGCCATCGTCGCTCGATCCAGAGAACTCGTTGCCAGTGTATGAAGTCATAGCTTTCGACGTATCCAGCGCAGCAGAAAGCATATGCCACAGAGAGTCGGGGCTGGTGTCCCTAGCATCGTCCTGGTTGGTGTGGTATCTCGCTCTTGGAGCCATGAATGCAACATCCAGACCTCTTAGACCAAGCTCGTCTTCGAACACCGAGTAGTCCGTTCCACTCCTTACGAGTCCACGCTTGAAGCCGTCGCCGCTGATCACTGTGCCGAAAGGATACTGACTCTTACCATAGAACCTTGTAACCTCAGCATCTGAGCTTCTGAACAGCATCGCTCTGCCACCAGCTCCAGCGCCCTCCAAATTGAGGAACACCCTCGGGAACTTCGCCGTAACATGCTTCGTGTAAACCTGCGCGCCGTACAACCCATCTTCCTCTCCATTGTTCAGCAACGCAATGATCCCCCTCTTCGGCTGGTTGCCCTTGGTAGTATAATGCGAGATCAGCTGCAAGATACTCACAACGCCCACACCATCATCCGTAGCTCCATATCCCGTCGAAACACTATCATAATGCGCGTTGACAAGCACACCTCCGGGCCCATCATACGCTTCGGTGGGATCCTCCCACCAAGCGCCTTCAGCATCTTCCTCACCGCGAATATACACCACGACGTTCTCATTCTCCGTGTACCGCACCGTCGGCGAGCTGGCCAGCCACTTGTTCGCATACGTCACGTTCTCAAACCCTCCATCCCACACCACCACATCCAGCGAGTGCTTGCCAAACCCATTCTCTTTGACAATGTTCTCGACACGCTGCACGAGCCATTTCCGGATCTCGCCATTGCGCCTGCTGTTGTACGGGTGGAAGCCGTCGGTGAGGTGCTCGAGGTCCAGCCACGCGGTGGTCAGGTTGACGCCCTCGGCGGGCGAGACGTTTGTGGGCGCTGGGGGGACGACGTGGTGCACCCAGAGGAGGGAGGAGAAGAGGGCGGCGTAGACAGCGAAGCTGATTAGGGTGACTTGGGCGGGCACGAAGGCGATGGGGTTCCAGGATGATTTGCTCGGCATGGTGGGCGGGTGCGTATGCTACAGCAAGCACGAACGAGGGAGACGAAAGGACAGGCGACAACGTTCTAATTCAAAGACATTGCGAGGACCCTAGAGTGAGTGGTTGGGTAGTGCCAGGCAGACGTTGTTAGGTACAAGAGGCAGGACTCGGAGACATGGTTTGGAGCTGTCTCTTGCTGCGAGCGAGAGGGTCAGGTGCGGAGAGCTCCAGTAGCGCCGATCCGTGGTATGCGCTATTCCAGATAACGAATGACGCCATTACTTATCAAGAAGGAGCTTATTTGATTTTCGTTATGTGATATTTGGATGAAACTTGATTCTGCAATGTTGCATATCCTCACTCGTGAAGCCTGACGAATTCAATGCTGAAATTCGTCAAACCTAAGACCAGTCGAAGCTAGAAAATAACATCTGTCCATGTGTTTCAGAGCTGATATATACCTTATTGTTTCATCGTATTCTCTATCCATAGAAGTCAATCTCGTAGGAGAAATCATAATTCGTGACCGGTATTCCCTCACATGACTAGCCCAACCTTTGGCCCCACAGCCACAATCCACAAACCACACCCACAGACCACATCCACAAACCACATCCACAAACCACATCCGCAAACCACATCCACAAACCCTACAACCGACTCACCACCCACCAGCCTTACAAGCCCTCTCCATCGTCAAGAAAGCAAAGTGGCTCCCCACAACAGGCCTAGCGAAAAAGTTCGGCCCCGGGAACCCACCGTCCTCCTCAGTCTTATACAAGTCCGTGAAAGGACGATCCGACGCCGTCTCGTTCAGCCAGGTAGCCACGCGCTCGAGGATCTCCTTGCGAGTCTTGGGCGAAGCGACGGCGGCGGCTTGGAATTCCCAATCGGATTTGGTGTAGAGGTGGCGGGAGTCGAGGGGGAGCTGTGAGGTTGTTAGTTAATGGTATTGTGGAGGGTCTGGGTAGGAGAAGGGAGCTTACGCCGTATTTCTGCATTGCTGTCAAGTACCACTCGGACTGAGTTTGGTAGATGTGGTCGGGAATGAAGTCCTTGCCCGATTTCTTGCCGGAGTTGTCGACGATTGGGGTTTGTTCGCCGGTCAGTTGGAAGTCTGACGAGCTTGTGCCGTTTTCGGTGAACGTAGGGTGGAAGCACAGGATCGCATCTGCGTACAGCGAGTACAAGGTCGTCCACGACCCATGCCAGTCGTATGCCAACTTCGCACGTCCGCCATCGCGACTCATGCCGTACTCTTCCCATTTCTTGATGTACACGGAGGAGATGTTGCTGTAGTACTCGACGTCCTTCTCCTTGCCCATGATGTTGGCAAGCTCGGACATGGCTTTGATACCGACAATACCCTTGAGCGCGAGATTGGTCTGCAAGGCGAGCCATCCGGCAAAGTCGTCCGTGGAAAGCTGATTGTGTGGCCGCAAGCTGTAATCGACGAGGTATGATGTCCACTGCGTCCACAGGGAGTACGACCTGCCGAGCCATTTCTGGGCTTGCTTCTTCGCAGACGCACCGCCCCAGCGATCGTCAAGACCAACAATGCCATCACGTTTCTCGAGTCTAGCAGGCATGGCAAAGGCAGAGGCACCATCGGCAAGTGCGCTCATGGACTTCTCCGAACCTTCTGTTGACCAAATGCTTTGCGCATCTTTCCGGTCGGCATAGTTGAGGCTGTTCACCAGAGCGAGGCCCATGATCAACATGTCACCGCACTCTTCTACAGGCATGTACTCATCTCTGCCATCTGCGTGGCCTGTCAGGTTCGGGAAGTGGGTACCCAGATCGTGCATGCTGTAATCGTTTGGGTATTGACCGCTGAGCATGTGCTCAATCAATGGCTCGAGAAGATATGCGAGCCAGCGCGGGTTGGTGTACAAGAAGAATGGGAACGCAGGGAAAATCACGTCTACAGTTTGCGAGTTGCCGTTGCTGCTGATCTCCTTTAGGAACAAGATTGGGTTGTCCGGCGTGCCAGAGAATGATGTGGCACCCATGACTTGACGAGCGCTCAGAGCTACGATGTCCTTGTAGTTGTCGCTACCACTAAGGTAGGCGTCATCGGCAAGCTGTGTACTGTAGTTGGCTGCAAGTTTGGCAGCATGCTTATAATCTTCGTAGTGGAATGTGATCAAAGCCATGTCCGTTGCGAAGTAGCTCTGCCAGAGAGGTTTCATGTAGGTCAAGCCGCGCGAAGATGCAAACTGTGTGACTGGATCTTGGATGTGAGAGATGGTGAAGAGCACGCTGTCCTCCTTCGAACCGCTGCTGGCATCACCCTTCTTGGTGCTGAGGTTGAAGTTCTTGCTGAATGCAAAGACGGGCTCCTCATCCATGATTGTACGGAACTCCTCATCAACAGTGTTGTTCAAGATGTTTGTCTTACTGAAGCGGTGGCGGAGTTGTCCAGAAACACCGGACTCATGGGAGACATCTTTTGGTCCGGTAAAGTATAGTGTTCCCCATTCAGCACGATCAGCCCACTCAGTAAAGAGCTGCTGTGTCTTTCTCTGAACCCTCCAAGACTTGAGGTGCTGAGCATCCTCGAACTTGGTCTCTTCCAACGACCAGACGATCTCAGAGCCGCGGTTACCGCTCACCCATTGACCGTTGACGTCCATGTATACGTTGACATCGAAATCACCTTTGACGTAGACCTTGATGTAGGCTGCAGGGATGGCCTGACGCAAGGTCGATGTCGGTGTGATTGGAGACAGGAAGCTGATGGTGAGCTCGACAGGCGCATCATCTCGAGATTTGGGAGAGGGAATGGTGTATGATAGGTTTGTAGTGGAGGCATCGTACTTAGCTCCCAGGTATACCGGGAAGCTGAGGTTGTAGTGTGAACTTTTGTCATCTAGCGAATCATGCGGTCTGCCCAGCAGAGGGTATACAGTGGAAGAATCTGGGACGGAAGCGAGAAGCGAGAATCCCATCTCCTCGCCGGTGTAGAACATGGGCCATTTTGACCAGGGATCGTCTCTGGCATTGCCCAGCCAGGTGGAAAGGTACGGGTTGCGCACTATGAGCGGCAGGACTGGCGGAGTCAGGGTAGAAGCGTAGGATGCTCCGAGCAGACTGGCTGCCACGACAGCGATGGAGGCTAGGGATGGCATGGCGGGCGTGACGTCGAGGCAGACAGCAGCAGCGTCGACAAGGTTTCACGTAGGAGGGAGCGAGAGGAGGGCGAAAGTGAGCGGCGCCGGGCAGTCCTCAATAGCGGGCTCATAGAAGGTGCCAGTGAGGGAACGAGAGGGTGTGGTGGGAGCAGCGGAGGAGCAGTCTGGTGACGATGAGGTCTGACCCTCTGGCAGCACTAGCCAGCGAGCCGTGGACGGGCTGGCGGTGGAAGGCATCACGAGGCGCCTGGGCGTGAGTTTTGCTTCAGGCGCATGACCCTTGCTGATGATGTCGATGGAGTGGTGCACTGTGGTGTACCTTGCGTATGTGCACGAGCTAAGACGAAACTCCGGGGCTGAAACTACGGGTCGCGTGCACCTGCTGCGGGTTAGCGAGACATCGGGAGTGGAGACGCATACGCAGCATGCAGTGGCACACGTGCAATCCTGGCTGTCGGGCGGGAGCTGGTGCAGGGCTGCATGTAGCGAGCTCACTCCATCAAGACAACATGCATACAAGTTCATAATCCATCAACATGATGATTTCACTGGAGCCAGTCATCTCAGAACAGCATGACGGCCACGGAGCTCGATGGTGGTGTCGTCGGTTCTCTGTAAGCAAGATGCAGCTTTCGGGAGTTGCTAACAATTGACTGCATTGTTTGAGTATACCCGGTAACCTGATGTTCTATCCTAATAACAAACGAAGAACGCAACACTCATTCCTGACCTTAACTCGTAAGGCCGATTCTAGGAGCCACATGCCGCGAGAGGAAAGGTAGCCCATCCGAACGACCACCATCCCAATCTAACCTTCTCGCTTTCCCATTATCGTTAATCAATCACACTCCGGCGTTTACCGCCTCTCCAGATCCCTCCTCAAGACCCGCTGATGAAGGCCACGACTGACCTGCAGAGGACTTTGACCGTGTAACCAGGAAAAGTGACGACTCCGACGACGAGATTGAATGTATTGACGACGCAGTGAAGGACGAAGTCCTCCATAGCGATCTCCAGCGGCGCCATCTCAACTTGCTCCTCCATTGGGCACGAAATAGGCAAAAAAGCTTCACGTTTCTGGAATTCGGCAATGAGCACGAAGATGCTGAGGGCGATGAAGAGCGCCGCGACCGCAGAGACGAAGACATCGTCCGAAGAGACCTCGCTGACCCACTCCAGAATTGCGGCACCGTGCTGCAGGTAGGCGGCCAGGCCGGCGAAGGAGGAGATGCAGACGATCAGCGAGACCAGGAAGAGGAGTGCGCCGTTTGCGGTGTCGTGGTCTTCGAGTTGGTCGAAGTGGCCGTCGTTAGGGCCATCGCAGGTGAGCCAGAGGCAGGAGAAGATGAAGACGAAGATCGCGGAGCTGAGGACAGTGTAGGAGAGGAGTTCGTTGGCGAAGAAGCCGTCGACGTAGTTGTTGATGGACTCCATGGTCGCTGGATGTGGTTGCGGCTGGGTGTGCTGAATTGTTTCGGTGGAGAACTGTGTGGAGGTTTCGGTTCATGTGAGACCGGAAGCGTGCAAGTCTTCTGTTTGGCCTAGTGTCGCGCCAGATGGGTTTCGGGCAGGCGCGGGCCTTGGCAAGCAAGTATTAAGTGAAGGGTTTTGAGCGCTTTACTACGAGCCGACTCCTCGAAGACGGCGATACATGGGAGGAGGAGTGAGGTCAAAGAGCTTCCTGCAAGCCGGAAGTCCGGTCCTCGGAGGAGTGAATTATACTCACATGTTACATACGAGAGAGATGTGCTTATACACTGACGATGGCCATTTCTAGTCTCGAGCATACGTTCAGAGGTATGTGCATAGACGCCGCTGAGATGTTTGCCGTGGCTCCAGGTGTTTTGACTGAAGATGGTATCATGTAGGAGTACAGCATCGTCAACGTATGATGAATGAATGCTGGGAATCGATGGGCTATACCACCACACAAGACACCTCAAGCTTCACTAGCTGTGCTCCGGCGGTCGCCAAGACGACCGAATGCCTACATGGTACCACTGAGAGCGAGAAGATCATTCACAAGATCGTCCGAAATCTTCACGCTACTGTGAACAGTTTTCTTGAACGACGTAAGTGCATTTGTTGAAGAATCCCGTCAAAACACTCACAGAACGTCCAGCGTTCGACATGGCCCTGCCAGGAATTCTATTCAGTGAGGTTGGTATTCTGACCATCGAGAATAGGCGAGCCACTTTTGCGTGGTCTGACATCCTCTTACCGCTACAGAAACCAGCCTCGAAGAAAGCAGTGACGAAGGCCAACGAGAAGGCTCTAGGCATTCGCACACACTCCGTGGTATTCGTACGCCTACTCTACGGCTTGCTCACATTAAGTACGGTGCGTACCATCGAGGGATCTGAGGGTACCTTCGCACGCTCCGGTGTCAGCAAGCTTCTACCTCACAGTCTCATCAAAGGAACGTAGATGCATACCGCTGAGGGAGTTGCGGTGGAGCGTGCGCTCTCCAGGATCTTCGAGCTTCTGTCTTATACCCACGCCGTATCAGTCAGAACACATGCAGCTGAGAATGTAATGACCTCGTATCCTCATCCTGCGACATTTCAGGCGATACCTCAAGCACTTAATCGAAAAAATTAGAGGCAGACCATCGAGAGAACAGCAGGCTTTTTGAGATATCTGAGCTAGGATTTGTAAAAGTGTGCGATCGTTTTCATTGAACGACCAAAACTAACAGCAAAAGCAAGATCCTCTAGCACTCGGCGCTTATCCTTGCGGACCAGCAGCCATACGATCCCCCATCTCTCACACCTTGTCCAATGCCCAATCATCTTCATCCCATCCCTCTACCTTCCATTGCACTTCGCTCACCACTTCCGCCGCTTCCGAAACACGGTGGCTCGATCAGGTCGAAACTGCCTTACTGCTCGGCGCCAGGAAATTATGCCCAGCGCGAGTTCCCGAGTCCCTGAAACCGCGGCTGAGGGAGCTGAAGAGATTGGCCATACTGGTGCTGCGATCCGCTCAAGCCTTCAATCCGCTGCTGAGGAACTTGAGGAATTTGACCAGACGGTTGGTGTTGCGATTCTCCTATCAATCCAGCACTTCGCTGCTGAGGAGGCTGAGTGGCCACTGGAGCGGGCTGAAATTCGTTCGCAGTTGCCACGAGAGCCGCTTGGTGTTGGAGAGGTCCAGGGGCCACAGCAGGCCGAGATGTGTTCGTAGCTACCACTTGTGGCGCAGTCTGCTGTTGCTGGTTGTAGCAGTGCTCCAGCCACCGAGCTTCTTGGTTGCTACAATCCGTCCTCGGAGGTTCGAGAGCCCTGGCCTGTAGGTTTTTGGCGACGAAGTGTTGAAGATCGGTCAATTCCATGTCTTTGATGGATTCGCCTCTGGCCAATGCTGTCTTCGCTTTCGTGATCCTGCCACCAAGACCGGCTCTTACCTTATGCGTCCTCTTCTTGTCTCCCTCCGGTGTCGACTCGTCAACGCTGCCGTCTTCGCCATCCAATTCTTCGGCTTCCAGCGTATCAGCGGTTGCAAGGCTAGCCCGCAGGTCATTCAAACCTTTGCATCGCTGCTCGAACTCCTCCCTAAACCCCTCCACGACGTCCTTAGTCGTTTGCACCAAATCAGAATACTCGCGGACGTCGCAGTCTCGCTCTGCGTCTGAGTCTTCCTTTAAGCACTCATAGTTTTGCGTCATGAGTTTCAGCTTCCGCTGGCAAACCAAAAGCTCGTCCTCCAAATTTTGTGTGTGTGACTCGGCCTGCTCTTGCTGGAATTTGGTCTTCGACTGTTCCTCTTGCAGGAGCTTTCTCGACTTAGCAGCGGCGATCTTGGTGTCATCGTTGAACTTCTCCGCGAGGTTTGCCTTATCGACCCTGGCTTCGCGGAGTTCCTTGTCCTTGATCTGCATTTCTGCACGCAGACCATCTACCTCCCTCTGCAGCTTGTTCGCATGCTGTGTCTCGCGGCTGAGCTGTGCCCTCTGCGCAGCGACTAGGTTGGAATTGGCGTCTTGCTGCTGCTTCAATGAAGCTTGGATGGCCTCGTTGTCGCGCTCCAGTTCGGCGCATCTCTCTTTGGCGACACCCTCCAGGCCACTCAGCGCCAGGCACTTGTTCGTCTGGGTTTGGATCTTCTGCGTTGCAGCCGCGAACTCTTTTCCCAAGGGAATGGCATCTGCGACTGCTTTGCTGTACTCCTTCTCAAACCCGGACTTCTTCTCAAGCTTGGCTTCCAAAGCCTGCTTCTGCGACTCGGCTGCCGTCAAGTCCCTCTGCACAGCCTCGAGATCCGACTTGTGTTGCTGTTTAGACATCTTGTTGTGCTCTCTCGCCTCGGTGAGCTCTTCTTGGAGCTTCTTCTGCTTTCTGGCGTTTTTCTTAGACAAATCATCGCGTTGCGCCTTCTCTGCAGCTTTGATGTTGTTGACTTGTTGCTGGTGCTCATGTTCGATGCGCTGCACCCTTTCCAGGGCAACCTTCTCTGTCTTTCTGGATGCCTCCAGGTCTTTGGCAACGTCGGCTTGTGCTTCTTGCGTTGTGGCTAGCTGCTCCACTAGGTCTTTGCACCTCTGTTCCGTCACATAGCTCTTGTCCTCTAGGGCGTTGAACCTCTTCATCATCCGGGCTTCGATGTCCTGCAGCCCAGCTGCAAACTTCGCTTGCAACTGTTCCGATTTCTCGTCCAACTGGGTCTCAAGCGTGCCAACCTTGACCTGTAGAGTGTGAATGGCCTTCTCGGCTGTCTTGAGCTTTTGCTGTAGATCTCGCGCTGTTGACTCGGCCACACGCAATTTCTCTTGCAGTAACTCGTGCTCTTGTTGGAGCTCTCCGATGTGCTCTGTAGCTTCTTCGAGATTGTTGAGTGCTGTGGCGAGCTCGGAGTCGCTCTCTTCCTGCCGCTGCTCTGCAGCTTTGATGGCATCGTCCTTCTCCCGACATGCCTCTTCGGCCTTCTCGACTCGGAGCTTCTCGGCCGCAAGATTCTTTTCCGGACGCTTGATGCGTGCCTTCGTCGACTTCACCTCCTCTGCGGCAAACGCGGCTTTCTCGGCCTCAAGCTTTCTCGCTGCTTGCTCGTCGAGTACTGCCTTCTGCAGAGAGATGCTCTCCTTCCGCTGGGCAAAGAGCTTTGCGTTGAGTTTTTTGACCCGGCTCCCAAGAATACTCTTGGTCCGAGTAGCGGCTCTCTCGTTCTCATGGGCCGTTTTGCATTTGCGTTTCAGGGCTCTCTCTGTCCTTCCGAGCTTAGCTGCTACCAACATCGTCTCACGACATGTCATCATCAGAGCATCATGCAAGAACTCCTTCTTCGCGACTTCAGAGCGAACGGTGGCTCTCAGCACCTTGCGCTCTTTCCAAGGCCATAGAGACGCCATGGCTCTCGCCGGTGTTTGTTGTGCGCACTTGTGGCGCGTGTGGAGTGTAGTTGCTCAGGTCGGGTCGAGTTGGGATGGTCAATCTAGGATGATCGAGTTGGGATGATCGAGTTGGAATGATCGAGTTAGGAGGATCGAATTGGGATGACCGAGTCGCGGTGGTCAAGGTGGTGGGTGTTGGGAGAAGTGCAAGTCGCGAGCGAGGAAATTCAGGGAAGGGAGTGTCGCAGTGATTGTGAGTGTCGTGCGTGCGCGGCTCAGGCAGACGGGCAGGCGGGCGCGACTGCGGGGCTTGGCATCGGAAAAGTGAAGTGAAGTCGGCTTTGTCCGCTTTGCAAGACTGGACTTCGTTGATCCCAGCAGTATGATATGCTGGCATCTCAACGGCAAGCATTCTAGATCAAGAATTCATAGTCAAAGGCATGTGTATTATGTAAAGTGAGATGCTCGTAAGTCTTTCTACTGTCTCAAAGGGAAGCGGCCTTCGATACGAGCTGAACACCGCATATTGGCGTGCAAAGATGGCTCCGAGCCAGAATATATCTGAGGGTGTCTCATTGACAATGCCCTCCGAAGTATAACCACAGCATGTCCGGTACGCGTATAAGGATCTCAGAGACGCTCACGATATCTCCCCGGACTTCACATCTGTTTGTCGTTACAACAATACACGCATGAGTTTCAAGGTTGCGGACGTGTCATCGCATAGAGCAACTCACTGGATAGAGTTTGGGGCAGTAAACACAATATCGATGGCGCGAGCTTCAAAGACACCAGAATGATAGTATTCTGCTAGAATGATTTCGCCGGACATTACTTACACCTTCGACACGATACCCCAGGTGTCCCGCCATTGAGACTGCGATGACCTCCCACATTTTGCTCACGGCATTTCAGGTTGACATCAACACTTGGTGTCCACAAGAATATATGTGTCAACCGCGGAGCGAGTGACAAGCTCTCCCGAGCATGTAAGCTTGTGTCTGAGCTGCTGTAGATTGAAATCAGGACTGTTTCCATTGAAGAACACACGATCTACACTGAAAAGCCTCTTAACTCAGCGTCGGACCTCCCGGTCCAACAGCTCTATGAGTTTCCCATCTTACTATGCACATCCTCGCCTAGCGTCGGACCTTTCGGTCCAACAGCTATATAGGCTTCCTTGAGATACTGACTCTCATCCCCGACTCAGCGTCGGACCTTTCGGTCCAACAGCTATGTGAGTCTCTCCCTCACGGTCTCCCACTACCTTCCCCGGCCCCTGCTTCCCCTTCCTCCTCTAAATCTATTCGATCCCTGGAAGCGTGGTCCAGATGGGAGCATCGGCACAACAGGCTGCTCTGATCGACTGGATCGATTGGTGTATTCCATTTGAGCGGCATTGGCAAAATCGTTCCAGTGCTGAGCAGGTGCTTGATGATGCCGTCCGCCATGACCGTTATGGGCAAACTGTAAGAGAGTGGGGCTATTTGTAAGGGGTCGCATATTGTTTGCAGCCGCCACTGGGGCTTGCTGCTCGTGCGGAACCTGTTGTGCCTGCTTCTGCCGAGTTTTCCTCCTCATCCTTGCTTCGGCGCCACCCTTGTTCATATCCTGGTTCTTCGCCCTTCTCCGCGCCTTCCTCTGCTGCTCAACTGTCAACCGATCAAAGTCGCCATGACCGGCGCTCTTGAAATTGCCATCGTAGTTGTCATCAATCTGCGATGGATGGGAGACATCGTTGTCTTCGCCGTCCGATTCCCCTTGGGAAGACCCGTGCTGACTGGACTGGTCGTTATGGCCATCTCCGTGAACAGTTCCCTTGGCTTCCAGCTCTTTGATTTCGGAATCCGCGGCAGATTCATCGTCGAATGCAGCGGTGGGCTCGACGCTATGGTCTAGTTCATCTTCGCGTGTCACAGGCTCTCTCGATGTTTGATCGGCGCCGTAGTCATGGCATGCCTCGAGGTTCTCGTCTGCTGTGCCAGCGGCGTCGTCGTGTTGGCACGGCTGAGCGTCATCTTGCGCCTCGAGTGCGGCCTCTCGATCTTGGAGAAACCTGTGCAACTTCTCTTTGAGCTCACGGCGTTCCTCCCTGGGAATATCGCCCTCCTGAATAAGCGTCACGCTTGCATCAAGAATCTCCTCATTCGTAGCCTTGATCGCCTCAAACTCATGCCACAGCTTGTCCGCGGCCTGATAAGCATCGTTCGCTTGCTCAGTGCGGCCATCCAGTTCCGCTTGAGCAGTCTCAAGCTTGGCCTGCGTGTTCTTTAGGTCATTCTCGCTGTTCTTGAATCGTGACTCAGCAGCCCGAATGTTAACCAGCGCGTGCGCCATGTTCTTGTCATGGTCGACAATCTTCTCTTCAGCTTCTCTCAGTCCAACTTCCAGGTTGTCTATGCGTGCGTTTCTCGAGCGCATGGCGTCCTTGTGCTCCTTGTCTTTCGCCTCAAGCGCCACCCTGTGCTTCCGCTGGTCGTCCATTATCGCCTTGTCCTTCGAATCCCCCGTACGCTTTAGCGCATCCTGACAATCACCAAGTCTCTTTTCCAGATCTTGCTTCTCCGACCTGGCTATCGCGAGTTTGTCTTCCCAAGTCTTGCGGTCTGACATGTGTTGCTCCTCGAACAGCTTCGCCTTGTGAAGCTTTTGCTTATCGCTGGCGGCTTGTTTGGTCAAGGTTTCGCATTGAGCACACTCTGCATCTTCGATATCCTTGACTTTTTGCTCGAGGTCCTTCCCTGATTTCTCTGCCCTGGTGCACTTTTGTTGCCATTGCTGTGCTTTGTTGCGAGCATCCTTGGCCTCAGCCTTGATCTCATCCATGTTTTTGATGAGGCCGGCCTTCGATTTCCGCTCCAATTTCAGCGTCTCGTCCAGTTCGGCGCGCTCCAGTTCAATGTCGGAGTTCTCGTCTTTCTGGACTCGGTTCTCCCGCTTGGTAGTCTCAAGTTCTTTTCGCAGATCATCCAGATCTGACTTGTGACCTTCTTGGAGCTGTTTGATGCGCTCGTCGGCGAGCTTAGAGTTGCTCTCTCGCTGCTGATTTGCAATTTTGAGAGCATTCTCCTTCTTGCGAAGAGCCTGCTCGGTCTCCTCAGCTCGCTGCTGGAGGGTTGCAACTTCCGCGGATAGACGCTTCATCTGAGCGGCCATTTCCGCTACAGCGTCTGAGGATTTCTTGGCCTCACATTGTCTTGCTTCTTGCTCGGCGCCGAGCTTCATCTTCAGATCGGTTTTCTGGCTTTGGAGAGTGTTGTTCGCGTCTTGAAGGTCCGTAATTGTATCCTGAGCGTCACAGCTTTCCGTCTCAGATTCGTTCAAACGGGTCTTGAGTCTGTCGATTCTCTTACGAGCGACACTGCCTATGTCTTCAACATTTCCGGCTGCTTCTTCGAGAATCTCCTCTAGGTAACCGCCCATCAAAGCGTCCAGTTCCTCGTGTGACAGCGAAAGTGCGGCGTCCACAGGTCTTTGCGCATGGCGAGAGCGCTTGCAAACACACCGCCATAAATCGAGGACGTGGGTGACCAGTGAGCCGAGTAAACCGAAGAACCAGAAGGTCGTGTCATAGCTGTCCAGGACCCAGCGGATGAGGTAGATGCAGAACTCCCCCGGTTCGTATTCAGAGCGAATGTACTCCCGGGGCATGCGCCACTCGGGAAGATCCAGGAGGTAGGCAACGAAGTTGCCAAGGCCTTCCAGTAGGATGGCGACTAGCACCAGAGAGAAGGAAAAAGGGTCAAACCACGGCATGACTCTCGATGGTGTGTGGTTTGCGCACTTGTGGCGCGAAGGTGGTGTAGTTGCGCAGGTGTGGTCGAGTTGGTATGTGCCCGAGTTGATGGGTTTTGGAAAAGGCGCGAATCGCAGGCGAGGGAATTTGTGAGTGCCGCAAAGCTTGTGAGTGTCGTGCAGGGTGGCCCAGGCAGAAGCGGAGCTCGGTGGGGGCCAGTGAAGTGAGGTTGAGCTTGTTTGCTTTGTGCGGCTTTGCAAAAGTTAAAATTGCAAACAACAAAAGACAATAGGAGACAAAGGGAGGTCTGAGAGAGGAATTGTGAGTTCAAGCCGCCCTTGCCTGTACTGTGGACAACGCTATCTCGATGGCATGGATCTCGGATGTTGAGTATGCGATCGGTGGTAGCTGTGTGGTGGTTTCAGAAACACTCACAACATGTTAATGCTATCTCAGAAGAAAGCCTTGCGCTTTGCCAGTACAGAATCGTTGGCACAGATACAAATGCCACAGAGATACCGGTACTATCTCACTGGGATACAGTCGTTGTTGCGGCACTAAAGATGCCGAAATATCCCTAGCTGGCGCTGAAATACCGATATCATCTCGCTGGATTCGATCTACAACTCGTGAGACAAGCATTGCCGGCATGCGCGCAGTCGTCGTCGAGATATTGCAGGCATCTCAAAGAGATTGACTCCCGATTGTGAAACTAAAGCTGTCTGTAAGTGCTCAACGATCGCTGAAATGACATTGCCTTTTCACTGGGATCTAGCTCCAATTGTGAGACACAAATGTCGATACATGCTTCGCGGACTGACAATACTGGTGCCAACTCCGAGGCATCTCATGAGAAAATCTCATGGATTATCAGTATGATATTGATGGTAAGGGCTAAATGTTGTAGAGATACTGACCATCACTTAACCGCATCTCACAGGCCCGTATTCGTGACTGTGAGAATGGCAATAGAGGCATCCGCATGGCGTACGTCAGGATATAAGTATCTGCTCCATAGCACTTCACTGGAGGGTCCTGCGAATTATCAGTGTAGAGCTATCGATAGGTGCATAATGATAGGAGAGACAGTGGCTATCGCCTAAAAGCATCTCTATGGGTAGTAATCATAACTGCAAGACTGACATTACCAGTATTTGCATCGCAATTGCTGAAGATGCTTCAGGGCATTTCTTTGGATCGCACTCCTAAACGTGGGCGTGTAGCTACTTGTATCTGCACATTAATCGCCTACATTTAAGTATACTGTTCAAGTTATCTTGCGAATGGCACACGTCACCCTGTTTCAATAATTTACTTCTTCGTTTGATGACTGACCTGCTACACTTACTTGATCGAACTCCATGTGGGTAATGCTTCGGACCTTCCCTGTGAATGTTCTTTCCTTCCTGACCGCCCGAAAATCATTCCGAGCAAGCACTTGCTTTGAGGGACAAATCGGTACCTCCATCCCTTTCTGACTCGGATTGAGGCGCACTGTGGTGTCTGACAAGACATCTGAGGAGATGATGTTTCGAATGAACGCTGTAGACGAGGCCACGCGCATCGCAGGCAAGGGCAATGTCTTTTGTGGCGCCAGAGATGCTTTGTTTCTCCGCAGCCTGCTCCTCCATTCTCGCGAATCCAGAGTCCGCTATTCTTCCAATCCGGCCTCGCTCTCCCGCATCCTCGCAAAATTCTCCCGTATCCTCGCTTTGAGCTCCTCTGCCCTCACAATGGTCTCCCTTTTCCGCTCTTCTTCTTCTTCTCTCCTCGCAGCTCTCTCCTCCACATATGCTCCAAGACGATCGCCAGCAGCTTCGTCGTTGTCTCCACAAAGTTCCAAAGCTCTTTCCCACTCCTCGTCCGTCCATCCATTCTCTGCTTTTGCGCGGCTCTTGATGGCGAGAGTCTCTGCTTTCAAGCTCTCAATGCGCTCCTCCATCTCTCGTACCATCCGAGGGGACCATCCTGGGAAACACCATGACCACACGCGCGGAGCGAGAGAAATGATAGCCTGTATCGCAAAGGGCAAGACACAGCAAGCGCAAACCCTCGCATTGTCCTCCCAGATCCAGCGGAGAAGGTACCAGCAGTACTCCCCAGCCTCGTCTGCATACCCGTAGCCACTACCGTAGAAGATATCAGGGTAATCGATGTATGAAGCGCCAGTGACCCTTGCAAGAAACTCGCCAAGCACGTAGAGGAAGCAAGCAGCGAGGTACACGGGCGAGTAAAAGCCGAGAGCCAACACAACGTGGCTCGCCAGGCAGCAGTAGAAGAAAGTGGACATGGAAACGACTGGTATGCTGTTGAGGCAATCGTTCAAGCACATGTTGGCGGTAATGAATGTCGCCTGCGCAAGGAAGAGCAGGACCATGAGACGGTCGTGCTCGTACATGATTTCCACGCTGCGCTTGTCGATACTTGTCGCCAGTATGCGCAATTGGTGCGAAATCCTGATCGGTGGACGTGGCTGGCGTATGTGTACAGTAGTCGTGCTTTGACCGTAGGTGTGTGTGGGTGCTCGCTGATCGTTCCGATGAGTGCGCAAAGGTAGCTACCCGAGATCACCGCGGTGTCGTTGTAGGAGCAAGAAGTGGTGCGCAAGAAGGGTGACGCGAACTGTCGCGCAAACACAAGCTGAGAACTCGGCTTGGTGTACACGTGAGCGCGAAGCAGAAGTGAAGTGCGCAGGTTCCCGAACCCCTCTCCAAATGGCAGTGACTAGAGGGAAGTGATCGATAGGTGAGAAAATGTCTATTGTTATAAATGCAATGGTTGAAACGGAATGATTTAGGGGGGGAAAAGCTTAGGGTATCAACGAACTACTTACGCCGATGTAGTTCTTCTCGTCGCTGTCGTTAGCCATATTCATACACGCAAACAACTCCACCGAACATCTCAACCACCCGTCGAAAATCGTCGAACAGACTTACATGCACCTCAGCGCACCGCACCCGCGCCAGTAGCACTGCCGACTCTACCCACCAGCCCGTTGGTGCTGACACCCAACTTCAGCTTCTTCCTGCAATCGGGGCAATACCACTTGGTACGCCTGGGAGGCAGATCCTCCAGGCCCACGCAAGAAAGGTGGAACCACTCCTTCTCGCAATTTTCCTCATTGTCGCACGCAATCATCGTGCCCCAGCTGACATCTCCGCAAGTGCAATACCTTGGCTCTGTCGGGTCAATCGGTTCTTGCTCTTCGTCGAACGCAGGCTCCAGTGGCGGGGCACTGGCAGTGGTCGGAGTGTGTGGCTTCGAAGCAGCAGCTTTCTTCTTTGGGGCAGACTTGCGCCTGGAGACTCCGACTTTCGCGCTTTCATGGTCGCCGTTCGTGATCACGCCAGGGACTGGGCGCTTGCTGCGTCGGGTGGGCGCTTTGGGTGCCGAACCGCGAGGCGAGCCGATGTTCTCGTCATCGCCAACAGGTATCTCGCCGTTGCTACCTCGGCGCAAGCTGACTCGGCGGTTGGGGGGCTCCTCACTCACTGCCTTGCCAGCTTTGAGAATGAGGGTTGGACGCTTGGAGAGTGGTGGTGTGGCTGCGCGCCGCGCCGCCGAGGAACTAGGTGCTGCACTCGGTCCTGCAGGAGCAAGGGGAACCTTCGAAGCAGTGCCGGCACCGGGCGCAGGCGGCAGCGCGATCTTGAGCTTCTTTGGTGGAGGAGCAGCTTTGGTCAATGGATCCGGGCTCGCGATGGGGACATTGGCCGAGGGGCCAGCAGGCGTGTCATCACGTTTGCGTTTCTTTCCGTCTGTGGTTGCCTTTGAATCAGCAGAGGGTGCTTCAGTCCCTTGCTCGCGTGCTAGCTGTGCAGCAGCCTCTTTCTGTTCTTCAAGCATGCGTGCGCGCTTCAATTTCTTCGCCTCATTCAAGCGCATGCCGCGATTGATAAGCTCGGCATCAGCATCCTCGTCTTGGTCGGTATAAGTCGTGTTGCCCAGCATGGCAGTCATTGTAGCCTGTTCGTCACCTGAAATCTCAACCTTCGTCGGATCTGTATCACCGGGGTCATCGACAAATGGTGGTCCTCCAGCCTCTGCTGCAGCTTTGGCTGCCTCGCGGCCGTTGACTCCACGGCCAAGATTCTTGAGCTCGCGTCTGACCATGGTAGAAGAGGGTATCCAAATGGCATTTTTCTTCATACGCTTGCGGAGTTTTGCCATCTCCCACTCTGTCAGTCTCATCCAAGGCATCCACATGCTTCCCTTGACTGCACTGTCGGGTGGAGGCTTGAGAGCGAGCAGTGCGTTTGACGTGCTGATGCCTGCTAGTGAGGAGTGTGCGTTTGTGCCTGGCTGTCCAGGTGGCCTTGGGGCCCTCTTGGGTGTCAAGGGACTCTTGCTGGTCTTCTCCTTGTCCGGCTTGGGCGGCTTGGGTGTCCGCGAGCGAGGACGAGGGGTTGTGGGTTTCAGAGTACGAACAGGAGGCTCCTCGACTGGAGGCGAGACACGCGGTGAAGTCCAGTCGCTCATAGTCTCGATGGGTGCGTTGGGGTCAGGTGGAGGAAGGACTTCCCCAGGCACCATGACTTTTCTACCACGAAGTTTGCTCGCAGCTTTATCAATCAGAAGTCGCTTGTTTGTCTTGTCGGCGACCTTGATCTCGTCGGGCCGAACGCCCAGTCTGCTCTCCCGTTTGAGGTTGGGCGAGGTCAGGGCTCGTTGCTCGTCGGCTGCTGGGGTCGGATCTCTGGAAGGCGGCATAGGCTGTGCCTTGAGCTTCTCCACCACAATATCAAGCCTGCCTGCCTCTCTCTTGGCCATCTCTTCCAGTCTGACAGCTTCTTCGACGCGCATGCGACATGCTCTCTCTGCGTCCTCGAGCGCATAGCTGATGTTCTTTCTTAACTCCACCGGATCAGGTCTTGCGCTTCCCGATAGTTTTGGAAGCAAAGCGTATGACGTGGTGTCTCTATGTATGCCAGCGATCTTCTCCTCGGCTTTGTCGGTCTGTTGTTTGATGAGAGCTAGGGCGCGTGTCACGTGCGAGGGAAAGTGCTCGGTGTATGTGAGGTAGTCGGATAACGTGGCCTGGATGTCCGGGTCGGTGGGTGGTTGGCGGCTCAAGGAGCGATACTCCTCGGCGATTGTCGCGGAACCCATGGTTTTGTGATGATATGGAAAATTGGTGGGCGGTTGGTAGCTTGCTAGAGCTAACACGCGGCTTCACCACGTATTCAGTCGAGGTCGAGCTGTGTGGCAGAGGTATCCTGCGCGTGTACCATAGGCTGTAGACGCATCACGTGGCTTGGGAGGTTTGTCGTGCTTTGGTGAGCAGTGTGAATAGCTGAAGTGGTGAAGGTCTAGATGTTCTTGACCTTGAACGCGATTGCGCGTCGGTCGCAAAGCGATCAAAAGGGTTAGGCGGCAGGCATGTGATTGCGGAGGCACAGCAAGCAGGGAGGAAACGGGGGGAAGTCACGTGCCTGAGGCAGCAACGATACGAAGGAGGCTTCAATACTCTCACACGCTGTCACTCAACAACAATCGAAGTTGACAGACTTGTGCAACTTGTCTACCAAACGTCGGCCATCTCTACAGTTGTGTAGATAATCTGGTAATTTAATCACTGCGAGATGCATTGGTTACCTCGTACGATGATCGCCGTGCTACTACTGCAAGCTACGCGGCAGATTCGGCTCAGCCTCCCAATCGTGAGTGGTGCCTGATTAGGGCAGGTGGTGAATGCTACCTGCAGCGCCTTGGTCGATAAGGTGAGTTTTCATCAATTCATTCTCTCCTTACCCATGTTTGACGCAGACCTTTCTCTCTTCATCGCCTCCAGCAGCTCAGTATGATGAAGCACCACGTGCAGGTGGATGCACGGCAGTTGCCGCCTCAGACTGCGCGGTACCATCGCTCTATTGCAGTGAAAGCCGCTGTGGTGTTCCTTTGCGGTCTTGTTGGATTGTTGTGGACATACGGACCACAATCGCTTGACGTCGACATTCGCTGGACTTTACCAGCAACGGGCGAAGAATCAACAGCAAACAAAAGCGACTTCAGCTGGCTCACAGCTCCAACTTACAAGCACCTCAAGTATGCACCATGCTACCCCAGCTGGGGGGAGTTCCAGTGTGCACGGCTCGAGCTTCCTTTAGATTATTGGAATGGAACTACCAATGAAACACTATCACTGGCAGTAATCAGGAAACCTGCGAAAGTGCCTATCACGGACCCGAGATATGCTGGCCCCCTGATTGTCAACCCAGGTGGCCCTGGTGGTAGCGGCATCGAATATGTCGTCGGCGCAGGAGAAATGCTACTTCACAGTGTCGACTCCGTATCTCTTGATGACCCCAACGGCAAGTTTTTCGACATCATGTCCTTCGACCCAAGAGGTGTGGGCTTCACCGCGCCGAATGTCAATTGCTTTGCAGACTCCGGTCTGGGTAAAGGATGGGCCTTGCGAGTGATGGAAGAGGGTATCTTGGGCGGATCGGACGCCACTTTCGGCAGGCTTTGGTCCATGGCAATCGCAAGAGCAGGATCTTGCTCGCTTGCATCAGCCGCCGGCGGGAAGAACGTCAAGCCGTACGTCACCACCGCCCACGCTGCTCGTGACATGCTGGAACTGGTTGAGCATCACGGTCAATGGCGTGAGGCCGAAGCAAGACGCATCGCATCTTCGCAAACTTCAGGCTGCCATGGAGCTGTGAAACAGCCCGGTAGACCTGCGAGCGACTCACTGGTATTGGAAGCGCTCAGATACAAGCCAAACCAGGAGAAGATTTATTACAGTGGTGGCTCTTACGGCACCTACCTCGGACTTACTTTTGCCGCTATGTTTCCGGACCGCATTCATCGAATGCGAGTTGATGGTCTCGTAGACGCGGACGATTATCGCAAAGTCTTGTGGACTGACAATCTGCGAGACACTGAGAAGGAGGTTCATGAGTTCTACTATCACTGTGCTCGAGCTGGCTATCCAGCCTGTGCTCTTGCAAACTCCACCGGTAAAACCACAGCTGCGGGTGTAGAGGCACGAGTGCACAACATCACCAACGGCCTTATACACAACCCACTGCCTGTCATTGGCCCCAATCCCGAAGTCATCACCTATTCTGACGCTAAACATCTCATCTTCGCGGGAATGTACAGCCCTATCCGTTCGTTCCCCCAGATTGCCGATCTACTCGCAGGTGTCGAACAGGGCAACGGCACTTTGTTTGCCAACCTTCTTGAGCCATATCACAAACTCACATGTCCATCCGACGACGATCCCGGCTGGTCAATCGTCGGCGTTCTTGCACCCGACGCAACAATGGCAATCGCATGCGCAGATGGTGACGACCAAAGCGCAGTGACCAAAGATCAATTCTCTGACTACTGGCATGATCTCGCCAAACGCTCGCCATCGATAGGGCCCATGTGGGCGATGTTTCGCATGTACTGCATTCACTACAAGGCCCGTCCAGTGCACCGCTTCACCGCGCCCTTCGAAGCGAACACGTCACACCCAATACTCATGATTGGCAACACTTACGATCCCGTCACACCTCTGAAAAATGCTTTCAAGATGAGCAAGGGATATCCTGGCTCTGTGGTCCTGACGCAGAACTCGACGGGGCATACTTCCGGCAGTGTGTACTCTTCTTGCACGATTGACCATATTAGGAGGTATTTCCACACTGGGGAGTTGCCCAAGAAGGGTACTGTGTGTGAGCCGGATGAACTGCCATTCGGTAATGCGAGCGAGTCTGAATCTATCAGAGAGGCCACTAGTGATGTCAAGAAGATGTACCAAGAGGGCCATGCGGCTTTGCTGAAGAGTATGCGAGGGTTACCTGGTTTGATGGCGGAGAGCAAGTTTGTGTTTTGACGTATGACGTTTTGCAATGCTTTTGTTAGGTACTGATGGGAATCAATATCATTAGCAGAGTCCCTTTCCCATGCGATCTCATAGATTTGACGCGTGATCGAATTTTGCGCTGCCCGAACACTTCAACAAGCAGGCGGTGCAACAATTTGATCAGGCCATCAAATTTCACGTACTCGCGACCAGCGAAACAGTGCCGCGGTCACATCTCCACCAGGCAGCAAGAAAATGAACCTCAGTTTCGGCCCTGCCGACTTCCACGGAAGGTGGTGGCTGTGCTACGAACGTCGGATTCACACTGGCCGAGTCGCTCCAATCCTTCGACCACACTATGCCGGATTAGGTGTCATTCAGCTTATGCGCATATGCACAGCAGCACAGCCCTACGCGAGCTTTCAGGCTTTAGGAAACATGATAAAACGGCCATTGTAGGTTCGATCGATCTGATCAAATTTTTAAATCATAGAAAATACCCTTGTGAAATTTCTCTGCTTTTTACATTGCAAAACATACATCCGCCAACAATCAGCCATGGGCAACGAAGAATCCAAACCCCAAACTCTCTACCGCCGTATCTCCAAAGCTCTTCCTCCCGTAGCTCCTCAATACGGCAACAACGAGAACAGCGACTGGGTAGACAAAGGCGCCAAAGCGTTCGCCAGCGATGGCGATCGCGACCAATTCATCCGTGAGTCTTTATTGCTGCAACACCTTCAGTCAAACAACACATCCATTGAACTAACATGATATTGCTGCAAGACGGCCTGATCTCCCTCCTAACCTCCAACGGCTCCCTCAACCTCGACGCCCACGACATCAAACTCTTCTTCTCGCGCCGCCTCTCCCCCGTCCCCCCAACGCCAACGACCCCACCAACGTCCTCATCGAAACCAGCCTGGCGCCAGCTCATGCCCGGCTCGCCCTCCGAACCCGACGACGGCACCCGCGTGCTCGCCACGCTGGTCGCTATCGACGAGACGGGCGTGATTAGGGTGAAGATTGCGTCGGAGACGGATGGCAGGGATGTTGCGGAGGCGTTTAGGGCGTTTAAGAAGGACGTTGAGATCAAGCTTGAGAGATTGTTGAGGGAGGTGCCGAGTGGGTCTGGGGGTGTTGGTGTTGGTGTTGATGTTGGCGGGCAAAGTGAGAGGGAAAGGGAAATGCAGAGGGTTAGGGTGGCGCCTGGTATTGATCGGATAGAGCAGCAGCTTGTTGATGCGCCGCCTGCGTATGGGGACGTCAAGAATGGGAAGAAAGGGTGAGGCGAGTCAGGCGATGGTTTGTTGTGAATCATGAGAGCGCAAGAACATTTTTGTGGGACTGGCATGCGCGGGAGGATTTAGTCATTATTTGTACTTCGTGATATCATCGCAAATGGAGCGAAACATTGTTCAAGTATCGTAGCATGTGAGTATCACTACTCTAACAAGACTGATCCATAATCTACATCCTCACGTAACGCGGCTTGGGCTTGCCGTATCCACCGGGCGAGCCTGCAAGGTTGAGTGCTCCGCTGAGAGGAAGCTTGCGGCTTGAGCTACCAACGTAGGCAGTCTTGGGGTAGTCGGAAACGACCCTATGAAATGTTAGTAAAAGTTTCGCGGTCAAGATGCTCTGAGGGAGGGTGTCTTACCAGTCCTGGGCAACAGTGTCCCAGTTGCTGAGGTCCTTCCTGGTGATGTCGAACGAGAAAGTCTCAGTGGCACCGACCTCGACGCTCTGGCGCTCGAAGTTCCTGAGAACGCGGACGGCATCGTTAGGACCACCAAGGCTGACGTAAAGCTGGGCAACCTCGTCACCAACAACATCGCCGTCGTTCGTGACGTCGACGGTAACAGTGAAGAGGACCTCGTAGAGACCTGCGTTACCACCAAGGCTGTTGTCAGAGCCAGCAGGGAGACGAGGTTGAGGGCTGCTGTCAGAGCTGCCAGCGGGCCAAGTGTAGTTGAGAGCGTACTGAGGGTCGTTGGTGGCAGTAGCTAGGTCGGTGCTGTTCAAGCAAGGGTAGATATAAGCAAAGACAAACTGGAAGCCCTCGGGGCAGAGGTAGTCCGCTGTCCTGTTGCTGACGGTGCCGTATGTAGGTGCGGCAGGAGTCTCGCCAGTAGTCGGCTCGTAAGCGGCGGCATCACGAGCGGTGATCTGCAGGTTGCTGTAAGAGAACGTGGTGTACGAGAGACCGTAGCCAAACTCGTAGATCGGTGTCTCGTTGAACTTGTCAAAGTAGCGGTAGTCGATGAAGATACCCTCGACGAAGTTGTCCTGAGGAGCACCTGCACCGTTGTTCGGCTCGTAGATCACATCGGATGGGCCGTAGTCACGACGAGTCTCACCCCAGGTGAAAGGAGTCTTTCCACCAGGGTTGACCTTGCCGTAGAGGATGTCGGTGATAGCATTGCCAGATTCTTGGCCGGGCACACCAGCCCAGATGATGGCGGTCACATTCTCGTGCTCGTACCAGGGCTCCACCAAGACGGCACCGACGGTGTGCATGACGACGATAGTGTTGTTGCACTCCGAAGCAACAGTGTTGATGAGCTCATCACCCGCATCCCAAAGGGTGAGGTTGTTGCGGTCACCCTCGTTACCATCGAAGATGATGTATCCTTCACCAGCGGCAGCGTTTGCGAAGACAATGCACGCACCACCGACCTGAGAGACGCGGTGAGCAAGGGCGGTCTGCTGGGTGTAGGCGTAGTTGTCGATGACGCTCTCGATTGAGCCGCCGTTGCTGAGGACCTCGGCCTTGATGGCCTCAAGAGGAGTCACAAGGTAAGGGAAGTCAGCTGCGTAACAGTTAGCAAGTGTGAGAGGTGGAATGGGCTATTATTAGAAGCCTACCAGTGCCGCTACCCCAACCCATGGCGAAAGTGCCGTAGTTGCAGCCACGGTCAACACATCCGTTGGGTCCGTATGGGTTCTCGCTAGCATCTTGACCAAAGACGGTAGTAAGCTTCTCCTTGCCCGAGAGGGGAAGGGCGCCATTGTTCTTGAGCAGGACAGTTCCGTCGGCAGCAACCTTGCGGATCGCTTCGGCGTGGTCGTTGCGAACGTCGACATGATCGTTGATCTTGGTGTAACCTTCCTCGGCATATGCGTGAAGGAAGCCGTTGGTGTCCTTCGACCACGATGAGAAGTTGGGGCCATCTTCAAGCTGGTTGGTGTCACGGTCGACGTAGTACCAAGCGGCAACAATTCGGACTGCCATGTCATCGAGGCGGTACTGAGGAACGGTGCCGTTGAGCACGGCAGCGGTAAGGTTGGGACCCTGTCTGTTCGTCAGCTTCAAACGGTGTTTTTGTGGAGCTCGGAAGGCTTACCCAGTATGATGTTGTGCTGTCGAAGGAGACGTCACCAGGCATGGTCATGTCGAGACCAGCGAGAGCGGTAGCTACACCGGCGTGCTGCGCGGCCCAGTCGCTGACGATGAAACCTTGGAAACCAAGTTCGTTCTTGAGGATGTAGTTCTGGAGGTGGGAGTTCTGGCAAGCGTAGCTGTTGTTGACTTGGTTGTAAGAGCACATGATCGAGCCAGTGCCGGCGCGGACAGCATCGGCGAACGGCCATACGTAAAGCTCGTGCTAATAATCGTTAGTAGAATTCTCGAAAGTGTTGTCTCATTTCAACTTACCAGAGTGACATCGTCAATGTTCGAGGAAATGGCCTCGCTAACGTTGGGTCCACCCTGGCGGAAGTGTTCCTGCTCGTTACCGATGTAGTGCTTGGTGCAAGCAATGACACCAGCCTCTTGAATACCCTTGACGGTCTCGTACACACCGATTCCCGAGAGGACGGGGTCGGGCGAGAAGCCCTCCCAGTTGCGGCCACCGGCAGGATGTCTGCCAATGGGTCCAATGGCAGGTCCAAGTTGAACGTCGATGCCCTTCTCGCGGTGCTCAACACCCATGTCGTAGCCACGGAGGTGGAACAGCTCGCGGTCCCATGTTGCGGCAACTGTCACGCCAGCAGGGAAAGCGGAAACGAAGTCGGCGAAGCGGACACCCAGAGGAGAGTCCTGCAGACAGAGCGCTTTGAATCCGAGTCTGGGGATAGCACCGGTGTTGCCAACGCACTTCTCGCCCTCCCAACCAACACCAGTGGTCAGGTTGACTTTCTCGAGAAGAGTGAGCTGGGAGACAAAGTCCCTGGCTTGAGCGTAGGCATCCTCCCAGTCACCGATACCCTCACCCCAAGGAGAAGGGTAGCTGGGTGGGGACGTCTGGCCAGAGACTGCGCCAGGGTTGTTGAAGGGGTTTGGGGTGCTGGAGTTGGTTCCGTTCTGAGCAAGAGCGAAAGGAAGTGCTGCCAGGAAGGCAGACGAGCGTAGGAAACCCATGTCGATGAAGACGAACGGTCGTCAACGGCGGTGCAGGAAGAGCTGCTGGGTAAAGATTGCTGAAGAAACAGCGGTGGGGGGTAATGATTCCCTTTATGAAGCGGGCTAGAGTATGTAAGACCGAAGAAGGTGATGTGATGCTCGGCAGGGAGGATGCAGCTTATTTGTAGTCCCGCAGTGTATGATGGGCCATTGGTGAATATGTTGGAGGAATAAATTTACCAAGCGAGCTCATAGCTCATCGAGCTCTCAGCCTGCATGTAACATGCAGGTGCCGGTCCCCGCACCTACCTTAGCCTCGTGCTGGGCATGGCTTCCCAAGGATGCGATGCTGAATGAGGCAAGAAGAGCGCCGTTCGCGATCAGAAATCGCGGCAACTAGTCTCGGGGAAGATTAGTTGGAGCAAGGGGAGTCGTGCCCAACCCATGGCTTTGTGGATCTGCATCATATGCACCACCGGACTGTTAATTGAGGCTTCTTGAAGGATGCCGGTGGATGGGTGACCTCTTTGTTTCTCCGCCCTTTAGAGTGGGGCCATCTCATTTTCCCAAGATCAATATCCACGTGCAACCCTGGGGCCCCATATCGTGAAGCGCGGGTGAGGTGGAGGGTGAAACAATGGTACAAAGCCAGCGGTATGTTAGCAATTTGTATTCCTTGATGGCTTGGATCGGTCCTTGCATTGGACGCGATGCATCCGAAACCCGTAGGACAATAGATGCAGCGACCAAGACAGCATCATGCGGTTAGTGGCGTGCGCAGAGCATGATTACATTACTGCATGGATGCCGTGCCTGGTGCCTGGCGTGCAGAAGTGCAAGGTGAGATGCGGGGATACTCGAGGCACGTTACACTGCGCCCTGCGAGTCGTGGGTGTAACGGTTCGGCGGGCATCTTGGTTGGCATTGTAGATCGCGACGATCGCACTGCAAAGAACATGCAGCTTCAGGCAGCCCAGTGCGACTAAGTCCCATACCGCGGGCGAAGTGTAAATGGAAGAAACTCCTGGTGGTGCGCCTGGGCATGGGTGTTCTGGATCAAGGTGGAAGTCCACAGCGGCATTATTTCTCACTGCCACGCCATTCAGATGGAGGAGATGACGCTGACCGGCTCACTTGATGGAAGGGATTCAGTTTGTTTTCACTTTACCCTGGCCTGCCTCGGTTGCAGCAAGAACTCAGACCGCAAGGCCGGCCCGGAGAGCCTCACGCGGCAGGCAACGCGCGAGCGAACAGCCTGTGCAGCGATACCAAGCTGCGGGGCTGTGGTTGGCATGCCGTGCGTGCATGCATTATATTGTTCACATGTGTCGATATTGCTGCCGAGCCAGGTAACCGAACGAGTAGCCGGCGAAATCCGATCGATATATCCGAAGCAAAGCAAGGCGAAGGAAGCACCGTGATGGCGGCAGAGGCAGAGGCAGGAGAAGTCAAAGACAAGTCGCGAAATGAGAGGACACAAGCTTCTTCCACCCCCAGACTTCGCTCCTTGATGGCTGATGTGGCGGTGGCTTAGGGTTCACAAGCATTCTGAGTCTTAGGGTTGTGAAGGGCAAAGGCAGAGGCATTGGAGTGATTAGAGTCCGAGGTTCGAAACAACCCATTTACCGGTATATATGTGGGAAGTAGTGTAATTCTCCTGCAACGCACGAGCCAAACTTCCTATCATACAAGAACCCACTCATGGTAATGATTCTGTGATTGTCTGGTTGGAAGAGAACATAAGAAGATGAAAGGGCTGTTCAGCTGAAAACGTTCGCCAGGTGAAGCCGACGCTTATCTCGCCATGGGAAATACCGAACTCGTTTTCTGCCCCAAAAAAAGGAGGTGTTGAGATAGCACGGTCACGGATTATTCTCGTGAGAGGCTAGGAGTCATCATAAACCCACAAGTCGCCCTTTCGATTGGCTATCGAGCTGAAATAATTAGACTTTAGGGCACATCACGTATACCATAAGG